>OQVZ01000575.1_pt1 | contig 14121 bp, 10 predicted proteins | sample 1691571 | NCBI WGS metagenome assembly OQVZ01 (sample SAMN03418261, study PRJEB22391) | human gut metagenome | biome: human-gut; feature: organic feature; material: feces | host: Homo sapiens | place: Tanzania | collected 2013-01
ACTTGGTTCGTACTTGGTTCGTACTTGGTTCGTACTTGGTTCGTACTTGGTTCGTGCTTAGTCCCTGCTTGTTCAGGACACAATCCCAACTGCAATCCTACGGGTGTCTTCATAGGGTCTGTTATAGGACGTACAAACGTCACGCAAATAAATCCGCCGTTGATGCTCCATGTCGGTTCTGGCACATTCTGCGCCTTGCACGCCTCCATGATACGGGATGCCCCCGAACCCCAACTTTCAAGGAAGGTCGTGCGGTAAAGCACTTCTGCCATGATGGGGTTGTAGGGGTAAGAACCGTGTGACTGCTTGATGGTTTCCGTATCGAGCTGTGGTGGCAACACACCGGGATTCTCTATCTCTATGCGGTCGTCGTATATGGCAATGCTTGGCGTGAGATTATACTTTTCGAGTTGCCTATGGCAAAGCGAGTTGGTAAGGGCTTCCCTCAACGCCTCGGCAGGTACTTCCATATTTTCCTCACGACGGAAACCGACTATCTTTCCGCTCATATTTAGATGCTTCAGAAAGAATGCCATACCTGCATCAAGGAGTTGGAAGAAATTGCCTTCCACCCTTTGATTGTCTATGAACTCTAACTTGTTCGTGCCACGGAAACGAGCCAAGCGTAGCTGCATCTGCGTATAGCCTCTTAGTTTGGTGGAGAACAGGGCTGCGGCAGCATTGTTGGGAACACCATCATTCAGTAATTCAAGTTTTCCGAGCACATCCTCCAATGGTTCTGTCAACGCTGTAGCTGGCATGCGGTTCTTCTCAACGCCAAGGCGCAAGGCTCCTCTTATGAGCTTCTCGTCCATGTCGGCAATGGTGATATGGTCAGCCGTTTGCCGTTCCCAAGCATAATAATTGGGTTTGTTGGCTCGCAGCCTTTCCTCATACATGTTGCGAGGCATGAGTTTCGTGGTACTCTCCACCTTATAATAAGGACTGCCATGATAGGTGTAAGGGGCAGTTCCCCAAACAAACGCTTCGAAATACATGGCTATGACTTGACAGCCTAGTCTGTCTGGCACATCAATGTATTGGATGTCAACCGAAACGGCTGGTTCGAGACCGCTTAACGCTTGGGCTATCTCCCTTTGCGTGTTGTCAGTCACTTCCTGTCCGAGAATCTTGAGAGACTTTGGAGCAACGCCGAATACGAGCCAACCGCCAGCGCCGTTAAGGAACGCACACGCCGTGTGCATCCCATCCTTCAACTCACCTGTAGTCTTTTTCAACTCCAGATGTACGTTCTCGTCGTTGGCTATAAGCCTTTCAAGTTCCTCAATGTTCATAGTCTCCTTTTTATTTCTTCTTCATTTTCTCCCGAAGAAAGGCTTCATACTCTCTTACGATAAGTTCCTTGAGGTCAATCTTCAGCAGGTCGGTGATTTTCAGCACGGTGGCCAAGTCGGGCTGCGAAGAGTTAGTACACCATTTCGACACGGTTGAAGGGTTCACGCCCAACTCATCAGCCAACCACTTGTTGGTCTTCTTCTTTTCGATCAGTATCAACTTCAAACGATTTATGTCTTCAGTCATAAGAAATATTTTTGCAAAGATAATGAATTTATTTCATTTATAACAGAAGACGACGTGATCTTTATAGATTCTTAAGTTAAGAAACGAAGCCCCCCTGCCATCAAGTAGCAAGGGAAGATAATCTTTTTAGTTGTAACGGTTCTACTGACGAGGATGCCCATTTATCATATTTCATAATCTTAAACATCAATTTTTCTTAATGACCTTAATGACCACTCTTCAAAATGCTCCCCCTCTCAGCCTCAGCATTCTTAACTTTCAAAGCTGTAACATTCAAAGCCCGTCCTTCCACCGAGGCTAATACAAAAACAAAAGGCATCAGCGCCGGGCCTACACTCAGCATTGATGCCTTTTGTTTTGCTTCTTTTTTATTTTTCCAGCAACTCTTTCATCGTGGTAAAGTAAGGTTCTTTTTTCCGTGGATTCAAGTTTTTGCGCACTTTCATTATACGCCCTGACTGTTGGTCAGTAAACTCCACAATCGGTTTATCATCCATTATGTCAAAACAGAGATAAAACTCATGGCCGACATCAAACTTCTTTTTTACCAGTTCTTCCTTAGAAACAAGTCGCGGTCCACTTTCTGACAACGCATACAAAGCTTTGCGTCCATTGCTGTCATACAGAAGAACATACTTGCTATGTTCAAAGCCGGGTATAAGTCGGAGCGAACCGCTTACCATTCCTGCACGGACATTGTATATTTTATTCTTCAGAATGGCATTCCAATGCTTTTCGTCCTTTACATAACCGACGAGCACTAGCGTGTTCTCGTCTTCGGGTGCAATGCTATAGTTCAAGCCCTTTTGCGGAACGCTGTCCTTGATGTGTGCCATCACGCTGTTCTCCAATAGAATTTCCCGCAGATGCTTTTCCAACAGGTCACATTGCACATAGTCGGCCTTGTGCTCCTCGTCAGCCGGGAGCAAAGGAAACGCGCCGATGTTCACCTTCTTTATGCTCTGATAGAAATAGCGGTTTTCTATCATGTCGCCTTCCGTTCTGCCTGGGAAGAGAATATATCCGCCTATTATTTCCTTTCCGCGCGGACGCACATCCTCCTTCATGGAGTAATAAATGGCATCACGGTAGCGGTGCATCTGGTTGATGGCATCCGGCAACGGATAGTCGGCAATGTCGATGTCAGCGCCGTCATCAAGCTCGCAGTCGTTCACATCGTCCTGCACCCTATATTTTGCGTCATAGAGGTAAGTGAGCATAAACCCGTCGGGCTTTCTTATAGACACAACAATGTCGGGACGCTGCTCTGTCGTTGTGGTCTTCATTTCATCCTTTGAACGTCTGTTGTAGGTATGCTGATATTCCAGCTTCACCTCATCGCCGTTGTCGGCCTTGAACACCACTTCGTGCGTCATGCCGCTGTTGACAAACGTGTCAATCATCTCGCCCTTGTTTTCCGTCACCCGTTCCTTGTCAGCCAGGTCTATGCCGAGCACCTTGGCAATAAGCCGCTTCATGATCAGGAAGCACCAAATCTCATACAGCTCCCAAATCTTCTTCATGCCAATGTCGGTCTTGCCTTCCACCAGGTCGAGCGAGTTTTTAAGCATGAGCCACGCTTTGTAAATCTGGCTGTAACCCGTCCGCTGCTGCAATATTGCGCTTTCCTGTCGAAACCCTTCAAACTCTCCGACCTTTTTGAAGAACACGTTGCCTCGCAGACGCTTGAACATTGCCTTATATTCATACAGGCTCCTCCGCTCGTTGTCGTCCATGTCTTTGCACAATCCGCTGACCTCGTTGAACACTTCACCAAACTTCTTTTCCAACACTCGCAGGGAGTATTTCACAAAGCGGTTCTCCCTAATGTTGACCGTGTTCTCCGTCACCTCATAGCGATAATAGTAAAGCTCACCGTCTCCCCGTCTGTCGGCAAACCTCTCCGCTTCTTGCTGACTCCATCGACGGATCTTTGCAGGACGGGCATTGTAGGTCTTGCGTACAGGCTTGTTGTTCGGACGCGACATGACAAACTTGATGTTCTTGAAATAACCGTCAACCACGTTCTTGAAGATGCTCAACCATATTATGCTGTTGTTACGCTCCGCCTTCTTCAATGAGAAACTGCTGAATGTCAGCGTGAGATAATCGAAGACATAGTTTTCATATTCTTCGTTTATGAGGGTTATAATCTCGTGCAGATCGTTCTTGGTGTCGAGCTTTGGCGACGCCACATACAGCTCCATGCTTTGCTTCACCAAAGCCCCTTCTTTGTCTCTATACTCAAAGGCGAAGTTAAACTTGCCGGGGGAGTTCAAGAAATCAATGGTGCCGACGAGAATGCCCGAATGGTCACCGTTTTTGTAGAACTTGAAAGCGTCGCCAATGCTCTTTATCTGATGGCGCACTTGGGGCAGCGACCGCTCATGTGAGGTGTCGTAGATGTTCTTCAGCTCAACCGCAAACTGATATTCGCAGGTCTCAAAGAACACGGGATGTTTCTTCAGCCATTCCGAATGTTTCACATCCGGGTTCAACGTCTGCATCCCTTCATTGTCGCCGAAAGGAAAATAAAGCGTCAGCTTTCCTTCTCTGGATGAACGATAGTCGCAATATGTAAGCGCAGCGTCTTTAACGCGACGGGCAAACCGTGCCCAGGCATAATCAATGCTGCCTGTGCTCACGATCAGCTTGTAGTCGTCACATTCAAAAAACAGTACGTCCATACATTTTTCGTTTTAATTCCAGAAACTTGTGAATCCACTCTTGTCGCTTCCGAAACGTTTGAGCATAAACTCAATCTTCTCCTCGCTCTTGGTCCAGTCGTTGTCTGCACAACGGGCCGACAGCTCCATCAGACAGCTGTTGCATTTCTCGTAGTCGCCTTCAATTCTCGGCAACACTTTCTGCATGAGAATGTCGTCAAACACCGTGTTCAGGTCGGTATCAAATCTTACTCCGTCCTCAAAGTCCTCGCCATCATTCATGAGCTTGTAAATTTCTTTCTTTGAGTGATAAAGAAGAATTGTCTCGTTCATGATACGGTGGCTCACCTTAAAGGGAGTTCCTTCCATGTCCTTATTAATATTGTTGATAAACGTCAGAATGTCGTTCTTCTCAGAATCTGACAGTTCAAACCGTCCCTTATCCAACATCTCAAGAGCACGAACTTCATCGCTTATAAAAAGCTCACCATTACGAGGATGCTCCAAATAGTTAAAGCTGAGATCACCATCAAAATAGTCTTCGCCAAAATTACCTACCACAGTTTCAAAGGTCATAGCACGGTCAATCACCTTGCGGGAAAACGAGTTTGTGGTGTCATCCATATTTACTGTACCGACAATGACGATGTTTTGAGGAATTGTCAACCCCTCACGTCTTAATTCGTCAACGATGTCCTGGCGCACAAAAACTTCTTCCTTCTCTTTTTGACCCAAAGCGTTTATGTCATCTGCCGACCAATCTTCATTGGCGGGTTTCAACCCCATTTCCATAAAGATATTAAAGTCGTCGGCGTATTTCTCATTGAACACACTTGCAGGGACAATAGGATCTGTCACAATCTTACCGTCAGACCTTCTCTTGCGCGACTCTATCACACTAAGGAAGTCGGCGAAATATTCTTCAACAGGAGCAAGGTTCATCTCGTCGAGACAAACAAAGAACGGAACGTTCTTGTCCTCATACATCTTGGCTTTTACCAAGAAACGCATGAAGTCTGTTACAAAGTATTTGTTCTGTACCGAAGAACGGAATCCTGTTATGTCAGTTGCATCATGCCAGTTAGGCTTTACGCTTATCAACAGATAGTTGCCAGGAGACGTTTCTGACGTGTTAAGAAAACCGTCACAAGGACAAGTTGCAAAAGCAAGAAGTTTCACTTCAATACTCTTGCCTGTTCCGGAAAAGCCGCCTAAGATCAAGAACGGCTTTGTCTTTATGGCAGATATATAGCCATATTCTTCATCCATCAAGTCAACGTCAGAACTTGTAGGCTTAACAGGCTCTGTGTTCTTTGCCTGCATCGCCCCTTCATCCTTTAATTTGCTCAATACCATTTGAGCCATCGTTGACAATGTTGCTGTATAACCATATTCAAACTTGTCAAGTTTAGTTTTACCGCACAATGCCTCTCTGGCAGCTGCTGACGTGCTGTCAGGATTTGTCTTGAAATACTCAATATATTCGCTCAACAATTGCTTTGAAATAGTTCTTATTCCATACGCCCCACGGCTCTCCACCTTAACAAGATAGCACAATCTGTCTTTGTCTACAATTTCAATTCTTGAATCTATAGACTTATCTCCTATATTGAGACTATCACATTCTCTCTTTTCCATACTCATTCTTTTTAGTATAATTCAGGCAGAAATTCAGTCCACTTCAGCTCAATGCCACCAAACATCTTAATCTGCGGTTGTAGAAAAGAAGGTCTATGAAATATGCCTTGTCGTCAACAGTTAATCTATATTGGTTGCCCATATAAGGGAAATCGTTACCGAGTGGAATAACGATTAATCTATACCGCAAAATTACAAATTATTATCTGTAAACTTGCATAAAACGACCTTAAAATTACGCCAGCAATCAAACAAGCAGAAACCAGTTCAACAAATTCCTGCCTATCCTCCTTTGGAGAGTCATGAAAGATGAGCATCTTTGCCACCATGTAAAGCACAAGACAAAACGGAAAAGGGAAAGGGGAAAGAAAAGCTTGAAGCCCAAATTGGTCAGTTATAAACTGACCAATTACTATTTCAGCATTGTCTGCCGAAACAGGTTAAATTAGTCCAAGGTAGACATATAACAAGACAGCTATAATCACCTTAAAAGTGTGACAGGTGACACTTGTGACACTTGTTTTTATAAATATTCTCACGCGCGCGCAGGAAAAGAAAAAAAATATATATTAATATATATAAAAAATAAAACAAAAAAGTATCAAAAACAGGTGTCACATGTGTCATGTGTCACAGGAACGGCATATTGAATGTGTGGGGGTCCTGTTGACTAAACCTTTTATCTTCACATGATATTTTGCAAATGACGTGTTTACGGTTCGTAAGTGACGTATTTACCGTAAGCGTATCCGCGATGCAGCCTTTTTTTTAATCATTATGCTTGTTACCTTTGCTGCAACATTATTAAACCCTCAAAAATATGTTAGCAGCAGAACGATACAAAAGTGTGTGGAACATGTTTCTACAAGCACTGAACCATGATCCGACAGCGTGTTTACGAGCATTCCAATGTGAGCAACATGTAAATAAGCGTAGTATGGCAAGATGGATGCAAAACAATGGTCTCAGTGTTAGAAAAGCCAAGATTCTTCTACATGAAAGTAAAAAATCGGCAGACAAACAAATGCCGCCGTCTGATTCTATGTTTCTTCCGATAACTGCTGATTTTACTTTAAGTCACAAGGAAACATCAGATATGTTATACGGAGTTTGTTTCACTTTTCCCGACGGCACCCAAGTGAACATTAAACGTGGCACAGCAGAAGCAGTCATGTCATTTCTCAAACTATACCAGAGGGAGGATCTGCCATGTTTGGACTGAATGACGGTATGCGCTATTATGTCTGCCAGCGCTATGTTAGAATGAACCTTGGGATAAACGGTCTCTATAAGTTAGTGTCGCAGGAGATGGATCTACCTCCGCTAAGCGGGGCTGTGTTCATCTTCTTCAGCAAGAACCGGCAGCAGGTAAAGCTCCTTCGCTGGGATACGGACGGTTTCACACTCTATCAGAAGCGACTTGAAAGAGGCACCTTCGAGATACCCTATTTCAATACCGGCAAGAAGGCATGCGTAATACCCTACAAGACCCTGTCCGCCATACTGAGCGGAATATCGTTGAGATCAATAAAATATCGCAAGAGACTGAACATAGATGGTTCCGCGCTCGCAAGTTACTGATAATCAGTATTATTTTTAATAAAAATAGATAACATTATCTTTGGTAGTCTCGTCTTTTTTTCGTACCTTTGTAGTATGAAAAAAGACGAGATGATCGCATTGCTGCAGCAGCAAATTTCCTTTTTGCAGCAACAACTCCGGGAGGCGAACCGCAAGGCGGACGCCCTCCTGAAGGAGGTCGCGTCTTTGAGAAACCTTCTTGAGCGCAAATCGGAGGAAGAGGCCAAGCAGAAGCGCGTAATCAAGGGGCTCGCCAAGATATCACAGAACAAATCGGAGAAGCAACCATCGGCGCCTGCGTCCCAAGAGGCAGTGCCAGGGCAGCCTTCGGAGAAGAAGGAGCGCGCCCATACCAACAACGGCGCGAAGCGCAAGCAGCACCTGGAGGTGGAGGTGGTCGAGGAGAATGTCGACCCTGAGGACCCGCGCTTCAACAAGGACCTGGCAAGACTGTACAAGACAAGGGACGTGATACGCTACGAGCTCATCCCCATGCGCTTCATCAAGAAGGTATATCACGTGCGGACGTATACCCAGAACGACGAATATTTCTCGGGCAAGGCTCCCGACGCGCCGTTCCTCAACTCGCAGTACGACGGCTCGTTCATCGCGGGCATGGCAGAGCTCAGGTACATGTACGCAATGCCGGTGGAGAGAATCGTGAAGCTCTTCAACGACAACGGTTTCGACATGGACAAGGGAACGGCGCATGGCCTGCTCCGAAAGACGGAGAGGCTTTTCGAGAACCTTTACCATGTACTCGGCGACGCCATCAAGGAGGACACATACATCGCCGGCGACGAGACATACCACAGGGTACTTGTTGATACCAAAAACAAGAACGGAAAAGGAATAAAGAAAGCCTACGTGTGGGTGGTGACGGCAGTGAACACAGGACTTGTATACTACTTCTATCATGACGGCTCAAGAAGAGAGGATATCATACTGGATTACATAAAGGGCTACCGAGGAGCCTTCCAGTCAGACGGCTTCTCCCCATACCGCAAAATGGCAAAGTGGCTCTTGCGCCTGGCCTGCTTCCAGCATGTGAAGAGAAAGCTTCTCGACTGCGGGGACGATTTCGACACCAAGGTCATAGTGCGCCTCGCCAACTACATTTACCACCAGGACCACAAGCACATAATCGGGGTGGACGGCTGGACGGAACGTGACCACTACAAATGGCGGCAACAATATGCGCTGCCCGTCATGCGGATTATAAGGAAAAAGCTAGAGCGCATGGCCGCGGACAAGTCTCTCTTGCCCAAGACGGAGAAGTATGATGCCGTACATTACATGCTCAACGAGTGGGATGGCCTGATGAACATCTTTACAAGAGGTGACTATCATCTGGACAACAATCTCGTGGAAAGACTCAACAGGTATATTTCGTTATCCCGGAGAAACTCACTGTTCTTCGGGTCGCATACTGGTGCAAGGCGGGCTGCCATGTTCTATTCGCTCGCATGCTCATGCAGGTTGCAAGGTGTCAACTTCTTTAAATATATATCAGATATCATAAACAAGGCGGCAGCGATGCCACCACGAACACCGCTAAGCAAGTATCGGGACCTGCTGCCTGATAGGTGGAAACAAAAAAATATCGCTCAAGAATAGAAACTTGAGCGATATTTTTTTGACGCATAGATACTAGCATCGCGGACACGCTTACAATTGTTGAAGATATTGAGCATCATGTTGCGCAACTTCGGCAAATATACTAAATATTACCCAAAGGTAAGTTACCCCAGGGTAACATTTAGTGATTGTTAGCATTCCATATCAGTCCTACTATAAACGACGAGAAACAGGCTTGATGATGGGTGCGGGATCTAACTACGAAGCAAATAGTAAGAAAACTTTTCTAGTAATACTGTTATGATACTTTACCAACAAACCTATTTAGGGTCACGTACCGCGGCTACAGGCAGAACCTGAGAATAGTAAACTAATTGCTGAAAGAAAAGAAGGGGAATGCGTGCAGAAAAACAGCATTGAGGGTTCGGTGCCCGATTTGGGCTATGTTAACCCAACTTGCAGCCTTTAGGCGCATAACTCTCTGATTTTCAAGAATTGTTTTTTTTGACTTCGGGAAAATGTACCACACAAATTTTTCGTTTCCGTTTTAATGGCGGCGACTCCATTCCCAAATTCTTGTATAACTCGAGCAATCGCGCCTCTGGCTCCGTGCATTGCCTGATTTCCACTTGTTGTCCGTCAACACGCTTGGCTATGGTGCTTACCACGACCTGTGTACTGGCAATCCTCATCAATTCGCGCCATGAGATTCGGCTTCCCTTCTGGCGCAACTGGTACTGGGTGGTTGAGACGACCCAGTAGGCCAGTACCGCGAGGTTGAAATGGGCTTTGACGGCCTCGTCGTTCTGATGGTAGACAGGACGGACGTCAAGGTCGGTCTTCAATGTCTCAAAAACGGCCTCGACCCTTCTTATGACGTTGTAATACTCCCAGATTTGCTTCTCGTCGCATCCCTTGAGGCTGGTTTGGACGAGGTATTTTCCCTCGCTGTTGCTTCGGAGCGACGACTTCTCCGGATTGCGCACCCAGGTCATGCCCGTGGCCGTATCCTTGTTGTCGTAGGTAAAACTTATATCGTAATCGCCCTGCACGGACGGACAGCGCTCCTTCAACCTCCCCAGGCGCTCGTTGACGCGGTCGCGCCTTTTGGTGCCGCCTTTGGTGTCGATGCCTTTCTTGATGGCTCTCAGCCCGTCCTCGAAACGGCTAGCGGCCTTGTCGTGCATGCTTCGCTCCTTGAGCGTCTTAGCGTGACTGTCGACCAACAGCAGCGTGTCGTCGACATCCTCTATCTCCGCAAACCGAATCTCGATGGACTGGCGCCTGACATCCTCGACGGTCACCGTGCGGTCGCCCAGGACCTTATAGCGGTCCGTCAAGCCTCCGCGGCGGACCGTGATGTAGTCGTAGCCGTTTTGGCGGAGCCATTCGAGGTTCGACTCAATGGAGATGCCGGCGTCCATGACGACAATCTTCTTCTTCCCCTCGGAGGATGGCGGGTTCAACGACCCCATCATGTCCTGCATCGTGGCACAATCGGCCGTGTTGCCGGAAAAGACCATCGTGCGCACAAGGAAGCCGTCCTTGTTGACCACCGCCCCAAGGACTACGACGGGACAGTCCGAGCGTTTCTCCTTGCTGCGTCCGAACTGGCGGAGCTTCGACAGACGGGTCGACTCCATGTAAGCATTGGTGAGGTCGAAGAGGTACACCGTGTCGTCAAGGCCGAACATATCGCAGACGCGCCCGTGAAGATAGTCCTCCATGCTGTCGTGGGGGGAACAGAGGTCGAGGGCGCTCTTGTAGAGCCTGTCCTTGGTGACGCGCTTCGGGTCGACGCCAAAGAACTCGCACAGAGCGGAGTTCTCGCGGAGGTAACTGACCGTCTTATGCTCAGAACACGGGTAGATTGCACGCGCGGCAATTTGGATCAGGGCAAGGTTGACACGCTCCTTGTCCCATCCCTTGGAGCGGAGAAACACGCCCAACTTCAGGCGTCTCAGGGCCTCAAGGCAGACGGCCTCCGCTCCGACCTGACGGGGCATGAGGTTCTTCAGGCTGTCGACAACCAAGACCGAAGACCGCTCGCGGCGCTTCATCTCCTCCATCTTGGCGGCATCGCCCAGAAGACCCTTGGCGGCAAGCTGGCCATATACCTCCCAGGCCTTGTGGGTGACGGGAGTGTCGTCGAGGTTGAGCGAAGGACCATTAGCCACCAAGTCGTTGAGAACGTGGCACATCGCATAGCGATCCTTCCAGGATGGAAGGTCGGAAAGATCGAGGGGCAACAAATAGCGCTGCCGAACCTTACCGTCGCCATCGCGGTAAGACTCGTACAGTCGAGGATAGAAGCAAGCGTGCTTCTTGCCATCCTCACCGACTCTCATTCTCGTTTGCACCTTGATATACATCGGTGCAAAGGTAGGGCTAATCCCCAAACTGCGCAAACGGAAATGTACCACACAATGAGGGTGTGTCGAGCTACTTAGCATTTTTTATGGATATGCAACCCCAAAAGAGCCGAATTCAATAGCAAAAACGTCAAATTCAAGGTTTTTATTTGCAAAAATTAAGACTGCGTCGTCGGATGGCTGCAAGTTGGGTTAAATGTCGAGACCTCTAAAATCTTGCCTGGAACAACTGCTTTTTATTCTATTTTTTTCCCTATATTCGTGTCGGGCGCAACTTCTAAGTTTGTTATTTGTCTGTTTATGAGATATAGAGTATCGAAGTAACCATTTGCTATAAAAGCCCACCTTCCTCACTTTAATATAAGTTCTCGAAAGAGGTCTTATATATACAGTTTGTTATAAGTTCATTAACTTTGTGGCGTACCCCATTCTTGCAAACTTATTGATGCTTCAAAAACTGCATTGGATGCCTGCATGAGTTTTTAATACTCATACTTTGATGTATTTGACATCAACATATTTAGTCAGCCATACACCATTTCTCGAAAGATAGAATTTGATACCGTCCTCAATCATTTTTTCACAGTTCACCTCTAATATGTAAGGTGAACCATGTCTTGAGCCGACTTCGTAAGCAATTTCTTTTGTTTGCGACAGATGAACAAATAGTCTTTTTCCATGAGTCAAAAAATAACCTAGATGAATAGATAAAATATCTTCACTGCTTAACTTTTCATCTTTATTGGTAGACAGTTTTAACAATCTAATCATAAAATTCTCTCCTTTAAATTCAGATTTGTTTATTGGTTATTTTACCACACACAAATGAAATTGTCTATAAATAAATTAATCCACCGCCAAGGAATAACTGCGCCCAAACGCTGATAGGTGCCACATGTCACAGTGATAAGAGAAGAACTACCCACTATAAGATATTACAGCTAAATTAAGATATAGAAAAATGTTCTGTTGGGGAAATTTGGAAGGCGGCAGAAAATGGGAAAGTTTTTTATCAAAAGAAAACGAAGGCGCTTATGTAGAAATTCAAGCTGGGATTACTCCTACTCAAGTAAACGGATTCGATATTGACGCTAATAGTAATATAGAATTTACTCAAATGTTTAGTTTCGCTAATATAACAAATCAAAACGATATTGATGAATTGTATAATAAAGATTATTCAAAAGCGAGAGATAAAGTTAAAAATATTATAGATTCAAATGTCTCTAAAAATCATTTAGATGAATTATTTTATAAATATTCTAAAGAATCAAATCTAAAAATTAATGGCGATATTTTATCTTTCGGCAAAGGTTGGGGAGCTTTAGAAAATTTAAGAAGAGAAAAATATAAATTAAAAGAATCTCCTAAAAGCTTATATTTTCCAAAATCTTCAATAGATAGAGAATGTTTAACTTGGCTTAAATTATTGGAAGATGGAAATTTAAACGAAATGGAAGAATCGTATTTACCTGATTCCTACTCGCTTGATTTTAAAAACGAATTGGAAAATATAAAAAATAAAAACGCAATAACTTTAATCCATTTAGGCATAATATATTATGAAAATTTTTTAGAAGAAAAAGCTTTTGAATTATGGATTAAATCTTTGGAGATAAAACCTTATGCCATAGCCTATAGAAACTTATCTATATACTATAAAAATAAAAAGGAATATGATAAATCTATTTTTTATATGGAAAAAGCTATAAAAATATTTGAAAATAAAAATATGATTATAGACGAAGCTTTTTTAGTTGAATATTTAGAATTACTTTCTTATATAAAAGATTATGATAAAATAATATATCTATACGAGAAGTATAATAAAAATGAAAAAATCGCCGTATTCGCTGCCAGAGCTTATCTTGAAAAAAAAGAATATAAGGAACTTGAAAATATATTTAATATCGAACAAATAACTATAAGAGAAGGCGAAAACTATTTGCTTGATATTTATTTTGAATATATTGCAAAATTAAAATCCGAAAGAGAAAATATAGAATTTAACGATGAATTGATAAAGAAAATTAGAATTGAAGAAAAAGCGCCAGAAAATTTGGATTTTAGAATGGTTAAAAGATAAACTAAACTTAAAATACAATGATTATAATTTTGACAAAATATTTTATTAAGTTCTATTTTAAGACAATAATAATTTATCGCTTAAAGCGTTTTCTTCATTTTCAAATTTTTTAAGCAAATCGGAAATTTCTAAAGATTTTTTCTCTTCTCCCGAAACATCGTAAATAATATTTCCATCGTTCATCATTATAAGTCTATTTCCATAATGAATAGCATCTTTAATATTATGAGTAACCATAAAAGCGGTTAGTTTGTCTTCGCTTATTATCTCTTCTGTAAGTTCAAGAACTCTTTTTGCAGTTTTTGGGTCTAAAGCCGCCGTATGTTCGTCAAGCAAAAGTAATCGTGGTTTTTTCAAAGTTGCCATTAATAAAGTTAATGCCTGCCTTTGTCCTCCCGATAAAAGCCCAACTTTAGAATTTAATCTTTTTTCCAAACCTAAATCGAGCCTTTTTAATTTTTCAATATATTCGCTTCTCTCCGCTCTAGTTATTCCCCATTTTAAAGTTCTTGGATTTCCCTTTCTTTTTGCAAGCGCAAGATTTTCTTCTATTCCCATATTTGAAGCCGTTCCCGTCATTGGGTCTTGAAATACTCTTCCAAAAAGTCTCTTCTTGTGGATTTCTTCCTGTTTCTTGTTTGATTTAAGTGCTTCGCTA
>OQVZ01000577.1_pt1 | contig 14052 bp, 14 predicted proteins | sample 1691571 | NCBI WGS metagenome assembly OQVZ01 (sample SAMN03418261, study PRJEB22391) | human gut metagenome | biome: human-gut; feature: organic feature; material: feces | host: Homo sapiens | place: Tanzania | collected 2013-01
ATGGAAAAATGACCGCTATAAAGGCGAACGACTCGTATATACATCTATGACTATTTTGGATACATTTCTCCATCAATTCCAGGCTTTGATACAGATTATGGAGGCGGGGACATTAATGGACCTGGCTCAGGAACCTCAAGCGGGAAAAAAGAAAACAAGCCTACAGAACCGGTAACCGATTGTGATGATAAAAAAATGGAACAGGCTAAGCGACAAGTACAGGATGCACATGGTAAACTATTGCAAGCAACTTCCTTTAAAATAGGTTCTAACAATTATGTATCCTTGTCCGATTTTCAAGAAAAAGTAAGGCAAAATAGCAATATAGAGTGGAATGCTTTTGTAAGAGATTACAGTGCAGATGGTTATGGTGTAGGGTTATCTGAACCTACAACTCTAAACAATGCGAATAAAGGTTCTACGAATCATTTAATAGAAAGTGATTCAGAATGTGCTTCGATTCACAACCATAACAACATGACGCCTATATCTATGGTAGACATTATGGAACTTATAAGGATACGCACTGAAGATAAATGTTCCAATTTCACCACGATGATAGCATGGGACAATGTCAATGATGAATATTATTGTGCTACTATAACCAATGTTGATATGGCAAGATCATTTTATAATAATTTTAAACAATATATCGATTATGACACAGGATATTGGCAAATATCATCCAAAGGTACTAAAGAAAATCCAATAGGGTATTTCTTGAATAGCCAATATGACGCAATTGAGAACCATGCTAAAGGTAAGGAGTTTTTCTATCAAATAATAACAACGTTAGAAAAATATAATTCTGGAGTATCTTTGGTAAAAATAAAAACAGGCAAAGATGCAGGGGGAGATTTAGAGTACTATTACACATCGTATGGTGCGGCACAAGTTCAAAACAAGAAATACATAATAATCAAACAATGCCCATAAAAATATGAAACGAGTATTATTATCTATCGCTATCATCTGGATGGCTCTGCCTACACTGGGGCAGAGTTTCCACTACTACCCTCTGAAAGAGGTTAAGGACACCATCAGTTACCTCAAACTGAATTTTGATAACCAGAGCAGCTATTTCAAAGGCAAGACCTTTGATGAGTTTTGGCAGATAATACGACGCGAACTATCGCCAACGAAATGTAATAAAATCGAGACATCTCCATTCATTGACCCACAAGGCAATAGTTATGTTTGTGGCGCTTTTATTGCATGCATGGATCAGAGTGGAGTTCCAGCCGACACTTCCGAGGTGCGCGCTGCCCATATCAACATAAGGTTCAAGCCCCCTTATAATGTAGATTCACACAGTTTGTTCTACATGCTGCCAGACAATCTTACCATTGATGGACGGGCAAAGCTCTTTATGAACTTTATCATTGAAGACATTTGGGTGTTTACCATTGACCGAAGACGAGGACACTTTCTGCCATAGCGATTATGAGCAAACCGATATTTTCCAAAAGCCACCTATGGGCTGCAGCGATGGCCCTGGGACTACTCTTGGGCTGCCAGAGCCACAACGCTTACGGCCCAGGCAAAGATGCCGGAGCCGATGGGCAGAAAACACTTGCTGGAGTCGTGTCGTATATACGCCAGCACGAGCAGAGAATGCCCTATCTGCAGGAGCGCAACTTCTCTGCCAACGACTTGGTGGTCAACAAGGCCGATTGCAGCATAATCGACGACACGATATATGTCAAGATACCCTTCGTGCGTCCACTCCGCGACTCGCTGGCCACTGCCGACAGCCTGTTTTTCGCCCCTCGCCGCATCTTTGCCTGGGCACGCATCATCAAGGGACGTTCACAGCCAGAGTTGCGGTTTATCGAACTCGACCCTACACGCGATTATCACAAGGTCAACCGCACCCGTATCAGATACCAGGCTTTCTCTGGAGAGATGAACTTCTTCAATGAGGACGGCACCAACGAATATTCCGCCGTATGGGTCGATGGCCATATAGTCTCCGATACCTTACGGCAGTCTCCTGTCGATGCCCCGAAGCACGGCAGACGCCCTGACAGGAAGGCAAGACGAAGATAAGACCATCACACCTTGTTCATTACATCGCGAGCGCATATATTTATATAATGTGCAGGCATTCGTATTGCCTGTACATATCGTTGTACTCTGCAATAAGGACATGGGAAACGGGGAAGACGGGAAAAAGAGAAAATTGAATAAAATGACGGTTACCCATTTTACTTTTCCCACTTCCCGGGGTTATATATATGAACGGCGTTCATACAACAGACACAATTTCAACCTCAAACGACAACGAATATGAGACATTACAAAACAACCATCGTATCGATGACAGCACTAATGGCCATGCTGCTATGCTTGCCGGCTTCGGGCCATCGCCGCCCAGGCTGCCATCATCGTCTGTGGACTCCGAGACCCATGGTAGTAGTACGCACGGTACCGACAACGACCACCCGTGTGAGCAACCACCTCACCCAGAACCAGCGTCTGCACATGGCCCTGGCCTATCTGCAGAACAACAGATACCTCACCATCAAGCACTACGCCCGTATGACGGGACTCAGCAAGCTGATGGCCGAAGCCGAGCTCGACTCCTTCTGCTCCAGTGCCAACGGCATGCTGAGATGCCAGACCGCAGGTGGCAAAAAGGTATATAGCAAGATATAATCACCCAAACCTCACAACGAGAGAAGACGAATATCCAGAGGAAGAGGAAGGTACCGAGCAACGCTACTGGTACGGCAATCATAGGGATGAGAGTAGAACGGAAGTCCTGCAAGAAGATGTAAACCACAGCGAACACCAACAACATAGTGATGATGAGGGTGAAGATAACCTCCTCCATAGATGCGAAGAGGAAGTCGGTAACGTCGTAGTTCAACTTATATTCTACGCCAGGAGGGAACGACTTAGCCTGCTTTTCGAGCTCAGCCTTAACATCCTTGGCAATCTGTGTAGCGTTAGAACCAGCAATCTGCTGTACCATACCCATTACAGAAGGACGACCGTTGTTCTTCATACCTACGCTATACATCAAACCACCAAGTTCAACCTTGGCAACGTCTTTCAAACGAAGAGTCTGACCATTAGCATCGCTGCGAATGATGATATCACCATACTCCTCAGCAGTCTTCAGACGACCCTTATAGCGCATGGTATATTCGTATGCCATATCGCTCTGCTCACCAAACTTACCAGGAGCAGCCTCGATATTCTGCTCAGCCAAAGCTGCGCTTACGTCAGAAGGGATAAGGTTGTACTGCTTCATCTTATCAGGCTGAAGCCATATACGCATAGAATATGTCTTCATACCAGGCGATTGCACACCACCCACACCGCTTACACGCTTCAATGCAGGAACTACGTTGATATCGTTGTAGTTGGTAAGGAATTCGTCATCATATCGTCCATCCTCTGTAGTAAGAGTATACATGATAACGTTAGAAGTCTGCTGCTTATTTACAGTCACACCAACTCGAGTTACTTCGGCAGGAAGCAAAGCCTGAGCCTGAGAAACACGGTTCTGAACGTTTACGGCAGCCATATCAGGGTCGGAACCCTGCTTAAAGTATACGGTGATAGAAGCCGAACCATCATTGGTGGCCTGAGAAGTCATGTATGTCATGTTCTCCACACCGTTGATGCTCTCCTCAAGAGGAGTGATCACGGAGTTGAGCACAGTCTGTGCATCAGCACCAGTATATGTTGTGCGCACCGAAATGGTAGGAGGAGCCACATCAGGATACTGCTCAATAGGGAGCGAGATGATACCGATGGTACCTAACAGTACGAAGAAGATGGAAACCACCGTCGAAAGTACTGGGCGCTTTATGAAGTTTGTAAATGTCATAATCTTGTTTTAAATTATAAATTATAATGTATCATGCATTCTTCCGTTGCAGGAATCACACACGTTCATTCTTTTATTCTTGTTGATTATTTATAATTTACTTACCGCTCATGGTTTTTGCAAACTCATGTGCATTATCCTGCGACTCAGCCATCTTGGCAGCCTCAGCAATTTTCTGATTGTAACGTTCTACGGTGATAGGCTTGATCTGCTGACCATCGGTCAACTTGGTAATGCCCTTTACTACCACACGGTCGCCTACGTGAAGACCAGAAGTCACGATATAGTTCTTGCCGTCATCCTGTGGATTCACCTTGATCTCAGAATACTTCACCTTGTTGTCCTTGGTGACGATGTAAACGAAGATCTTGTCCTGAACCTGTGAGCAAGCCTCCTGAGGTATGACGATAGCGCTGTTGTTGTCGTTAGGAACAACGATAGAACCGGCGCCACCGCTCTTCAACAGCTTCTCTGGGTTGGGGAAATGAGCAATAAGAGATACAGAACCAGTGGCAGCATCGATGACACCACTCATCTTGACAACCTTACCTGGGTGATTATAGATAGAACCGTCAGCCAACTGCAGCTTAACTGCTGGGAACGCAGCGATAGCAGCCTGAACACTACCATTGGTCTTAGACATGCTCAAGATCTGAGACTCGGAGAGTGAGAAGAACACTTCCATGGTGCTGATATTGGAAACAGTGGTCAAAGCCTGACCAGAAGCGCTTACCAAAGCACCTACCTTGAAAGGAAGGCTACCTACAACACCAGCTGAAGGACTGGTAACGGTACACCAAGCCAACTGCTCACGGGCTGAAGCCAGAGCTGCCTCTGCCTGAGCTACCTGTGCCTTGGCTGTAGCCAAGCTGTTGGCTGCAGTAGAAAGCTCGTATTCACCGATAATCTTGCTATCATACAATTTCTTATTATTCAGGTAAGTCAACTTTGCAGTGTTAGCCTGAGCCTTGGCTGTATTGACAGCGGCAGCAGCTGAACGGACGGCAGCCTGATAAGTCTCACTATCGATAGAGAACAAAGCCTGACCTGCTGAAACAGTCTGACCCTCATGTACAAAAACCTTTGTAATGAAGCCAGAAACCTTAGGACGAACCTCTACATCCTGAATACCCTTGATGGTAGCAGGATAGGTAGTCTGCAATGCGGCACTGGAAGTACCGATGGTAGCCACGGCAAACTCATCATCGCCGAAGTTAGGCAGACCGCCCTTCTTGCTTCCACCACATGATGTCAAAGTTGCGAGTACACAAACTGCTGCAACGAACAAAACGTTTTTAATTTTCATACCTATTTTTATATTATAATTTATTATTTTTGTCATACCTTAATATATACATACCGCCCTCTGGCGGAAACTCTAAACTGATTTTGAGTTTTAAAACGCTGCAAAATTACTAATAATATATGAATAACGGCTCGCAAGGAGCCGTTATTTAACAAAAATTATTCTCTATTTAAGTTTTCTACCATAGCCAAGCCCATATCTTGGGCCTTCTTCATCAGAAGTTCCATCAAAGGTTCCCGCTCGTTTGCCACTCTGTTATCCAGTACGGCATCCTTCAGATACTGCTTCAAGGTTCCCACTTCGCGGCATGGCTTGAGCTGGAACATCTCCATGATTTCGTTGCCGTCGATACAAGGCTGAAGCAATCGCTTGTAGTCGCGCTCCTGCAAGTCTGCCAACTTCTCGCGCACCATCTTGAAGTTATCCAGGAACTTCTGCTTGCGCACCTGGTTCTTGCTGGTGATATCAGCCTCGCAAAGCGTCATCAGGTCGTTGATGTCATCACCCGCATCGTTCAGCAGTCGGCGAACCGCGCTATCCGTCACCTCCTCATCGGCTATCACGATAGGACGCATGTGGAGTTCCACCAGTTTCTGCACGTACTTCATCTTCGCATCCATCGGAAGCTTCATCCTGCGGAATATCTCCGGCACCATCTTGGCACCGATGAAGTTGTGGTTGTGGAATGTCCATCCGGCAATGGGGTCCCAGCGCTTGCTGCGCGCTTTTCCGATATCGTGCATGAGGGCTGCCCAGCGCAGCCACAGATTATCGCTCCGGCGGCTAACGTTGTCGAGCACCTCAAGTGTGTGATAGAAGTTATTCTTGTGTGCCCTGCCGTTTTTGGTCTCTATGATATCGAGAGCGCTAAGCTCCGGCATTATCAGCGGCAGCAGTCCGCAACGCTGCAGGTCAACGAGCCCCTTGCTCGGTGTCTTGGTCAGCATTATCTTGTTCAGCTCCTCTTCCACTCTCTCTCCGCTAATGATCTTTATCCTGTCGGCATTGCGCTGCAGCGCTTCGAAGGTCTCTTCTTCTATAAAGAAGTTGAGCTGTGTGGCGAAGCGTATGCAGCGCATCATGCGCAGCGGGTCGTCGGAGAAAGTGATGTCGGGGTCGAGCGGTGTGCGTATAATGCCGTCCTCGAGGTCGTAGATACCGTCGAACGGGTCTACGAGTTCGCCGAAGCGCGCCTTGTTAAGGCATACCGCCATGGCGTTGATGGTGAAGTCGCGGCGGTTCTGGTCGTCCTCGAGCGTGCCGTCCTCAACCACGGGCTTGCGCGAACCGCGGTCGTAGCTCTCGCGACGTGCACCCACGAACTCCACCTCCGTGTCGTAGAATTTAACCTGCGCCGTGCCGAAGTTGCGGTATACGGCGAGATGAGCGCGCCAGCGTCCGGTCTTCTCGTTCTTACCCAGCGCCTTCTGCAGCGCCTGCGCCACCTCTATGCCGCTGCCCACGACGACGACGTCGATGTCGTTCGTGGGGCGCTCGAGGAATATGTCGCGCACATAGCCGCCCACGAGATAGCATTCTACGCCCATCTCGTCGGCCACTTCGCCTATCTTATGGAATATCTTTTTGTCGAGAATTTGTGCCAATTCGGCATCTGTGTATAGCTTCATTCGTATAAAATCCTGATTATTACATGCAAATCGAGTGCAAAGTTACATATTTTTACAGAATTTAATGTGTATTGACGGAAAATTTGTACCTTTGCGCTCACATTAATAAATAGCACCCGATATAGCAGACTATTTTTATACCTAAGTACGTCGAACGGAAAGAAGAGTTCACACAAATAATTAACATATAAAACAAAAAGACAATGAAAATCAAACAGACAGCATCTACACTGTTCCTTATCGCCATGCTCTGCCTCGGCGCAACAAAGGCAAAGGCGCAGGTTAACGCACAGTTGTTCTACGATTTCGGCAGCGACCGCAAGTTCGTTACGCTGACGCTCGAAATGTTCAAGCAGGACAAGTGGGGTAACACCTACTTCTTCATCGACCACGACTTCAACTACGACCAGCACGTTAAGGGTCCGAACCTCGCTCCTGGCGGAACTTACTTCGAGATCGCTCGCTGCCTCAACTTCTGGCAGAACTCTGCCATCAAGAACCTCTCGCTCCAAATAGAGTACAACGGCGGTATCACACGCTCCTACCCTATCAACAACGCTTGGCTCGTGGGTCTCGACTACTTCATCCACTCGAAGGACTTCAAGAACACGCTCAACCTCAAGGCGCTCTACAAGAACATCCAGAAGAAGGACTCTGACGTGCCTATGCAGTTCACCGTGGTTTGGGCTATGAACGACCTCTTCGGCGTGAAGGGCTTGAAGTTCGACGGCTTCGCCGACTTCTGGTGGGAGGACCATGCTGTCGACTTCGACGCAGAAGGCTCTTGCGACATGAAGAGCACCGTGTTCATCACCGAGCCGCAGCTCTGGTATAACGTGGGTCAGCACTTCGGTTGCGACAACCTCAGCCTCGGTACAGAGATAGAGCTTTCTAATAACTTCGGATCTACCGGCGGTTTCAAGTGTCGCCCATGCCTCGGCGTGAAGTGGGACTTCTAAAAGTAAAAAGCCCCTCCCAACCCTCCCCGTCGGGGAGGGCTCTCAAACTAAAAAATACCCAAGGCTTAAAGAGGCTTAAGGAGGCCTAAGAAGGCCTAAAGAGGCTTAGAAAGGCCTAAACTCAAATCAAAAACATGCTTTCAAAACTTTTCGGCTTCGACCCTTCGAAGCACAACATCAAGACTGAGGTAATGGCGGGCATCACGACCTTCCTCACCATGGCGTACATCCTTGCCGTCAACCCGAGCATCTTCAGCAACCTCGCCGACAAGGGCATGGACACCAACGCTGTGTTTACAGCAACGGCGCTCGCTGCTATCATCGGCACACTCGCTATGGCTATCTACGCCAAGAAGCCGTTCGGACTGGCGCCGGGCATGGGACTCAACGCGTTCTTCGTGTTCACCGTCTGCCTCGGCATGGGCTACTCATGGCAGTTCGCGCTCACCGCTATCCTCATCGAGGGCTTCATCTTCGTGGTGCTCACGCTCACAAGCATCCGCACGCTCATCGTCGACGCTATTCCGGCGTCTATCAAGCGCGCTATCGGCGCCGGCATCGGACTCTTCATCGCCTTCATCGGACTGAAGAATGCGGGCATCATCGTTGAGAACACTTCCACATTCGTAACCATCGGCAACATGACCCAAGGCACAGCGCTGCTCGGCGTGATTGGCATCATTATCACATCGGTGCTCGTCATAAAGAACGTACCAGGCTCGCTGCTCATCGGCATCCTCGCTACAGCGCTTATCGGCATTCCGATGGGCGTCACCAATTTCTCGGGCGTTGTAGACACTCCGCCGTCAGTGGCTCCGCTGTTCTGCCAGTTCGAGTTCCATAACATCTTCACCATCGACATGGTGGTGATAGTGTTCACCTTCCTCTTCATCGACATGTTCGACACAATGGGCACGCTCGTTGGCGTATGCACAAAGGCGGGCATGATGCAGAAGGACGGACGCATTCCGGGACTTAACAAGGCGTTCATGGCTGACGCTATCGCTACAATGACAGGCGCTTGCCTCGGCGCAAGTACCACTACCACTTACGTTGAGAGTGCTGCGGGCGTAGCTCAGGGCGGACGCACTGGTCTCACGGCGTTCTCCACCGCAATGTGCTTCGTGGTGGCTATGTTCTTCGCTCCGCTGTTCCTCTCCATACCGGCGGCTGCCACTACTCCGGTGCTCGTCATCGTGGGTCTGTTCATGCTCACACCGGTGAAGGACATCGACCTCGACAACTATGCCGAGTCTATACCTGCGTTCATCACCATCGTGATGATGCCGCTCACATACAGCATCTCTGACGGCATCCTCTGCGGTGTCATCTCATACGTGCTTATCAACATGCTCTGCCTGAACTGGAAGAAGCTCAACCCGACGCTCTACGTTCTCGCCGTGCTGTTCATCATGAAGTATATCTTCATCTAAAGTAGCATAAAAACTCAGTATAAGTCGCCGCTCACATACGTGGTTGACGACTATACATGGCATTCTATAGGAGTGTGTGGCGACTGCCACGCACTCTTTTTTTGTGCACTTTCAACAGAAAAGTGCAACGCCTTCAAGCTATAATCAACAGAAAAGTGTGTCTTTAATAATGTTCGCATGTCTAAATATTAATTAAATAAGGTGGCGTAAATGTCGCCAATACAAGGAATTGTTGTACTTTTGCCGAGAAATGAAGAAATTTACGCTTATAACACTTGTCGCTTTGGCTCTCGCTTCGTGTGCCAAGACCGATGACGATATGGCTCAGGAGATGCTCACACGCATCAACTCGCTGTACGAGAGCGGCAACTACCGCGCCACTCTCGACTCCATCACCGTACTTCGCGACCGCTACCCTGCCGCCATTGAAGCGCGCAAGGCGGCTCTTGTATTGTGGCAGAACGCATCGTTGAAGATGGCGCAGGCAGACGTGGCTCAAACTGACGTTCTCCTGCAGCAGACCATAGCGAAGATAGCAAGCACAACCGACCGCTACGAGCGAAACATACTCGGCGTGAAACGCGACTCGCTGCAGGCACGCTACGATGCCATGTGCGGCGTGGTGAAGATGATACGAATGCGTCAGAAGCAGGAGCAAAAGCAGTAAAATGAGCCTACGTTTGCTCAATTCATAAGTTTTTTGTATTTTTGTGCCGATTTATGGATACTACAAAGACAGAGGAACAGTTTAAGAGAGTGATGGACGAGTGTCGCACGCTCTTTGCGAAGAAGCTTCATGATTATGGAGCTTCGTGGCGCATATTGCGCCCGTCGTCGCTCACCGACCAGCTTTTCATAAAGGCGAAGCGCATTCGCTCGCTCGAAATAACGGGCACTTCGCTTGTTGGCGAGGGTATTCGCCCAGAGTTCATAGCACTCATCAACTATGGCATCATCGGACTTATACAGCTTGAGAAGGGCTACGTAGACACCGTGGACATCAAGCCCGAAGAGGCGCTCGCACTCTACGACGCTCATGCCAAGGAGTGTCTCGAACTGATGTTGCGCAAGAACCACGACTACAACGAAGCATGGCGCGATATGCGCATAAGCAGCTACACCGACTTCATCCTCACCAAGATACAGCGCATAAAGGAGATAGAAGGTCTGGACGGAAAGACGCTCGTGTCTGAAGGTATCGACTCCAACTACATGGACATAATCAACTATGCGTGCTTCGGAGCTATAAAGATGGCTGAATAATGCAAAATATAAGAATCGCGGCAGTGAACATCTGCCGCTTCATACTGGCTGCCACGTTCATCTTCTCTGGATACGTGAAGGCTATCGACCCACTGGGCACGCTGTACAAGCTGAAGGACTATGCGGCTGCGATGTCGCTGAACGACATTCTGCCCGACTGGGCGCTTGTGATTGTGGCGATTGGGCTTGGAGCTCTTGAGTTCTCGCTGGGCGTATTCATGCTTTTCGCGGTGCGCAGACACGCGGTGTCGAAACTTACGCTCGCCCTTATGAGCGTGATGACCGCGCTCACGGTGTGGATATACATAGCCGACCCGGTGAAAGACTGCGGATGTTTCGGCGATGCGCTCACGCTGACCAACGGCGAAACGCTGCTGAAGAACATCGTGCTCATAGCATGTGCGGCGCTTGTGGCATGGCGACCGGTGGATATGGCGCGCTTCATATCGCGCACCAACCAATGGATCGTGAAGTATTACACCATTACGTACATCGTAGTGACAAGCGTCTACTGCCTCTATACGCTGCCTATCTTCGACTTCCGCCCGTACCGCGTCGGAACGAACATAAAGCAGGGCATGGAGATACCCGAAGGAGCCGAGCAGCCGGAGTTCGAAAGCACATTCATACTGCGCAAGAACGGCGTGACGCGCGAGTTTACGCTCGACAACTACCCCGACTCTACATGGGAGTACGTAGACACCAAGACGGTGCAGACCAAGAAGGGCTACGAACCGCCTATACAAGACTTCGCCATCACGACGAACGATACGGGCGAGAACATCACCGAGCAGGTGCTCACGAAGAAGGGTTACACCTTCCTGCTCGTTTCGCCCCGACTTGCCGTGGCTGACGACAGCAACTTCGGCGACATCGACCAGATATACGAATACGCTACGGAGAACGGTGTCGACTTCTTCTGCCTCACAGCCTCTACAAATGAGGACGTAGAGCGTTGGCGAGAGCTGACGGGAGCCGAATACAAGTTCTGCAACGCCGACGAGACCACGCTGAAGACGATGATACGCAGCAATCCTGGACTGATTCTGCTGAAAGACGGCACGATAATAGGCAAGTGGAGCCACAACGCGCTGCCACAAACCGACGAACTGACCGCTCCGCTCGAGCAGTTGCCGATAGGAAAAGCGCAGAACGACAGCACGCCCGAGCGTCTGCTCATAGTGCTGCTCACCTTCTTCGTGCCGCTCATGGCCCTGACAATAGCCGACCGACTCTGGGCATGGACAAAATGGGTTAGAAACAAACAAGACAATAACAGAATATTTAATCTCTTTAAAAAAAGAAAGAAAATGAGAAAGAAAATTGTAGCAGGTAACTGGAAAATGAACCTCAACCTGCAGGATGGTGTTGCTCTCGCTAAGGAAATCAACGAGGCACTTGTAGCAGACAAGCCTAACTGCGAAGTAATAATCTGCACTCCGTTCATCCACCTCGCTTCTGTAGCTCAGGTGCTCGACCAGAACGTAGTAGCTCTCGGCGCTGAGAACTGCGCTGACAAGGTTAAGGGTGCTTACACTGGTGAGGTTTCTGCAGAGATGGTAAAGAGCACAGGTGCTCAGTACGTTATCCTCGGCCACTCAGAGCGTCGTCAGTACTACCACGAGACAGCTGAGATTCTGAAGGAGAAGGTAGACTTGGCACTTGCTAACGGCCTGAAGATTCTCTTCTGCTGCGGCGAGACTCTCGAGGAGCGCAAGGCAGAGAAGCAGAACGAGGTAGTAAAGGCAGAGCTTGAGGGCTCAGTATTCCACCTCGACGCTGAGGCTTGGAAGAACATCGTAATCGCTTACGAGCCGATCTGGGCTATCGGTACTGGCATGACTGCTACTTCTGACCAGGCTGAGGAGATGCTTGCTTACATCCGTTCAATCGTTGCCGAGAAGTACGGCCAGGAGGCTGCCGAGAACACTTCTATCCTCTACGGTGGAAGCTGCAAGGCAAGCAACGCTCCCGAACTCTTCTCTAAGCCTAACATCGACGGTGGTCTTATCGGTGGCGCTTCATTGAAGTGCGCTGACTTCAAGGGCATCATCGACGCTTGGAAGAAGTAATACGGACTCAAAACGACAAATTCAAAACAGTGGAGCCGTCACAAAGTTGGCGGCTCCACATTATAATATATATATGAAACGCTTTCTATTCATTCTGAACTTGCTATTATGCATAGGTGCAGCCACACAGGCGCAAACCTACACACAACACCTGCAACAGAAACAGCAGGGCAAGGCCAACGTCACCCTGACACAGAGCCGCGAAATAGAAACGCTTGTCAATGGCGCCAACGTGAGCGCACGCAAACCTGCCTACGACAACACTACGCCCAATAACACACACAAGACAGACAACGCCCCCACCCAAAAGCAGAACAACCCTTCGAGCAGCTAATTTTATATCTGCCTCTTTATCGACAATACATGGCCTTTTTCCCGTAATTCCATATTTTTCCATTCAAATTTACAATCAGATTTTCCCACTGTTCTTTTATCAAAGATACCTTCCCGTCTGTATATGGCAATGTTTTCATAAACCAGTCAGAAAACCCCTGCACTACAGTTGCACTGGCAAGTTCTCCCTTGCTTAAGCCTCCCATGCCATCACACAGCACTGCCATGCAGACTGTCTTATCCTTTACCACTGCTATCTTCACGCATAAACTGTCCTGATTGACCTTTTTCTTCGTTCCAATATCAGTTCCGTAAGCTGTAATATATGTATTCATCCTTCAGTCCTTCCAGAAACAGACAAATAAATACTTTCTCTCATTGTCCTATATTAAATTGTTTTATAAATTGTTTGGGATATCTGCCGGAGAATTCCGACATATATGAACTTTCTTACTCTAAAATAAGATAAATATTATTTTCATAGCTCATACTCCCGCTGTTTCTTCAACAAACACTTAATAGCTTAATCATTTTACCTTTTTCTGTCAATAAGCATTTTGTATAAAACATCTCCTCATATTTGTATGATTTTCACAAAAGCGAATTATATAACTTTTACATTTCATTATGTACTTCCGGAAATATATGCTATAATGGACGCATATTTGATTCATTTACTAAGGAGAGGTATTTTACAATGAAAGAAAAATTTAAAAATCTGTCAGCACCCGTTGGAATTGTGCTGTCTATTGTAGCGGTTATTCTTTTTACCGGGTTATTGTTGGGACTTGGCTTTGTTTTAGGAAAAATTCCGGGATTAAATGAACAAAACGACTACCTGCTTCAGGCAATCGCAGAATTTATCATTCTGATTGTTTTCCTGATTATAACCTTTGTGATTGGTTATACCCGTATCTTTACGGAAAATGTTGCCGGCTGGCTCAGAAGTTTATATACCGGCGGCTTCTTTGTGGTTTACTGTCTGTTCAGCCTTATTGCACAGATTTATCTTTGCAGTATGTCAAAAGTGGGAAATGTAAGAACTGCTTTGGAAATTATATTCTATATAGTTGCTATTTTTCTGGTTGGACTGGTAGAAGAACTGGTCTTCCGAGGTGTCATTTTTAATCTGTTACTGAACAGTTTTCCAAAAACAAGAAAAGGTATTACTGGTGCCATTGTTTTAGGCGGCGTCCTCTTTGGTCTGATGCATTTTG
>OQVZ01000581.1_pt1 | contig 14042 bp, 11 predicted proteins | sample 1691571 | NCBI WGS metagenome assembly OQVZ01 (sample SAMN03418261, study PRJEB22391) | human gut metagenome | biome: human-gut; feature: organic feature; material: feces | host: Homo sapiens | place: Tanzania | collected 2013-01
CATTCGGCGCGGATGTTTGCGGATCCGACCCGTTTCGGTCGATGAATCCAGTGCGGCCTGGTACGGATGAAACGAGAAGGCGTCCAGAAACGCAAACGCTCCAATCTTCGCCGCATTCGCCGTGAAAGCGTCCGCTTCCGCGCCGTAGTCCTCCGTTGAACAGATTCCGACAATCCGGCACTGCGGATCCGCCTGTTTTGCCGTGCGGTACGCCGTCTCCAGATAGGAGGAATACTTTGCGGCGGTCATACGCAGATTCGGCTCGTTCATAATCTCGTAATACCTGACCCGCCCGCGCGCATTTTCAACGAATGCGCGAATGTACGCGTTCCAGTCCGCCATGAGCGGAGAGACGGGGATTGCATTTTTCATGCCGTTCAGCGGTTTTTCCCGTTTGCCGTCCCGCGCCATGAACCAGTTCCGAACGGCGACATGACGCGGATTCTTTGAATCCGGATTGATTGAAAAGGCCTCCGTGTCCATGCAGATGTACGGCACGATTTCGCTCTTTGTCACAGCGTCAAGAAAACGGTTCAGCTGTTCGAACTCGAATTTTCCGCGTTCAGGGTTGATCACCCATGAACGTCCAAGTTCATATTCGAACAGCCGGATCACGGAAACGCCCGTTGCATGAAGCATCTCCAGATGTCCGGCAAAATCAATTCCAAGCGCCTGATACGGATTGTGCGCCGTTCCAGCATTCCGGAAAACGCCCGTTTCATTGACGCCAACGCAGAACTCCCGTTCCGGATCGGACTTTCCCCGCGGCAGAGCGTTCAGGACAGCCAGGCGGAACGGAATCGCCTGACCAGAATCCCATTTTGCGCCCAACTCCACCGCACCGCGATTCAGCAGAGGAAGACGAATCTGCTGCTCAACGGTTTTTCCGCCGCCGAGCTCCACGGCAAGCCGTTTTTCCGTTTTCCAGCCGGTCAGAGCGTTGCGTGCTGTGACGGAAAACGGTATTTCAGCCGCCGACGTTCCGTAATTGACCGCGCGGAACGTCACATTCCGTTCTCCCGCAGTGCACCAGGTTTTCGGCATTTCAACAGCCGCCTCCACCGGAGCGGAAGGACTGTATGCGGAAGCGGAACCCCCGCGCTCCAGCTGTGCCGCATCCGCGAACAGAGTTCCCTCTGAACGGAACTGCACGCGCACAACGACCTCCGGATGACCGGCGGGAATCTTCCGGACAAATTCACAGCGTTTCCACTCTTTCGAAACGGGAACTTTCCGGCTGACGACATGCCAGCGTCCGTCAATCGGGGAAAAGAAGGAAAGCTCCGCCGTCATCGGCACCGAAGCCTTCAGCCAGACTGAAAAAGTGTACATTTCACCTGGCGCAACCGGAACCGCGGGCGAACAGAGAACAACCAGCCCGCCATCGGGGTTCCGCAGTTCCAGCGACGATGCGCCGTGCACGGAGTCTTTGCTGCTCCGCACCCGCAGCGCCTGAAACTTTCCGTTCTCTTTCGGAACTTCGTTCATCACGCCCCACCCGGCGGTTCCAAGTTCAAAGCTGGAATTCGGAAGCAGATTTTCTCCGCAGCAGAGAGCTCCCGCGATTCCGGCCGCCAATGCAAACAGAAACTTCATCTCATTTCACCATTTCCAGTTCAACATTTTTGACCGCAAGAACCCTGATCCCCCTGTCGAGCGTCTGAAAGGAAATGCCCGTCAGCGGATTTTTGTCTTTGACAGATTCAAATTCGACCGCAACTTTCTTCCACTCCGTCCCCATCCGTTCCGTGAAATAACGTCCGCCGACCGCCGCGCGAACCGCACCTTCGCCATCACCTTTGATCCAATAGGAAAAACGGTATTTCCTCCCCTGCGGAAGCGGCATGGAGACACTCGAAAGATTGAGCAGCCCGTCCGCCGGAAAATCAGGAGACGCACTCACTTGAACCGCCTTTCCGCCGAGCACATGATCCGAAGCATCAATTTCTGAAAGCGACGATTTTCTGCGGTCGGTGCTGCGGTTGATCCAGCAATCCCGGTTCGACGGGTATTCCAGTTTGGCAAAATCATCGTCGCTCAGACGTTCCAGACGGAAGCCGCGCAGTTCCAGTGTATTCGGCTGCGCAAAATTGAGTCCGAATCCGGTCTTGACTTCCATCTCTTTGGTCAGGATGACGCGGAAGGTCATCGCCGTCCACTCCGTGCGCGGCGTAAGATTCACATAGATTCCGCGGTCCGTCACACAGGAAAATTGAAAATCGGCTTTTCCGTCGGGAACGGTGGCGAATCTGTATTCAAACGAACAGGCATAAGCTCCCGGAGTCAGCGGGTTGCGCACGGAAACGTACATGCCGCCGGTCCTCACCGGAACGGTCACGGAGTCTTTCTTTTCCGAGAATTTTGTGCCGCCGTAAAACTGCCACGGCTTGCCGAAACCCTCAAAAACGTTTTCAGCGGAGTAAACCGGAAACGTCAAAGCGAATCCGGCAAGTGCAAGGGCGAGATGTTTGGAATTCATGGTTATGCTCCTTTTTTATAGTTGAGACGGCGCATTGCGATCTTTTCCGCAGCGCGCCAGAAAATTGCAGAAAAACGGAAGGAATCCGTCATGGACTCCGCAGGAAACGAGCTCTCGAAACTGAGCGTTCGGTCGTATCCGGTCTCCCAGAGAGCGGTGATACATTCGCACCAGTCAATCGTGCCGAGTCCGGGGGAAAGATGCTCGTCAAAATCCTTCGTCGCATCCGTCAGCTCGCCCGGTTTGACGCCGCGCGTGTTGCCGTGGTTGTCATGAATGTGCGTTGTGAAGAGCTTGGACCCGAACGCATGGATCCAGCGGACCGGCGAAACTCCCGCGCAATGGGCGTGTCCGAAATCCAGGCAGCCGCCGACGTTCGGGTGATCCGCCCTCCGGATGATCTCCGGCAGCTGTTTGATATTGCTCAGATGATGAAACGCATCCAGATTCTCCATTGCGAGAAAAACGTTGTTTCTGCGCGCATACTCTCCGGCTTCGCGCATGTTTTCCGCAACCTGATTGATGACGCACTCCGCGCCGAACCGCGCCATCATTTCCCCGAAAACACGGATTTCCTCCGCAAGCGAAGTGTAATGCCCGGCAAGCTTTCCGAGGTGAATCACCAGATTGTCCGCATGAAGGTTCGCCGTATAATCAATGCAGCGTTTCAGGTTTTCGACGACCTGCTTCTGCGATGTTCCAGGTTCCGCAAGACACGCGGCGTAACCGTGGTGCTGATTGGCTTTCATTCCGCGGGACTCCAGCTCGCGTCCAATGCGGCGGGTCTCCGCATCCAGGTCAAAGTCGGCGGGCTCTTCAACATGGTAAGCAGCGATCATTATCTCATTCATTCCGGCCTTCTGCATCGCGTCGATCGTGCGGCTGATCTCCGGCGCGGGTCTCCGCGCAAGCTGCCTGCCGTCCCACGCAACCCCCTCCATTCCGTAGGAGAGATTGTAGTTTCTCGGTGTCATTCAATCATCCTTTCATTATTGCAGCGGACAGGCGGTATCCTTGTCCAGCATGATTCGCGAAACGTTTTTGCGGAGCGATCTTGCGGAACCGCCGCTCTGGAGCAGCAGATCGCTGTTCTTATGATAATACGAAACGAACTCCCCTCCGTTTTTTGTTCTTGAAACCCAGCAGTTGTCCACTGTCCGGTATGGATAGATGCTGACTTCTCCCTCCGGAATCGCCTCCGCACTGCCGCCGGAGTCCGCCGGGTCCTTCATCTTGAGGCAGAACGCAACCGCGCTTTGCGGAAACACTTTCGAAAGCCGGTTCGCCGTTCTCTCCGTCCCCGACCCGGTCATGCCGCCGATTCCGACTTTATCCTGCAAATCAGGCAGAGCGCCGCGGAAGAGATTATATACGAAACCGTAGCTGGAAATCACATTTTCGCCATCCGCAGCCTTCCGCTTCGGCACATGGGGGCAGAACGTCGGGCCGCCCACGGTATCGCCGGGTCTCCAGTCTTCGCTCTTCCGTCCGTAGTAACTGCTGAGAGCCAGCGGAAAAATTCTGCGCGCACCGTAAAGATCCGAACTGTACGGATAACTGTCGTTGTTGTCCCCCGCGTAGCTGTGCAGAATCAGTCCCAGCTGCTTCAGATTCCCCAGACACGTTACTTCCCGCGCCTTTTCCCTTGCCGAATTCAGCGCAGGCAGAAGCATTCCGGCAAGGATTGCAATGATTGCAATTACCACGAGGAGCTCTATAAGCGTGAATCTTTTAAAATATGGAAATGAAATGCTGCTTCCGGAATGATCTGTTTTCATTGTGCGCTCTGCCTTTCTCCGATTGTTTCAGATGTCTGTAAAACTTCTCCGGAATTTGTTGTTTGATTCTCTTTTTTCCGGCGTCTGTCTATATTATAGCATATAATCCGGAAAAAATCCTTGACAAAAACGCCAATTTGCATTACATTATCGCCAAAAAGAAAAATTCAGGGGAAAATGGAAAAATACATCAACTATCCGCAGCCGGAAAAGTTTCCGCTGGCGGTGAAAATGTTTCTCAACGAACCTGGACGCGAGCATGTGGAAGAGGATAAATTCCGGAAGCACGAATATTCCGAACTGTGCATCGTCCGCCGCGGGACCGCGGAACACCGCATCGGAAGCGGACGGGCGAATCTGGAGGCCGGCGACGTTCTTGTTCTGCATCCGGGAACCGAAGACTCCTTCTCCGGAACGGTCGATTTTGAACTTTTCACCATTATTTTCGATGCAACCGTTCCGCTCCCTCTTCTCGAAGCATCGGATCTGCCGCTTACCCGAAAAATCTATCCGGGAAAAGAAAACGTCGACCAGTTGAACCCGATCGTGCGGATTCCGGCGGGAGACCGCGATCTCTGCGAAAATCTGGTGCGGCGGCTCAGCTACGAAACACACCGCCAGCGCCTCGGCAAGAACATCATGCTCCCCCTCCTGTTCATGGAACTCATCGTCTACCTCGCGCGCGGGGACTCCACGGAAACGGAAAAAGAACGCCTCTGGCTCATCCGCTCCCCTGCGGAATACCTCAACGAACACTATCAGGAACCGCTCGATCTGAAAAAGCTCGGCAGCCTTGCGCACATGTCGGAGCGCAGCCTGTTCCGCCATTTCCAGAAAACGCTCGGAATGTCGCCAAACCGCTATCTGCATAAAATAAGAATCCAGAAAGCGTGCGAATTGCTGGAAGGAACCCATTTCAGCATAGGGGAAATCGCGCTCCGCTGCGGGTTCTGCGACGGAAATCACCTGACAAAAATCTTCCGCTCGGTCACCGGAACCACGCCTTTTTCCTTCCGCAGGGAAAAGCAGTTGAAAACAAGATAACTCACGCAGAAAATTTTCACGCATCTTTTTTCTTTTCAGGGGGTTGACATTTCCGGAGAATGTGCTATAATTTAAAAACAAACATGTACAACCAAATGTATGGAAATTAAAAAATGGCAGGACGGAAAAGTCTTTTTGAACCTGTGGCGGAAAAGCTGATCGCACAAATTCGCGAAGGCCGTATCGCGCCCGGAGATAAAATGCCCTCCGAACACGAACTCTGCAGCCATTATGCTCTCAGCAGATCGTCGATCCGGAAGGTGCTCGACTGTCTCGAACAGAAAGGACTCATCCGGCGTCAGCCGGGCATCGGAACGTTCGTCTGCGGAAACGAACCCGTCACGGAAAAGCCCGTCGTCATCGCCATGCCTGAACTGCCGCCGTTCTCCTACGCCTACTCCATAACCGCCGCAATTCAGAACATCGTTTCAGAACAGAACTGCCGCCTCGTCACCATCAACCCGAAACAGCTCAAAGAAAAAGACCAATTCCCGTTCGATGCATTTATCTTTATCGATGTAGGCGGGCTTTCCAAAGAACGTCTTCAGGAACTCGCCGGACGCGGATTCCCTGTCATCGCCATAAACCGGATCTGGGAAAAATTATCCTATTTCTCCATTGACTTCTACGAGGATTCCAGACGCGCGGTTCGTCTGCTCCGCAAATTCGGAATGAAGCGGATCGGCGCAGTCAACGGAAGCTACTTCGGCTCCTACGGAAATGCCGAGCGTCTGCGCGGATTCCGGGACGAAATCGCGGAACACGGCGGAATTCCGCAGGCAGCCCAGCCCGCGTTCAACCCGCTGACCGCCGTGGATGAAATCACCGCATTCATCCGGGACTTCAAGCCGGATGCGCTGTTCCTCCCCCTCATCGGCGTGCTTGACTGGACTCTTTTCGCCTGCAAACAGGCCGGCCGAATCCCCGGACGCGACATTCAGCTCTTCTGCTTCGACCGTCCGGATGAAGAAGTGTATGCGGATACCGGACTCATTTATGCGGATATGCCTATCGAAAGAACCGGTGCGGACGCCGTGGACTATCTGATCCGCAAAGTCCGCAATCCGGAGCTTCCGCCGAAACACCAGGTATACAACTCTAACTTCGTAATATTCAACACCCTTTTGAAGGAGGTCTGAAATGACAAAAAAAACATCAAAAGCGTTCATCGGTTCCAAGAGAAAGATGAGGACAAAAAGGTTCACCCTTATAGAACTCCTCGTCGTAATCGCAATTATCGCAATTCTTGCGGGAATGCTGCTGCCGGCGTTGAACTCCGCACGGAGGAAGGCCCATGCGATTGCCTGCACGAGTCAGCTCAAACAGATCGGGACCGCAATGTTCAACTACACGGCCGATTACAGCGACTATGTTCCGTTTGCAATGCAGAAATGGAACAACGATTACGGGTATATGCACTCGTGGATCGTCATGCTCTGGCCGTATACCAGCACGAAAGGTCCTGAAGGGTTTTATTCCGACAAACCCTCCATCTACCTCTGTCCCGGAGCAGCTCGGGAAGAAACGGCCACCGCAACACAAGACGGAAGAACCTACTCCATCACCTCCTACGGCTGGAATGCTTTCTGCGGATCTCTGTCCAGTGACGGGACACCGGTATCAGACTCCAGATATGTGAAGCGTCTTCCGAAATGCAAACAGCCGACCGCCGCAATTGTCGGAGGAGACTTCATCATGACATTAGATCCCGATGAAAAGAAGACTGTGAATATTTACGATAATGAGACCCTGAACAAATTCGTTTCAGAAAAACGTCATCCCGGCTTCGTTTCAAATTATCTCTATGCGGACGGACATGTCGGAAGCGCCAGAAAATCATTTTTCATGATCGGAAACAATTTGCGCAGCTCCTTCGTTTTCGGTACCGATGAATCATCTTGCATCTGGAAATAAAGCACAACAACCTGCATCAGGAGATTAAACATGCTGAAACACACCTGTATGGCAACCGCGCTTCTGGCAAGTGCGGCCGCATCCGGCGGAAACCTTGTTTACAATGGCGGATTCGAGCTGGGGACCGACGGTTTTGCGCTGCACCGCATCATCACGAGGAAAGACCTCAAGCACATTCCGCTGGAACTTGATTCCGCAAATGCGGCGCGCGGGAAGTCTGCGCTCAAACTGGCGAACCCGGACGGCGATTATTTTGAACTCTACGTTTCCGCATTCCCGCTGAAACCTGGCACGGACTACGTTTTTTCCATGTCCGCGAAGACCGATGTTGCCGGCGGCATTCCCCTGGAATCCCTGATTCATACGAAGGACTGGGACATCAAGCGCAAGTTCTTCGACATCAAGAACAAATATGCGAAATACTCCTTCCGCTTCAACTCCGGCAAAGGCGGTCCGCATGTAATCCGTCTCTGGTCGTTCCAGCGCACGGAACCGAACGGCGGATGGAAGGGCAATCTCTGGCTCGACGACGTCTCCGTAACCGAAGCCGGAGCGGAAGAAACCGGAAATATCTGCGCCGCAGTCTCCGCGCCGCGCTACTGGATGCATTCCGTTCCCGAGGAAGCCAAACTCTTCACGCTGAAACTCCAGAACGGGACAAAGCAAAAAACGGCACAGACCCTGACGGTCCGCACGGTCTCCGAATACGACGGCAAGACCGTTGCCGAAAAGGAAATCAAGGTGGAACTGAATCCGGGAGAAGTCAGAACGGTTCCGGTTCCGGAGGCATTCGTTCCCCGCTACGGCAGCTATATCGTATCCGTCGACGGAACGGACATCCGGAGTCTCAAGTTCCCGTATGTGGTCATCGGCGAAGTTCCCGACATTCCCCGCAATCCGGAAAAAGATTTTGTTCTCGGCATCAACAGCGGACTCGGCTACCGCGACGGCTACACCAACCGCAAACTGATTACGCGGAGAGGTTTTCATTCCTACAACACCTCACCGGAAACAACGCTTGCCCTTCTGCGCCGCGCAGGATTCCGCCTAGTCCGCGAATGGGATGCCGGAGCTCTGCCGGTCGACTGGGGCATGGCGGAACCGGAAAACGGAAAATTCGATTTCTCGTTCTTTGATCTTACCATGAAAAAAATGAAGGAGCATGGGCTCATCCCCGTTCACGTCCTCGGCGGAGAACTCTTCCGTCAGCCCTATCTGGAGGGGAGCGGCGGATACGCCCGCCGAAATCCGCTTCCCGCATGGGTTCTGCCCCTTGCGGAACGTCCCGCGGTTCATCCGGAAAACGCCATGCAGAAACTGAAAGGATACATTGCATATCCGCCGATTCAGTACTGGACACGCTACATGACCGAACTTGCAAAGCATTCCAAAGGGGAAAAACAGTTCTTTGAATTCACAAACGAACCGAACCTCTATGTCACCCCGCAGGTCTACAGAAAGTATCTGAAAGCAACTTACACCGCTCTGAAGAAAGGCGATCCGAATGCAAAGCTCATCGGATTCTGCGCAACATCCGACTTCAAGGCGGACGGTTCCGGCTGGCTTGCCCGCGCATTCCAGGACGGCGGACTGAACAGCTGCGACATCGTAAGTTTTCATCCGTACGACCAGCGCGAACTCGCCTCCATCCAGCCTGCCGACAAAGCGATTCAGGACATCTTTGCGGCGATGAAGCGCTTCGGGCGCACTCTGCCTGTCTGGAATACCGAACTGTATTACCTTTATGACGGCGGCAACAATGATGAAAGCAGACCGGAATACTGGCTCAACCGTGCGCTGGTCGACTGCGGAGAAGGCGTCTCTCAGTCAATTTCGCTCGCCAATGCAATGGCATGGCGCAGGGACTGTTACCTGAACTACACGGGAGAAGTGATCCCGTCAGTCTACTTCGCGGCGTCGAATACGCTGGCGCGTCTGTTCGAAGGCGCGAAACCGGTTGCGAAGCACCGTTTCCTGAACAGCGTCATCTGCTATGTTTTCCGCAAAGACGGCAAGCTCATCGCGGCGGTCTGGAACTACCAGCGCAAAAAGGGACTGAAGCTCGACCTTTCCCGTTTCACCGTTCTCGATCTCTTCGGCAATCCGGTGAAAGCGGAGATGAAGACGCTTGATGCGAATCCGTTCTACCTCCGGCAGGGAAAGATGTCCGACGCGGAGTTCCTCAAGGCGTGTTCCGAACTGAATCCCATGCTTGAATCGCCGATTCAGCCCTCCGATTCGGCGCGGCTTGCCGACGGATGCGCAATATTCGGACTTCAGAACGAATCGAACATGAAGGCCTCCTGCACTGTCGGATTCCAGGGCGGCGGATTCACGGCTCTGCACAGCCGGACCATAACCCTGAACCCGGGAGAAAGCTGTTCCGTTGAACTTCCTCTCCGCGCGGAAAAAGCGGCAGCCGGAACTCCGTCCGTCATCCTGCTGGACAACTCCATGCACAGCTTCCCGGTCCGCCTCACAAACGCTCTGACGAAAACGAACGGCGAAACCTGGCGGATCGCCTCGAAGGACGGCAAGCTCTCCGCGACGCTGCGTCTGCAGGTCAAAGAGAAGCGCTTTTTCCTGACCGCGCAGGTCAAGGATTCCTCCGATGCGGGCGTGAGCGGAATGCGCAAGCCGTGGGAGACCGATTCCATCGAGCTGTTTGCCGATACGGCTCCGCTCGTCATTCCGGCGCGCTTCGGCGAACGCTATACGCCGCAGACCTTCCGCGTGTTCCTGACGCCCCGCGACGCTCAGCCGTTCACCCTCTGGTCTGAAACACTGAAGGCTTCCGATTTCAAATGGAAGATCACTCCGGATCCGCAGGGCTACACGGCTGAAGTCGAGGGACCGGCGGGAGAGCTCCCGTTCGGATTCGCACTCAAAGTCAACGATGCGGAAAATGCCAAAGCCCCCGCGGTGCGCTCTGCGGCATGGGCGGGAAAAGAGGCTCACGCGAACCGTTTCGACTTCGGGCTCATCCGCGAAGCCGTGAAAAAGACGGAAACGGAAAAAATGCCGTTCGACGGAACGTTCGAGAGCGGAAAAAAGGCTCTCGACGCATGGGAACAGAACTTCTCCTCAAAGAGCTATCCGGCGTCACTTGCCGCGAACCCGGACTTCTTCAGCGGAATCCGCTGCATGAAGCTTACTGCCTCTCCGGAAGACATGCTCTCGGTTATCGCGACGGCGCTTCCGTTTGTGCCGGGGAAGAAAGTTGCGTTCTCCGGCTGGGCGAAGGGCGAAGGCGTCAATGTCCTTGACACCTGCATCGAGCTCTGGAAAGACGGAGCACACACGGGCAAGCATCTTTACACCCGCGAAAAGTTCAAACTGCAGGAGGGAATCTGGACACCGTTCCGGCTGGTGCTGGAGATTCCCGCAAACGCCAAAGAGGTTCCCGATGTCGACGGAGGCGCCGCACGGGTAAAAATCTGGCTGCCGAAAACGAGCGGCTTCATTCTGCTTGATGAACTGGAATTCCGGATTCTTCCCTGAACATTCTGTACAAAAAATACGCTCCCGGTTTCCGCAAACGGACCGGGAGCATCTGTTTTTTTAATGAGACTTACTTCTCTTCCGATTTCAGAAAACTGATAACAGCGTCGGCAACGTGCGCGACGGGAACGGTCGAAAGGTTGATGCAGAGATCGTAGTTCACCTTGTCGCCCCATTTCTGCCCGGTGTAAAAATCGTAATACGCGGCACGGTTGCGGTCGACAGCGGCGATTTTGCGCTTCAGTTCCTTGTCCGAAAGTTTATCCGGCTCAGGATCGCGGGCGCGGCAGCGCTTCAATTTGCTCGCTTCATCCGCATAAACGAAAATGCGGAACGGGTTCTTCTCGCGCAGAATGTAATCCGCACAACGGCCGACAATCACGCAGTCCGACTTGGCGGCGAGTTCTTCAATAATCAGGCTCTGTTCTCGGTAAATCGAAAGATTCTGCTCCAGAACAGGGTCGTGATAAAGGAAAAAGCTGCGTCCGACCGAGAGCGGAAACGGCTGAAACGGACGGTGCTCGATCACAGCCTGCACATATTTTTCCGCCAGAGCGGTGCGCTTCGCAATCGCGGAGATGATCTCCTGATCGTAATAAGGGACCTGCAGACGCTTCGCAAGCTGATGTCCGAGCTCGCGTCCGCCGCTGCCGAATTCGCGTCCAATCGTGATGATTCTCATAAGCCGTCCTCCTTGTTGTTCTCTTTGAGAAGTATAACGCGCATTCCGATATTTTTCAACTCAAATCCAAGAAAAAAAAAGAAGATTTCAATGATTTTTGCGGTAAAGATCGGGTGTTGTGCCGTAACGGAGCCGGAAAGCCCGGCAGAAATAGCTTTCATCCGCAAAGCCGCAGCGGGCGGCGGTCTCCTTGACGCTGCAGTTTTCCATGCGCAGAATCCGGGCGGCATGACCGAGCCGCAGCTCCCGCAGGAACGCGCCGGGGGAAGTTCCGTGAACCCGCGTGAACATGCGCGAAAAATGACAGCGGCTGTAACCCGCCGCATCCGCAATCTCCGCGACCGTGATGTCCTCCGCGTAATGATCCATGCAGTATTTGACCGCATCCAGCGCAAAGGAGGCTTCCGATTGCGCGAGCTCCAGCTCCGCGAGCTCCTCCGAAAGAGTCATCAGAAAATCATACGCAAAGGCGGAGGCGCGGAGCGCGGAACGGATCCGCTTGTTCTTCGCCGCCGTCCAGACCGAAAACGCAGTCTCCAGAGTCTTCGAGCGTTCCAGCGGAAGATGAACGACCGAACCGTACTTGTGTTTCAATTCCGTCCAGATGCGCACGGCTTCCGATCCGGAAAAATTCAGATAGATATGTTTCCAGTGCGTGGAATCGGAAGGAAGCGTGTACCGGTGATTTTCCGGAACGGAAAGCAGCATCGCGTCGCCCGGTTTCATCCGGTACGCCTTGCCGTCTACGGTCAGCTGTCCCTCGCCTTCGAGCGTGCACTGAAAGATGCAGAAAGGACGGTCACCGCGCTGCAGACCGTTCCAGTCGTAGGTGTGATCGCGGCGGACTTCAAACCCGCACGCGGTCAGCATGACGTGCAAATGCAGCGGCGCGTGCGGGAAGTAAAACGGAAAGAAGCGGTATTCCGCATCCGACCAGAGCGACATATTCAGAACCCGCTCGGGATATCCACGAACGCGCACGGGATGCCGAACTTCTCCTCCACGAGATCCTTCACGGCAAGAACGCCGGGGATTTCGCTTCGGTAGTGTCCGAGAGTGATGACCGGGATGCCCGTTTCCAGCGCATAGTGGTAGGATTCGTGCGTGAACTCGCCCGTGACCAGACAGTCCACGCCTTCGGCGCGCATTTCGCTGAAGAGCGCGGGAAAGGCTCCGCCGCCGGAAATGACGCCGATTTTCTTGATTTTCGTATTCTCCGCTCCGATAATCGAATAATCGCATTCGGAGGGAAGATTTTCATTCAGGTACTCGGCAATATCCGCGGCTTTGCGCATCCGCTTGAGCGTTCCTGAAAAGCCGATTTTGTAACCGCTGTATGAACCGAACGGCTGAATATTTTCGAGCTCAAGGAGTTTGGAAATCAAGGCGTTGTGCCCGAATTCCGGGTTGGCGTCGAGAGGCAGATGCGCCGCATAAAGAGAAATGTTGTTTGCGGCAAGAAGCGCGATGCGGTTGGCGTCCACGCCCGTGATGCGCTTGAGGCTTCCGCCCCAGGAGAGACCGTGATGGACAAAGACGAAATCCGCGTCCGCATCGGCGGCGTCCATGAAGAGCGCGGCGCAGGCGTCCACGCCGAACACGGCTTTGGTCACATTCTGAGAGCCCTCAAACTGGAGCCCGTTGTTGGAACAGTCACTCCCGAACTCTTTCAGGTTCAGAATCTCGTCCAGGTAAGCACTCACTTCGTTGATCGTCGGCATGGTTCAGTTCTCCTTCATTTTGGAATCGGTACAGAGTGATTTTCATGCGCAGATCGGTCTGCGCCAGTTCGTCAAGAGTCTGCTTCAAATCAGACGCGGAAAGGCGGGCGAAACGCGCGATCTCGTCGGAAGTGCAGCGGAAGAGAACCGCCGCGGGACGCGCAAAGCCGCATTCGCGCAGAGTCCGCTCCGCGCGGAAGTAGGTTTTCCGCTGCAAAGCGTTGCGGATCAGAAGGTAAGCGGGCCAGGCAAGAGCGAAAATCCAGAACGGATACGCGGGTATCTGATGCCAGTCAAACGCATAGACCGCAATCTGAATGCCAAGCAGAAGCAGAATCGGAAGCAGGAAAAAGAGAGCGTCGTAATCGGACTGGAAGCAGTTTCCCATGTAGCGGCGGAGCGCGCTGTGCGATCCGGCATAAGCGAAATGTTCCTCGAAGATGCGGTCCGAAAGCGGCGCGCGCGCGGTATGACAGAGCTCATGCGAGAGCAGTTCATCGCGCGAATAAATAAAGAAACGCTTCGATTCGCGGAAACTGCCGCGGATCAGGAAGACAGGAACACAGTCCGGTTCGTCGTCGGAAAGCGCACAGCCGCCCCAGAGAAAACCGAGTCCGCCGGAGGGGAAATAACCGGGCGCCCAGCGGATCGCAAAGCCGTAGCGCGACTCCGTCTCCTGCGACGCCTCGTCCATGATTTCATCCGGAATGCGCGCGCTCTCCTGAATGACGATTCCGGGAAAAACTTCGCACGCTCCGTCCGCCGTCATCCGTTCATCCAGCGTCCGGAACCGTGCATGCATGGCGCGGATCCGCCCCACAAAAGCATCCGCAGCTTCGCCGGGTTTCAGGAGAAAGCCCTGCGCATCCAGCGCGGCCAGAGCGGAAATAACAGCGATTGGAAATGCGATGCTTCAGGCGATT
>OQVZ01000587.1_pt1 | contig 14018 bp, 6 predicted proteins | sample 1691571 | NCBI WGS metagenome assembly OQVZ01 (sample SAMN03418261, study PRJEB22391) | human gut metagenome | biome: human-gut; feature: organic feature; material: feces | host: Homo sapiens | place: Tanzania | collected 2013-01
ACTATGCGCTGGTGTATGCGCTGGACAATGTGGGCATGGCGCTGTCGGTGATCATCATGGTCATTCAGGTGGCCGGCTCCGGCGGCTCGTATCCCATCCACGTGCTGCCGCAGATATTCCAGACGCTGTATCCCTTCATGCCGTTCCACTACGGCATGGACATGATCCGGGAGACGGTGGGCGGCATGTACGGCCACACCTACCGCGACTGCGCGCTGGTGCTGCTGGGCATGTGCGTGCTGTTCACGGTGCTGGGACTGGTGCTGTATTACCCGGCGCGGAGGCTGAACGCGGCCATCGCTGCCAGCAAGGAAAAATCGGGGATCATGTAAGCGAAAACGGGGCGGCCGGAAGGCCGCTCCGCTTTTGCACGCTCCGTAAAAAAATATCATGCCGCCCTGCCTTTTGCTCATTAGAGCAAAAATGGGGCGGCGATTTTGTGCAGGATGGAGAAAAATTTTCACGGTGACGATTTTTCCTCTTTTCTCGTTGCAAGGCGGGCGGTTCTATGGTACAGTACGGGTGAGTGTTAGAAAATTAACGAAAAACAGACCGAGAGGACAACACTTACATTAGGAGGAATCAGCATGAGAGCAGGACAGGAGAAAACGGCGGCTATCGTGCGGGCGTACAATTGCGATAGCTCACGCCTGATCGCTATTCTACAGGAGATCCAGGCGGCGGAAAACTATCTGAGTCAGGAAAATATGGAGTTGGTGGCGGATATGCTCCATATTGGCGTGTCCAAGGTGTACAGCGTGGCTACGTTCTATGAGAATTTTTCGCTGGAGCCTAAGGGCAAGCATATTATCAAGGTATGTGACGGCACGGCCTGTCATGTGCGGAAGTCCGGCCCCATCTATGATGCGCTGTATGAGTATCTGGGGCTGGAGGGTAAGCGCAAGACCAGCGCCGACGCCATGTTTACATTGGAGACGGTGGCCTGTCTGGGCGCCTGCGGTCTGGCACCCACGATGACCATTGACGGCGAGGTGTTCGCCAAGATGACGCCGGAGGCGGCCATTGGTGAGCTGGAGGCCATCAGAGGAAGGGAGGCGGCGGTATGAGCAAGCTGACGCGAAGTGGGTTCCATGCGCTGCGTACACAGGCGGCAGAGCTGATGGAGCAGAGCCGGGGCAGACTGAATGTGCTGGTGTGCGCCGGTACGGGCTGTATCGCCAGCGGCGCCATGAAGGTATACGATTACCTGCGGACCACCTGCCAGTCCCGCGGCATTCCGGTGGCGGTATGTCTGAAGGATGAGGCCGGTAAGGAGGGCATCCACCTGAAGAAGTCCGGCTGCCACGGCTTCTGCGAGATCGGCCCGCTGGTGTGCATCGAGCCGCTGGACATTCTCTATGCCCATGTGAAGGTGGAGGACTGCGACGAGATCATCGAAAAGACGATCCTGGGCGGCGAGGTCATTGAGCGGCTGCTGTATACCCAGAACGGAGTGTCCTATCAGCGCCGGGATGACATTCCCTTTTACAAGAACCAGCACCGGGTGGTGCTGAAGAACAGCGGCAAGTCCGACGCGGAGGATATGACGGAGTATCTGGCGCTGGGCGGCTATACCGCCTTTGAAAAGGCACTGTTCACCATGACCGGTGAGGAGATATGCAGAGAGATCGCCAATTCCGGACTGCGCGGGCGCGGAGGCGGCGGCTTCCCGGCGGGGCGCAAGTGGGAGAGCGTGCGGCGCCACACGGAGGAGCCGGTGAAGTACATCGTGTGCAACGGCGACGAGGGCGACCCCGGCGCGTTCATGGATCAGGGCGTGATGGAGGGCAACCCCCATTCCGTGCTGGAGGGTATGATGATCGCCGGTGTGGCCACCGGCGCGACGGAGGGCTACATCTACGTCCGCGCCGAGTATCCGCTGGCGGTGAAGCGGCTCCAGATCGCCATTGAAAAGGCCACGGAGATAGGGCTGCTGGGCGATGACATCATGGGCAGCGGCTTCAGCTTCCACATCCACATCAACCGGGGCGCGGGCGCCTTCGTATGCGGCGAGGGCAGCGCACTGACCGCGTCCATCGAGGGCAAGCGGGGCATGCCCCGCGTGAAGCCGCCCCGGACGGTGGATCAGGGACTGTGGGGCAAGCCCACGGTGCTGAACAACGTGGAGACATTCGCCAATGTGCCGGGGATCATCAACCACGGCGCACAGTGGTATAAGGGCATCGGAACCGAGTCCAGCGCCGGCACCAAGACCTTCGCTCTGACGGGCAACGTGGTGAACACGGGGTTGGTGGAGGTGCCCATGGGCACCACGCTGCGGGAGATCATCTTCGATATCGGCGGAGGTATCCCACCACTTGAGGTCACCACGCTGCTTGGTAGCATTCTGGGTATAAGTGGTTATTGTAATATAACCATCGTGCCATACGTGAGAACTCTCTGTGCCATTGCCACTCTGCTTAGCATTGTAGAGACTATAATGCTTCTCGTTGTGGAAGGTTTCACGAATCAAACCTACAGGAATATTGAGGTTGATGCTACTACTCTTGCCATCAGGAGTTGTCGCCGTAATGGTGACAGTGCCAAAGCCCTTGAAGGTTACGACACCCGCATTCACCGTTGCCACACTCTCATCAGATGAAGACCACTTCAACAAAGAGGTGGTACACTCAGCAGGAACCGTAGTATAGTTGAGATTCAGGGTCTGTTCGTTCTGAGCACAGTAATAGCCATTCTCTGCAGCGTAAGCCTGGTCGATGGTTACATTCTCTGGAGTAACAATTCTCTTCACTTTGATGACCTTCTCGCCCACTACGTTGGAACCATCGAGGGCTGTTGCCTTCACGGTTACAAGAGTAGAGAAGGCAGAAGTTTGCTTGGCAGTCAGCACACCGGTCTTTGAATCGATGCTTGCCGCATTCTCATTATCCACAGACCACTTCACGGTTTTGTAAGTAGAGTTAGCTGGCAAGATACTTGCCTGCATGTGGAGCGTATCACCCGCATAGACTTCATCAGCAGAAGAAGTAACAGGAATGTTTGTGGCCTTACGCAACTCGCTGGATACAACGATCTTGAGGTTGGCACTGATGCCGCTACCCTCATAGAGTCCGACAGGAGCTACCTGTACGATGGAATATCCATCACCGTCAACGGCAGAGATGGTACCGTCATTTGATACGGTGACAAAGTCGGCATTCGACGTTGTCCAGACTACATCTTTATATGTAACTGTATCTGGTGCTATCGTATAATCCAACTTCAAAGTCTCGCCCTTTACCAATGGCAAGCACTTCGCACCAGTTTCGTCGGTGTAAACCAGCATCTGCTTGTCCTGTGCGAGGTTGAATTCGACGCTTGCCGGGATGACTGCCGAATAAAGGTTGCCACCTTCATCGTCATCGCTACATGATGTGAACGATGTGACAGCCAAGCCGAGCATCAGCATCATGGTATATATCTTGTTATAACGTTTCATAATTGTCTGTTATTTAGAATATCTCATTAAACACTAAACATTACTCATTAAACACTACCTTATTCCCAACCTGGATTCTGTCCCAAATTAGGGTTGAGCTGCAGCTGTTCTGATGGCAATGGATAGAGATAGTTCTTATCGTTCCATGTGCGGTTGCTGTAGAGAATGATGCAACCCTCAGCATTTACCTGGCGACTCTGTTTTGCCCAAAGGGACTCAAACTCAGTTCCCTTCCACTTCACGCCAAGCAAATCTTGTGGCATCTCAGTAGAAGCTGTAGCCCAACGCTTGAGATCGTCGATGCGATAGCCCTCGAAAACCAACTCTACGGTGCGCTCACGGCGAATCTCATCTCGCATACTCAAGCCATTGTTAGTAACCAAGGCATTGCTGAGTTTCACCATATTAGGGTTAGAGCGCTGGCGAACCAGATTGACGCTCTTGTTGAGGTCATCATCAGAAATCTTGTTTTCCAACTCATAGGCAGCCTCTGCATAGTTGAGAAGCACCTCTGCATAGCGGATGACAGGATAATCCATGGTTTCATACTTATCTGCCACCTGGCGCTCCACAGCCCACTTATGAGTCTGATAACCGCTATTGGCTGTAGCACTCACGTTCTTGGCACGGCTTTCATCGCTCTCGTCCCAGGCAGTGCGGCAGTGGTCTGCGGTATTGTCCCAAATCTTGTCACCACGCTTGGTCAAGGTAGTGAGCATACGGTTGTCACGATTCTGGAACTCAGAGGTAGCCTTGTCGTATCCTTTGAAGAGAGGCGACTTTTCGATAGGCAGACCATCCTGGCAAACATATAAATTGGCTAACTTACGGGTAGGATAAACTGCATTCATCAGGTAAGCCTTTGTGATGTTCAAGGCAACACCATCTGTACTCTTGTGGCGACGAGCCAGGATATACTCCGTATTATCCTTGGTGGTCAATCCTGCAGGATTGCACTGTGCATCCTCCAGGATGAACATATAGCGGTAACTCTCCGTGCCCAACTTCTCATTGTAGAAGAGTTTGAAGCGACCACCATCCATCACAGTCTGAGCTGCATTCTTGGCGATGGTAAGGAGAGAGTTAACACGCTCGCTGTTGCTGGTTGCATCAGCACCTCCATTGTGGAACTTCTGCCAGGTAGCCTCATAGAGGGCTACACGAGAGAGATAAGCATTGGCAGCATCCTTACAAAGGCGGCCAGCCTCAGATGCTGTCTCAGGCAAGCCTTCTGCAGCTTCCTTGAGATCTTTGATGCACTGGTCGATAATCAATCCACGGTCATCACGGGCTGCATTCATCGCTGGTGAATCCATATCTACAGGCTCAGTCAGGAGAATCACGTTTCCATAAAGCTGTACCAACTCAAAGTAACTGTAGGCACGAAAGAACTTAGCCTCAGCCACTGGCACGGCAATAGCCTTCTGATCAGCATAGCCAGCTGCATTCTTCAACAGCAAATTGGTATAATAAATATGTGTATAGAGCGAGGAATAGTTCTTGTCACGCTCAGGAATGGTATTGGTTCCCTGACTATATACATTGACACTCGCCTCTGCCATCAAGTCACTACGAGTATCGCTATGAGGTCCGTCACTCACGGCATACTGATACCCGTTGGCATCTCCTGCCTGGATATCGCGAGTGTAAGAATAGAACTGGTTGGCGAACAACTGGAAGTTGGTAGCCGAAGACCAAACGGTTTTGTCGTTCATCTGCGACTCTGGCGAGAAGTCCAGACAGCTGGTCATCGCCATCGTCATCATCCCCACACAGGCAACCTTGATTGTATTATATATCGTTTTCATATCTATAATCTATGAATAATTAAACATTAAATACTAAACATTAGAACGTAAGATTCACTCCGAAAGTAAAGTTACGGCTGAATGGATAGCGGCCTGTGCCACTTGCATCGCGCTTAGCCTCCGGATCCCATCCATCTGAAATCTTGGTGCTCTCCCAAAGGTCTTCACCAGTGAAGTAGATGCGGGCCATATTGACGAAACCTATCTTCTTCAGCAAACCAGCTGGCAAGTTGTAGCCTACGGTCAGGTTCTTGAGTCGGATATAACGACCATCCTGTGCTGTCTGCGAATTTGCCTGATAGTTATAATTGATGATGTTGGCATCCATTGTATATGGTGCATAGTAAGCATTCGGATTGGTCTCGCTCCATGTGTTGCCAATACTGCTTGTTGTAGAATTGGTGTAAGGAGTACGGAACGGTACGGTCCATGAGTCGATGCCACGATATACAAATCGGTTGGCGGAGCCTTGGAACACAATATTGAAGTCGATGCCCTTCCATGATGCACCTGCATTGAATGAGTAGGAGATTTCTGGAGTATCGCTGCCAAGATAAATGTAATCATTGTAGTCGAGCACTCCGTCTCCATTCTCATCGCAGTACATGTTGTCGCCCACACGCAGGTTGGCTGGCATGTTGATTCCGTTGTTTGGATAGTATTTTGCCATGTATGCTTTCAACTGCTCCTCGTTCTGTATCTTGCCACCATAGCGAAGACCGAAGATAGAGTTGAGTGAATAGCCCTGTTGGGTACTGGTATAACCCGACTTCAATACGGTGGTGCCACCATAATCGGTCAACTCGTTGCGAGTGAAGGTGATGTTACCACCTACATGATACTTCACCTCGCCTATCTTTCCGTTGTAATTAATGCTACCCTCGTAACCCCAGTCCTTGAATTTACCGTTATTGGCAGTAGGAGCCTTGTCGCCGAGTACTGCTGGATAGGTAATAGCCACGAGCATATTGTCGTTCTTCTTCAAGAAGGCTTCCACTGTACCTGTCAACGCACCATTGAAGAATCCGAAGTCGAGAGCCACGTTGTAGTTCTTGATGCGTTCCCACTGACGCGTGGTAGAAGCAAACTTGCCATTGGTCTTGATGGTAGTAAGCTTGTCGCTGCCTACATAGGCTCCGGTCAATGTACCGAGGTTATAGAACTGATAGCCATCATAATTGTCGATGCCACTCTGAGAACCCATCTCGGCATAAGAAGCACGAAGTTTCAGATTGCTCAACCATTCCACATCTTTCAGGAAATTCTCCTGGTTGATGCGCCATCCCAGGGATGTGCCCCAGAAGAATGCCCAACGGTTCTCTGGCAAGAACTTGGAACTACCATCATAACGGCCATTGAACTCCAGGAGATACTTACTGTCGAAGTCGTAGTTCAAACGACCGAAATAAGACATGATGGCATTGCGATAGTTGTTCTTGAGGATGTCATCATTGGTCAAGGTCAATGTTCCGTTACCATTGATAACATCAAGACCCTGCAAGATATCCGTATAGCTGGCACCAAACATCTCCATATCCTTCAATTCATACTGGGCACCGAGAGTGAGGCTTGTATTATGCAACTGGGCAAATGTCTTATGCGCATTTACAAAACCAGAGATACTATAGAAGTCGGTGCGAGAAGAAGTCTGCTTAAAGTAAGACTTAGCCTGCGTTGGATCTTCCAAGGTCTTGCTGGTACCTGTATAATTATAATAGGTAATGCTGTTCTGGATGGTGCGGCGGCGAGCCTCGTTGGTATTGTAGCCCACGTTGACATTGGCATCCAACCAGTCGGTCAGCTTAGCCTTCAAGGTCTCGCTGATGCTGAGGGCACGAACAGAGAGCTTGTTGTCGCCACCCTGCTGCAACTTAGCCACCGGCGATCCCCAGGCACCCCAGGCGTAAGCCTTTCCATCCTGCGTAGTCAATGGCAAGCCTGGCATAGGCATGCTGGTAGTCAAGGCAGAACTTACCAATGTAGGAGCCACCTGTTCCTGTCGACTATAGGCGATGCTGCTCTCAAGAGTAAACATCTTGTTGAGCTTGTTGGTATTGTTCCAGCGGATATTGTATCGCTTATTGTTGTTGCTGCCATACTGGAGAGGTGAGCCATCATAGAGGAAGCTACCAGAAATACGGAAAGAGTTCCTGTCGGTACCACCTGCCAAGCTCAAGCTCTGGCTGGTGCTCCATGTAGAGCCAAAGAGACTGCCAAGCCAGTCAGCCTCATCGTCAAAGACAAAGTCCTTCACGTCGGTGTAGGCTGCCTGACCGAAAGGATTGGCAGTCTTCTCCAAGTCGATGTAGCCACCCTTATACTTCTTTGCCAACTCTGCATATGTGTACCAGTTATTACTAGTATTATTGTCATTGCGGAGCATCTGCTGGATGCCGTCAGCCCACTGGTCAATGCTGCAAAGCTCAGGCATCAAGCCCACAGTCTTCAGAGTAGCACTACCGCTATAATTGATTTGTAGTTTGCCTTCCTTACCTTTCTTGGTAGTAACGAGCACAACTCCACCGGCAGCACGGCTACCATAGATGGCAGCAGAACCGTCTTTCAGGAAGTTGATACTCTCGATATCGTCTGGGTTGAGAAGTCGCAACTCGCTCACGCTGTTGGCAGCAACACCATCAATGACAACGAGAGGCTCCGTAGAGTTCATGGAAGAAGAGCCACGGAGGTTCAAGCCCCAGCTCTCATCACCAGGCGCAGAAGAAGAACGGCTGATCATAACACCTGGCACCTGACCTTGCAAAGCCTGCAATGGAGAAGCCAAGCCACCCTTTCCTTCAAAAGCCTTGCTGTCAATTACGGTAACGGCACCCGTGAGAGACTCCTTCTTCTGAGTACCATAACCTACTACTACCACCTCCTGAAGAGCCTGGCTATCCTCGCTCATCGTTACGTCGAGCTGAGAACCTGTGACCTTGATAATCTGTTCCGTAAAACCGATATAAGAGAACTTGAGTTGTGCACCCTTTTCCGCCTTGATAGAATAATGTCCATCAAGGTCGGTAACTGCACCACCCTGCATTCCTACCACTTGCACTGTCACACCGATAAGCGGTTCGCCCGTCTTATCAACAACAGTACCTTGAACCTGCTGCTGTTGTGCTACGATTGGATTAGGAGCACCCGCTGCCAATAAAGAGGCAGAGAAAAGAGGCATAGCCAATCCAGAGAGCATACATGCTTTAATGAAATTATGCTTCATAAAATAGGTATTGTATATTGTTTATTTTAATTGTTCTGTTCTTGTATAACTAAAAGACGGATGATTAGATAATCTTACGTAAATAGTCCTTCATTTCTTTTGTAGAATGATAGATATGGGTTTCTACCGTACGCTTGCTCAACTGGAGCTTTTCCACGATTTCATCGGTGGTCAACCCTTCGTGCTTATACATCTTATATACATTAGCACGCTTGGTTGGCATTTTGGAAAGATAACGCTGCTCGAAAGAGAGAATGTCGGCAGCCTCCACTCTTCGAGCTACAGAAGAGCAGTCGTGACTGACCATGGAAAGCATCATTTGCTTTTCAGTTTCACGAACGAACGCCTTATGACGGGCATCATCAATAATCATACGCTTCGCCATCACGAAAATCAAATTCTTGGCTGTCTCCTCTGAAATTAAATCCAGAGACATCACCTTGATAAAGAGATCTTGAAGCATGTCTTCTGCAGCCATCACATTGTGTGTATAGCTCACAAGATACTGCTTGAGGTCGGTGTAATACTTCTCATATATAGAAGCCACCAAACCACGGTTTTGAAGATTGTAGTCTTGTTCCATATCGAATAACAGTTTTATTTTGCATTCATTTTTAGGTGTGACTCTCTGAATCACGGTTGCAAAGATATAACCTTTTCCGATACGAAGCAACATTTTAGACAATAAGTACCGCCAACTGGTTTTTCAATAAGTCCAATTCATTTAATCTACTAAACATCAGACACTTGCAAGTACCGATCAAGCAGTCTATCTAAATTAGGCGAAGCTATGAGCGTAGCTTTATACACCCAAAACTTCGCCTTTCACTAACACATACCGACACTTTATCGTGGCATCACGCCAACCATTCTTTTACCTTTTTACCCTTTTACTTTTTTACCTTTTTCATATATTCCGTAGGTGTCATTCCCTCCACACGTCGGAAAGTACTGAAGAAGCTAGATTTCTTGAATCCGCATTTCTCACTCAAAGCCGTCAGGGTAAATTTCTTGTATTCGCCTTCAGCTATCAATCGCTTGAACTCTTCCAAGCGATACCTATTGATAAACTCATAATAGTTCTCCTTGATATAGAGACTAAACACCTGGCTTAATTTGCTCGAAGATAAGCCAAGCACTTCGGCAAGGTCGCTCATCTTCAGCTCAGGGTTAGTATAACAGCGATTCTCCTCGATGTAAGATTTCATGCGCTCCACTATATTGGCGAATTCCTGCTCATCCACCTTCACACGAGTATACTTGGGAGTACCCAAAGAAGCATCACTATTAGATTCTTCACTCTTCACTCTTCGTTCTTCATTCTCCATTTCCGCCTGCTGCTGTTCCTGCTCCACCTCTATCAATGCCGTCTCTATCTCGTCACGTTCGTCTAAGAGAGCCTTGGCGTTCTTATGATAGTTGCGCCACATCAGGAACAGGACGATGGCAGCAACCAGGATGATGAATTCAAGAATGGCAAGCCATGATGGGGTAACCATTATCGTGTAATCACATTCTGTAGCGGGTGCTCCAGCCAATCTTACCTTGACGTGATGAATGCCCAGCATGAGGTTTTCAAGTACCACATCCTTTCCGTCCTCCACACTGTGCCACTCCTTCTCTCCCTCAAACTTATATTGGTAAAGGCGGCCGAAAGGACGGGCATAGTCTTGCAGCAAGATACGGAAAGAGAGTTTCTCTGAGACGACATTCCATTTAACATTGATATGGTGCCCATCATTCACTTGGTCTTCCCAGATATATTGCATCAAGTCGCTGCCGCGACGCACGTCATAAAGACTGATACGATAAGGATTGTGGTGCAACCAATATTCCAGGGCCTTCTCGTCCACTTCCATCAGGCCATTTGACGTTCCTATCCATATATGTCCCTTACCATCCAAGTGTAAACCATTGGTGTTGATGAACTGGCACATCAGCCCCTCGCCATACCCGAAATGCTGCAAGTCTTTCATCTGATAGTTCAAGCGATACAAACCATGATCTGTAGCTATCCAATAGTAACCTTTCATATCATCCAGGAATCCATAGCTGATGCTATTGAGCAATTCACTTGGCATATCCAACTGGCCGAAATTCGTCATGGATGGATTTGTATAATATACCTGAATCTTTTTTGGGAAAAACATCAGCCCGTCATGACCTCTCACACATCCCAAACCCGTCTCCGAATTGAAAAAGCCTTTAGGAAAGTGGGAGTTCTCGAAAGTTTTCGTGGCAGCAACATAGAGAGATAACCCTTGCGAACATGCCCATCCATTCCCCTTACCATCGAACATGAAATTAACTACGCCTCCACAGAGACGTGAATTGTTCTCTGTATATCTCGTAATATGTCCTTCTGTATCCCATACAAAAACGCCCTCGCCTGTTCCTATCCATAGCTGATTATCCCTGCTTATATCAAGAGAAGAAATCGTTGCCGTAGCCAACAATGGTTCATCAGGTATCCGAGTTACTTCAAAAGTCTGAGGATTCAGCACCAAGAGACCTCCATCGTATGTGCCTATATAATAGTGGTCCTTGAAATAGATGATATTGGTTATAATATGAGCACCTAAGAGATGCTCAGGTGAAAGCAACTTCACAAACTTACGAGCCTCATCAACATAGTACAAGCCATCATTGGTACCAATCAGTTTTACATGATTACCTATATAGAAAGAACGGACAGTAAGTCCTTCAGTAGTAAAGCCACCGAAAGAATAACGGTGAAAAACAGGAGCACTGTAAAACGTATAGCACATACCAAAGCGGAAGAAGCCGAACCAGTTGACCCCATTCCGATCTTTTGTAAAGCAATAAACGGCGTCGCTCGGCAATTGATGTTTCCTATCTCCCTTGGTATGATAAATCTCCTTGATTCTTGCTGTTTTTGCATCCAGCAAGTATGCACCCGAACCATCTGTTGCCACAGCAATCTCTCCCTGACTGGTCAGCTGCAGGTATGTGACAACGTTTCCCACTTTTGGAATCTGATATGGGGAATGAAGATTCTTGGGAGAATAAACAAACAAGCCATTGTTTTTGGTTCCAATATAAAACTGATCATGATAGATTACCAAGCGACTCAATGCTGACCCCTTTGGCATTTTGTCTGCAATGACATACGAACGATACTTACCTGTCTTTGGGAAATAGCAGTTAAGCGCATATTTGCTCAAGAACCAGATGTTTCCCTGGGCATCAGCCTTGATGTCACGCACACCATTCTCCACACCCATCCTTGAAGCTCCAACCGTAATGACACGAATAGATTTCCCGTCAAACACATGAAGTCCCTCTCTGTTGCCCACATAGATTTTCCCCTTGCTTTCCAAAACGGCCTCACCCCTGGCAACGTCTTTCATAATCAGGCGGAACTCACCATCGCCCTTGCGCTTTTCAAAAATTCCCTTACCAGTAGCAGCATAGATGGAATGATTGTCACCCTCACAAATGTCATATACATAGTTAGGAAAGCTCCCATCACTACTCATTCTGAAAGTAACAATACGCTTGCCGTTATAGAGGCTCACCCCATCACTCGTTGCCATCCACATCCGCCCGAGATGGTCGGGCATGATGCGAGAGACGGATTCGCCCGAGAGTCCATCTTCCTTGGTTACAAAATGAAATACCTCATCATTGACGATGTCGGCACGAACTGTCATCATGCAGAACAATAATAGCAGGCTTATATAATAATGTATATACTTCATTGTTTTATCATTACAAGTTAATAGTTTCATACAATCAACTAAAACAAGTCATCCAAGGTTACTTCATTCTGCACGATTCCACTATACATATTTTGCTTGACACCTCGTGAGGTTACAAAAGTAAGATGGATGCTCTTATTATCATCCTTGAGACATTCTCGCAATTTGTCGATGCGATGCAAAAGCAAATCGTGATACTCCTTGTCTATGACAAAAGGCTGTGTGGTAAACTTCATTTCACAGAGATTGACGATATTGTCATTACGGATGATTATCAAATCTATCTGCGTACCTCTATCTTCCTCGTCTCCTCTTACAGTAAGTGAAGTTTCTTGTGACAAGACACCTCCTACCTTCAAGGCATCTTTTATTTTGTCAACATGGTTGGCACACAAGTCCTCGAAAGCCAGTCCTCTCCAAGCAGCAACCTTTCCTTCATTTCTACTATTTTGCCAGAAATGAGCATCCGTATTGTTCTCCACAAAGGTGATGTAAAAACTACAAAACGAATCGGAGAGCTTGTATCGGAAATCATCCTTGCGATTTCCCAATGGACAATAGTGGTGAATAAACTCACAATTTTCCAAGATGCTCAACATCTCCGTCAATGCCCCACCACTTTTTCTTCCCAAGGCTTGCGCTATTTCTTGACGCGAATATCCAATGCGCCTTTTAGCAAGGAGGCGCACTACTGATTTGTATTCCTCTGAATTATTAAACAGAGAACGAAACAAGCGATTAAACTCATTGGAAAGTCGAGCCTTACGGTCGAACAGCAACATATCTATATTCTGTCCAATGCTCATGCCCTTCTTGAAATAACTGAGATAATAAGGTATTCCACCAAGTATCATATATGCCTCGGCAATGTCCATCTTGCTGAGCATAATGCCTTTAGAAGATAGAAACTCAGAAGTTTCCGCCAAAGTAAAAGGACGAAGAGGAATCTCACGAGTCAAGCGGTCATACAGTCCTCCATGGTTGTTGACTATATTATTGAGCATCCACGTTGTAGCGCTTCCACACACCACGAGCATGAGATTATGCCGTCCAGAACCCCATCCGTTCCAAAAAGCTTCGAAAGCTTTGACAAATCCAGACTTCGGCGTATCCATCCATGGTAATTCATCAATAAACACCACCTGTCGACTTCCGTCATCTATTTCTTCCAAAAAAGTTTCCAACATGAAGAAAGCTTCCAACCAGGACTTCGGTCGTTTCCGTTCATTCATTCCTGCTCTAACCAAGGAGAAATAGAAACTCAACAATTGGTCTTTCAAAGAAGTCTTGTTGGCTTCGTCATCCACAGGTGACAATCCCGTATGATAGAAGGTCATTCGGGAGTCCAATACTTCCTTGACGAGGAATGTCTTTCCGACTCGTCTTCGTCCATAAATAGCAAGAAACTCAGCTCTTCCACTATCGTAGAGTTCATTGATTTCTTTTATTTCTTCTTTTCTACCTATTATATATTCCATCATAAGTTTTCTTATTATATTCCGCTGCAAATATAATAAAAATAAATGAGGAATTGCCAAAAAATAACGAAAAACTGATAGATTCCTGCCAAAAACTTGTTTATGACCAGTTAATTGACTTCTTTTTTATCTCTTTTCTTTAGACGCTCATTTATTAATCATTCTTAGAGACAGAACTATCACTTTAGCAAGTTTCTGCCACCCGTATCTTCGAGAATTTTCATTTGCAGGATGACTACCTGACCATGCCAACTGCTTTTGTTCATCGGCTTTAAGTCGTTGGAACTCACGAACAAAGTACAACTTAAACTCTACAGAAACCCATGACGCAAATTCGAACACTATGCCAGA
>OQVZ01000590.1_pt1 | contig 13989 bp, 15 predicted proteins | sample 1691571 | NCBI WGS metagenome assembly OQVZ01 (sample SAMN03418261, study PRJEB22391) | human gut metagenome | biome: human-gut; feature: organic feature; material: feces | host: Homo sapiens | place: Tanzania | collected 2013-01
GACGTATAGAAGAATGGACATGAACGAAGAAGCTTGTCAAATTGCACGTGATATTATTTTAAAGAAACCTAAAATTAACTCTTTTGATGTGGAACTAATTAAGAGCGAGGCAAGGAAACAACTATGGCAAAAATAAAAAATAAATTATACGTATATGTATGTATAGGAGGATTTGTTTTGGCGATTTCTTTATGGATAGTGCATTGCTATATACAAACGGATACCTTTAGATTATATAACACATTGAAATTGGCAGGTAGAAATAAACAAGAAATGCAAAAAGCTTTAGAGATATATCCAAAAGGTTGTGATAAGTATAAAGCTATGGTTTATCTGATAAAGTATATGCCTTGGCATTCTGCTATGTCTCAAGTTAAAAATGGTGAGCAGTATTTTATGAATGACATAGAAGAAATATCTGCTGATTACTTAATTGAAAACGTAGAAGAAGCCTATGAAACCTGGCAAAATTGCTTGTGGAAAAACGAAATTGATTTTAGGGATTTTTGTAGATATATACTACCTTATAGCATTGATAGAGAACCAATAGTGAAGTGGAGATTATATTTTAAAAGAAAATATGCACATTTGGTGAGAGGAATAAAAGATGAGAAGGAAGCCTTCCGAGTTGTGTATGAGTACTTGAAAAATAGTTTTAAGGTTACGAATACTAAAAGTCCGTATGAATTAGATGTGTTGATGTTAGATTCTATTCATGGTGGTAATTGTCGTGATCGTGCTATTTATATGACATATGTAATGCGTTCATTAGGTATTGCAGCTGTAACAGATTTTACTCCTTTTTGGGCCAATCAAGGAACAAATGGACATTTTTGGGTATCAATGGTGGAAAAAAATGGTAAAATCTTTACGATAGGTAAAAATAAAACTTGTTATATTGACGGTTCTTATGAGCCTTGTAAATATACAATAGACGAACGTAAGTATATTTATGTAGTGGATAGCCTAAAAAGAATTTGCAAAGTGTATCGTTATACATATGATGATGTTCACAAAGTTCCCAGTAATCAACTTTTAAATATTCCTGAATTTTTACATTGCTCTTATGCCCTGGATGTAACCTCACAATATCATAATCTGACAGACAAAAAATTTGAAAAAAAAGCATATACAAAAGAAGAGTTACTAAAATTATACAACTTACCCCTAGATGAATTACTCAAAGAATCTTCTAAATATATGTCAAATAATATTGAATTTTGTTCACTGATAAATGCCAGAAATGGAAAATGCTCTCAAAACTGCAAATACTGTGCGCAAAGTTCTCATTATAGAACAGATATTGAATCTTATCCTCTAGTAAGTATAGAGGAAGTAAAAAAAGTTGCGCTGGAGGCTAAGGCAAATCACGTTTCTCGTTTTGCAATTGTTACAAGCGGAAAAACTCCTGATGAAGGTCGAGATTTCCAAATAGAATTAGATATGATTAAAGAAATCAACAAAATTGATGGCTTGAAATCTTGTGCATCAATTGGAATTTTAGATGAAGAACAGGCAAAACAATTAGCTCAAGCAGGCTTAAAAAGATTTCACCACAATATCAACACTTGCAAATCATATTATCCTGAAGTTTGCACAACTCACAGCTGGGATGACAGATTAAATACTTGTAAGCTTATCAAAAAATACGGAATGGAGCTATGTTGCGGTGTAATTTTAGGCATGGGTGAAAGCGTGGAACAACGTGTCGAAATGGCAATGGAACTGGCTGAAATTGAGCCAAATTCAATTCCAATTAATATACTTATGCCAATTCCGCAAACTCCATTCGAAAACTATCACAATAAAATTGATGAAGAAAATGTTTTAAGGACAATGGCAATATTCAAAATTGCAAACCCTAACTCAGTTGTGCGTTTCTGTGGGGGTAGAATGAAATTGTCACAAGAAAATCAAGAATTGGCTTTAAAAACTTGTGTAGAAGGAATTTTAATTGGCAATTACCTGACAACAGTCGGAAAAGAACCAAAAGAAGATATTGAAACTGTTAAAAAATTAGGCAAAAACCTTTTACATTAATTCATATTTTACTAATTTTTGCAATTTTCGACCACTCTTATACTTATTATATATGAGAGATTTAGAGTGGAGAATTTTAATATGCCAATAGATAACAATGGACAATCCGTACAAAATAATTCACAACAAACATTTGTCTGGCAAAATTCACAAATTCTACAACAAAACAAAAGTAACAATTTTTTGATTTTTGTACAGCAAAATAACAAAACTTCAACTACAAACCAACAGCAACAGACTGTTAGTGAAATGTTGCAAAATTTAAAAGATGTGAAACTAGATACCAATTCCCTCAATGTGTGTGAACCTGTATCTACACGTGTTGAGAAACCGATAATGCACGAATTTTCTCTAACCAAAGAGAAGAGAATCCCAACACTCGACAAACCATATTCTACAAATACCAATGTTACCAAAGAACTGTTTGACGGAAGTGCAGAAGATATAAATGCATATCTGAAAGGTTCAAAACTAGAGGGTATGGGGCAAGTTTTTATTGATATTCAAAATAAATATCATATAAATGCATTGTTCTTGATGGGAATTGCAAAAGTTGAATCAGGATATGGCAATCAGCCGAAAAAGTCTTGCAAATTCAATATTGTAGGTGCAGGCGGAGTATATCCAAAAACCTACACTGATAGTATAAACGGACTTGGACGAAATTTAAGCAAAAACTATATTTCAAGCGGTTTAACAACACCTAGCAAAATTCGTAACAAGTATTGCAAAGGAAACAAAACTTGGCCGCAAAAAGTTTCAGCCGAAATGAATGAAATAAGAAATTTCTTAAAAAAACGTTATGAGTTATAAGTTTTCAAGTGCTGCGATTTTCATATCTTTAAAATCCGGAGTTTTGCCTGTCCAAATTTGTTCAGCTACAAGTGCTTGATGTATAAACATATCAACCCCATTAATTGTTTTGTAATTCCATTTTTGAGCAAGTTTTAGTAATTTTGTTTTTTTAGGATTGTATATCACATCGTAAACAACCGCATTTGGTGGCAAGGTTCTAAGTTCATTTTCTTCAACAGGTGTCAAGTCTGCTGCCCTGCCTTGCATACCGATTGGGGTTGTATTTACCAAAATATTTATGTCTGATAAATCACGTATCCTCTCAATTTGAAAGGCATTAAATTCAACATAAGGAAACTTTTTGCGCAAAAAATTCAATAATTCCACACAATTTGGAATATTTCTTGTATAAATTTTAATTTGTTTAACTTGAGATTGGGCAAGTGCTGTAATTGCAGCACGTGCAGCACCTCCTGTACCAAGCACGCCTGCAACCTTTCCGACAAGAGTAATTTCATCAGGTATTGCGTTGCGAAATCCGATTATATCAGTGTTGTAACCTTTCATTGTTCTATCTTGGTTAATTACAACTGTATTAACTGCACCGATAATATCTGCAGATGCATCAATTTCATCTAAAAATAGCGTCACAGGGAGTTTTAATGGTATTGTCACATTGAAACCTGAAAATCCGTTTGATTTCAAAAACTTGATTCTGTCAACAAGGGTGTCTGGTGGAGTTTCTAGAATTTCATAAGTAGCATTTATACCCAAACTTTTGAACCCTGCATTATGAATATATGTTGAAAGCGAGTGCCCTAAAGGATAACCGATAAGACAGAATTTTTTCAATAGGTTTTCTTCTGGTTGTTGCGGTTGTACATTTCCACAATAAATAGAAGTTTGCGGAAGGTTTGAAATTTGTGATTGAGCCTGAACAGATTGTGTTTGAGATGCTTGAGCATTCCAACCGAAATTTGCACTAAAATTGTTTTCATAAGATGAATTATCAACAGATGAACCTGATACATTACCTGAATATGATTCAGTAGAAGATGCTTGTGGTAATTGTGTTGAAGAAATCGGCTGAGAATACGAAGTTGTCCATTCTGAATTTTGAGTTGGAGTCGGCTGAGGTGGTGAACTAGGTTCAGAATAGGATGAAGTAGACACACTACCAAAAGAAGGTGTTGTTTGTGTAGAAGTGTTAGTGCTTGTCGGTTCATCTGCTCCAATAGAAGATATTGCTTGAGAGGTCGTGTTAGAGTTTGCCTCATCTTCCATTTGAGCTTTTAGTTCAGAGAGTGTAATACTGATACCTTGTGCCTTCAGTTCCTTATAACGAGCTAATAATTCCTTACTTACCGCCACGGTGATTCCTTTCTATTCCAGCTTAATTATATCTAAATTTTTAAACTTGTGCAAACCTATTTTTCTTGCATTCATACAATCACTTAATTAAAAGCTTTTTGTCAAGGAATTTCTTAACACATACAAGCAGGATACATTGAATTCTTCACTCTTACATACTTACCCCCTTCATTGAAATTTGGTTGACACTGTGATATATCATAAGATATGGAGAAAAATTGTTACACAATATTTAAAACTTTTTTCAAAGTCGGAACATTGCTTCTTGGGGGAGGATACGTAATATTACCACTTTTGACAAGTGAACTTGTCGAAAAGAAAAACTGGATTACATCAGATGAGTTATGCGAATTTTATGCAATCGGAGCATCTCTTCCTGGAATTATTGCAGCAAATACCGCAATTTTCACAGGGCGAAAACTTCTTGGTACAAAAGGAGCAGTTGCGGCAACTGTTGGAATGGTTCTCCCTGCATTTTTGGCAATCGTTCTACTTGCCACAATTTTATCTGAAATAATTAACCTGCCGACAACTCAACACATTTTCTGGGGAGTCGGAATCGGCGTTATCGTACTATTATTTCTAGCAGTTAAAGAAATGTGGAAAAAATCTGTCAATGACAAATTTTCACTCACTGTCTATATTGTGTGTACAATTCTTGCTCTAACAAGAAAAGTGCCACTTGCCTTAATAATTATAGGCGCGTTAGTTTGTGGAATCGCTTGGCAAAAATTTGAAGATAAACAGAAATTAAAAAATGAAAAAGCGGAGGGAAAAGAGTAAATGAAATTATTAATTCAATTATTTTTACAATTTTTCCATGTCGGTGTATTCTCTTTTGGCGGAGGATATGCGACATTACCCTTTTTATATGATATTGCAGAAAAATTCCACTGGTACACTTCAAAACAATTAACCGATATGCTCGCAATTTCTTCAATCACCCCAGGCCCAGTCGGAGTGAATGTTGCAACATTTGCAGGCTTTACGACAAAAGGAATTCTCGGAGCATTAATTGCGACAACTGCGGTGATTTTACCATCATTCATAATAGTGACAATCGTTTCAAAAGTTCTTGACAAATTTAGAACAAACAGAACAGTTCAAGGTGCAATCCGCGGCATCAAACCTGCAGGGTGTGCGCTATTATCAGCAGTTGGGTTAAAATTAATTTTCACCTCAAACTTGCATTTACTTGGAACATTGATTTTAATTGCATTTATTTCAACAAGTTTTATAAAAAAACAAGACCCACTAATTTACCTTGGGATTTCGGCAATAGCAGGACTTGTTTTAGGGTATTTCAATTGGATTGGAGTATAGGGAAAATTAAGCTTTTAAGCTCATAGGAACATAAATTTTTTGTGGATTTTCTTGAGAAACTTGTTTAGGTTTTGATGTTGCATTCCAGTTTGCAATAGCAGAACCAATAGCCTGTCCGATAGTTGATGCGGTAATTGAACCTGCAATAAATACTAAACCACGAACTAATGGTTTCCATTTAGCATTTATCGGAAGCTTAGCTATAGCATTGTCCAAATGTCCGCGTTTCATATAACCTTCACCGATGAACATTCCGGCTAAGCAACCACCTTCTGTAAAAAAGGTTTTTTTGCGTTCTTCCTTTGGAGCTGTTAGAAGTTTGAAACCACTTGATGCAACAATCAAAGAGTTTACATGTTCACTTGCAAATGTTGCCATTTTACCAAGTCGACGAGCTACAGGGTCTTTACTTGCGATGTCAATAATCTTTTGTCCAGTTTTACTCTCTTGCGCCACAGCTTTAAACACACCTGCAGCTTGAGCTGTAGTTACAGGAATTCTGCCAACATCGCCTGATGCAACTTTATTTGAATTTGTATATATAAAACCAACTGATGCGACATTTACAGGGCACATAATACAAGTAACCTTTCACACTATAACCTACACTTATATAAAGTATTTTTATTTACTGAAATTGCAGATAGGTTAAAAGTTTTTACATTTGTTAATATAGTGGAGGGAAAGAGGGCGAAATAAAAAATCACGTCTTTATTTGTAAAATATTGCTCCTCGTAAGACCAGGGTTCAAAGTAGGTTGGGCTCACTAGCCCGACTGTAAAATTTGTCGGCTTGATAAAGCCGACCTACTTCATAAGCCCAATCCCTCTTACTTTTTCAACACAGTCTCAGCAATTTGAGAGGCTGTAATTTTTAGGCAACTTAGTTTTTCACAAGTAGTTTGACGACGAGCCCACAAACATGGTTTTAATTCACATTTATCATTTGCCATAATCGGAACAACTGAATCAGTTTGTGGAATCAATGCATTTACATCCGTTGGACCAAAAATAACATACGTTTTAGTATGCAAAGCAACTGCCACATGCAACGGAGCTGAATCCGAACATAAAAACTTTTCAGCAGAAGATATCAACACAGCCAAATCTTTCAAACTCTTAGTTGTGCCATAAAGATTTTCAAAATTTTGAGTTCTTACTGTGCTTAAAATAGTTTCGATACATTCCTTATCGTCAGGACCACCAACAAGGATAACTTTTTTACCTTCCGCTACCAACAAATCAATAGTTTTTGCCCAAGTTTCAGCAGGTACGGTTTTTATGCACCCTTTTTGCACACTTAATTTGCTAACTCCAGGGTGAATCAAAACTGAATTTTGAATTTTTTCTTTTCGCTCAACATTAACTTCAGGAAGTTCTGTATTAATATCCGTAACTTCTCGAATCAAATCATGATACATTTTGCAAGCATATTGGTTCTTATTTAATTTCATCGGATGAGTGAGTAAAATTCTGCTCAAAGCACCTGTATCATATCCACAACGCTCTTTTATACCAGTCAAAAACAACAAAATGCTAATAAGTTTATTACCACCTGATGAAACAACAAGATCAAATTTTCCTTGTCTTGCTTGCCACAACAATTTCAGCATTTGTGCATATTTGTTCTTACCTTTTACATCAATTAATATCAAATCATCAATAATATCAGTCAAATCTTTTACGCTTTTACTTCTTGGTTCAAGCGCCAACGTAATTTTTGAATTAGGAAAAGCTTTTTTCAACGAAATCAAAGTCGGAAGAAAAAATATTTCATCCCCAATACCACCAAAATTTATTGCAAGTATATTTTTCATGTCCATAAATTTATTATAGCAAGAAAATATAAAAAAGAAGTCCGCAAGAATTTCTCACGGACTTCACAAATTTTAAAGTTTTTTATCTCATTCCTTCAGGTACAGCCATTGGAATCGGTGCAGCCTTGCTTGTTGTTTTTTGCGGAACAGGTGCACTTTGCGGTTTTGGAGCTGACTGTTTGGTTTCAACTGTAGGTGATACTTCTTTTGTTGATGCGGTAGGAGCTGAAGCAGGTTCTTCTGAATTATTTTCCACTGCAGGAGCTTCTGCAGGTGTTACAGTCCTTCCTTCATTAGATGGATTTTCATCATCACCTATAACTTTTGGTTTTCCAAATCCTTTATGATAATTTGTTAATTCAATTTCCGGATAATCAAAATCTCTGTCACCCAAATCTCTTGTCGCAACGGTCATAATATCTTTCCAAATTCTTGCAGGAACAGTACCACCATATAACCCTGGAATTTTTTTATTGTTATCATCGCCAACCCAAACACCGGTAACAATATCAGGAGTATAACCAACAAAGTAAGCATCCCTTGAATCATCTGTTGTACCGGTTTTACCTGCAGCAGGTTTGCCAATATTTGCAGCTGTACCTGTACCGGATAGGATTACTGTTTTCATCATTGCTGTCATCTCTGCTGCTGTTTTCAAACTGATTTGATGAGAAGATTTTGCCTTACCTGCTCTATAAAGAACACGACCTCTAGAATCTTCAATTCTTTCAATTGCATAAGGTTGAACAACATAACCACCGTTTGCAAATGCACCATAAGCTCTCACAAATTCAAACAGCTTAACACCATTTGAACCAAGTGCAATCGTATAGTCGTATTGCAACGGAGTTGTAAGCCCCAAAACCTTTGCTAGTTGTATTACAGAACGAATTCCGACATCTTGAATAATTCTTGCAGCACAAACATTTGATGAAACCATCAAAGCTTTGTATACTGGGATTTTACCCCTATAGTGACGGCTTGAGTTACGAGGCGACCAAGTACCGATAGTAATCGGACTATCGTCAACCAAATCGTTTGGTGAAATACCTTTTTCCATTGCTGCAGCATAAACAATCGGTTTAAACGCAGAACCTGGAGGTCTGACAGCTTGAGTTACACGGTCGTATTGACTTTCACCATAGTTTTTACCACCGGCATAAACCAAAATTCTACCGTCAATAGGACTAAATGAAAATACTGCTGCCTGTCTTGATGCTCCACCCAAGCCAAACGCTCTCATATTACTTAAAATAGCCTCATTTGCTTTTTCTTGAGCTTTAGAATCAAGTGTTGTAATAACTTTATAACCACCATGAATAATATCAGTTTCTTCAAAACCGAGTTTTTCCATCTCTCTTACAACATAATCGCTAAAGTATGGAGCTTTGTTTGTTGTATAAATTTGAGGAACAGAACTCAATCTGACATCAGCTTTGATAGCTTTATTATATTCATCCTCGGTAATATACTTCATCGTCAACATTCTTTTAAGAACCTGATTACGTCTTTGGATTGCGAGTTCTTTATTATGATATGGGTTATAAACAGATGGAGCTTGCGGTAAACCTGCAATCAAAGCTTGTTCCGGCAAAGTCAATTGACTCAATTTTTTATTGAAATAAATCTTTGATGCTGCGGACACGCCATAAGCTCCTGCACCTAAATAAACATTATTCAAATACATTTCTAAGATTTGGTCTTTCGAAATTGTTTTTTCAATTCTTGCCGCAACTTCTAATTCTTTAATTTTTCTTGTCAAAGTTCTTTCATTAGACAAGAACAAAATCCTTGCCAACTGTTGAGTCAACGTACTTGCTCCTTGTACAGCTTGTCGTGCAATTACGTTCTGAATTGAAGACCTTGCAATACCTAAAATATCATACCCATGGTGATGATAAAAATTCTTATCTTCTGTCGCTATCAAAGCTTGTTGCAAAGTTTCAGGAACGTCCTTCAATTCAACTTTGTCATAAGTGTATGCTGTAAAAGTTTTGATAACTTCACCATCTTCTGAATAAAATTTTGTTACAATATTAGGCTTAAAATCCTCCAAATTTTCAATCGAAGGCAATGAAGACAAGTACAAGTTCAATGCAACAAAACCTGCTAAACATAAAGCTGTAGATGTCAATACAAACATTTTCAAATTGTAAAAGAATTTGTTTTCAGGTTTTCTACCGCGCCTTGAAATATTTTCGCGTGCGATTTCCCTTGCTGCCCTTTGCCTTTTATATCTGTCATAAGAACTTGACATAAAGTTACTCTCCCTATAATTAAATAAGCTATTATATTATATCACTTTAAAATAAATAGCAAATTGTTAAGAGTGGTGATAATTTTGACGAAAAAAGAAATAAAAAAGCGTATTGTTAGAGAGTCTAAAGCAAATTCAGCATGAAATAATTCTATTTATTTTTGCAAATCATCTTCACAATAAACCTTGACCTCAATCCAAAACGTAACGATATGTAACAAATATATACTTTTTATATCAAATTGCGCAATTTTGACTTTTACAAATTGTTTATTAAAATATAACGAGGTATAATCGGAATCATGGTTGAGAAGACTGAACAAAACTTAAAAGTAATTGAATCAACTCAAGAGATGAGAGGTAAAGAAGTTGTTGAACAACATCAGCCGACTCGACAAACGAATCCTATTGCAAGAAAGCTGCTGGACTTTAGCTTGTCTAACAAAACCCGCAGATTTTCAGTCAAAGATTTGTTCACACGATAGATTCGCGTAGCACGGCTTTATGAGGGTCGATACGTACATAAATTTGTACGGTCTGTGAGGAATCGAAAACCGTTTTATACTTCGTTCCCCCTTTTGGGGTGATGGTTTTTGTGTTTTAATTTTGTTATGTATGAGATAAAAAAACAAATTTATTTAGACTTTACCAAGAACCAAAAATCCGCACTGTGTAATTTTTTGCGTGCTTTAGTAAAAAAATCACAAGACCTAAGTATTGAAGATATTTGGGCAAGTTTTGTTGCTGATGAAAAATATTATCTTGAATTAAATTGCTCAAGATTTGAATTTTTATCAGACATTATTGATGAAGAGTCATTCAAATCTGATACAATAAAATATTTGAAAGAATGTAAAAAATATTATGATTATCGAGAAAAACAACGACCGATAATTGAAGCTAATAAAGAATTCGAAAAGAAAAAGCGCAAATTTTTACAAGAAGTTAAGATGTCAAAAGAGACTCCGACCAAAAAACAACTTTATTACTATGACAAACTTTGCAAAAAATATAATATTGAAAAAAGGGAGCTGCAATCAAAACTTGAAGCCAGAAATGAGATAGATAAAATTATCACAGAGCACAGCCAAAATTACAAAATTGAAATTTCAAATGGAGAAACGGAAGAATAGATTTATGCTAATACAAGACATAGTAAAAATTTTAACAGACTCAGGAATTCCTCAAAATGAAGCAAATATTGAAGTTCGATTGCTTATTGAGCACTTTGCAGGATATACTCCGATTGATATTATTATGGGTAAAAAACTTGATAATGAGAAACTCAAAATAGTTGAAGAAAAAGCAAAATTCAGGGCACAAACTCATCAACCTATACAATATATAATTGGGCAAGCAGACTTTATGGGGGAAAAATTCATAGTAAACCCTTCTGTTTTAATTCCACGAGATGAGACAGAAATTTTGGTCAGAAAAGCAGTTGAAATTATTAAAGAAAACAAATTTAAACAAATAATGGATATGTGCACCGGTTCAGGATGTATTGCGTGTATGGTTGCATTACTTGCGCCCTGTCAAGTTATGGGGGTTGACATATCAACAGACGCCTTACATGTTGCATTTTCTAATATGGAAAAATTTAATCTTTTCAATAAAGCAACTTTTAGAAAATCTGATTTGTACTCAAAAATTCGTTCTGATGAAAGATTTGATTTAATAGTTTCAAATCCTCCATATATTCCACCAGTAATGAAAAAAAATATCCAAGAAGAAGTTTCATTTGAACCGAATTTGGCACTATATACGGAAGATGAAAAAGGTTTAGAGTTTTATCAAAAAATAACCAAAGATGCTCCTAAATTTTTAAATAATGGCGGTTATTTACTATTTGAACTCGGAATAGGGCAAAGCAAAGATGTAGCTGAAATAATGAAAAAGTCAAAATTTGTTGACATTCAAATTATAAAAGATTTAGCAGGAATTGACAGAGTAATTTTTGGGCATTTAGGCTAAAATCTTTTCATAGTATAATATTATTAAATGAACGTCGAAATATTAAAGAGAATAAGGATAGAGCGGTATATTTTTGCCGGTTTAATGGCATTTTTGATGATTGCCATAGCAGAAATAAGCGGAGAAAAAGAAATCATTTTCCCTGAAATTTGTGCTTTGACAATAGGAGCGTGGATATCGGAACAGCAACCTTGGATGTGTAACAAACGAAAAATGTTTACACTTGTATCTCTTGCTGCACTATTTGGAGTTCTTGTAACGCGGTATATTGATGTACCTTTGATATTTCAGGTTGGACTATGCTTTGGATTTACCGGAGTAATTTTGACTATTGCACGTACAACTTTAATCCCTATTATTTCAGCTTGTATTTTGCCTGTTTATTTAGGAACAAAAAGCTGGATATACCCAATTTCTGTAACTATTATGGCATTTATAATCATCCTTGCCCAATGGTTGATGGAAAAATATCACTTAAAACCTAAAAATCAGTACACTCCTTGCAATTTTGATTTAAAATTTCAGGTAATAAAATGGGTCAAATTACTTATTGTATTTTCGCTGATTGCACTTATTCCATTTGAAAATCAGCAAATATATTTTCTTGCACCACCTTTGATTGTAACATTTACAGAATTTGCCAATACTAAAAGTCCATTACGTAACAAACCTTTTCATATTATCGGACTTTTAACATTAGCATCTGCTACAGGATGTTTTTTACGTGAAGTTTTGAACTTATATCTTCATCTTCCGCTTACTATTTGCGCAGGACTTGCCTGTTGTGTTTTGTTTTTCGCATTTGACAGGGTGAAAACTCTCTTTCCTCCTGCCGGTGCAATTCTTTTAATTCCAATGATTTTAAAAACCGGTATTTTACCGACTTTTCCTTTAGAAGTGTTAGTCGGTGCTACTGTTTTAATTTTTACTGCAAAATTAATTTTTAGAGAACAAAAAAAAGACCTCGATTAAGAGGTCAAGGTTGGTTATTTTTGGTTATGTTATAGTATTATGTCAGTTTATTTGTCTATTATTTTTCGGTTAAATTTCAAGGGGTAATTTGTAAATTCTTACATTTGGATAAATTCCCCTAAAGATTTTGTTTTGCGTTTTTCATCATAAATATTTACAAAACTTAACAAATATTATTACAAGTTGTACTATCATGAAATTATGTGGGAAGAAATCAGAAAATTTATATTATCAAAAATTCTAAAAAAATATTATTACCGCACAGGCAAATGTAAAGGATGCGGTCAATGTTGCACCCATATTTATGTCAAACATTTTAAACATGTGTTGAAAGATGAAAAAGAATTTGAACGACTTCAATATTTGCACAAATTTTATTCTGGTTTGAAAATCATTGGTAAAGATGATTTAGGTTTGATTTTTGAATGTACAAATCTTGACCCAGAAACAAAAAAATGCAAAATTCATTTTTGGCGTCCCGGAATTTGCAGAAGGTATCCGCAAGAAGAACTTTTTGCAATGGGAGGAGCTTTGTCTGATACGTGTGGTTACAAGATGGAACCGATTATTCCGTTTAAAAAAGTTCTAAACGATGCTGAAAAGAAAATCAAATAACAGACTATTTTTTTCATAAAAAATTACACTTTTGTCCAATGAAAATACTATTTCCATCTTGTAAATTAGTTATGTAACCAAATTTGCAAAAAGGATAAATTATGAAAAAGATTATAATTTTTAGTGTGTTGTTTTTATTTGGGCTTTTGGGCTGTGCATTTGCAGGATGTCCGATTTCTGAACTAGACGCCTGCAAAGCTGATATCGGGTCAGGGATAAATACGCATATTCAAGATAAAGTTTTACCAAATAATTTGGACAAACTTATAAAACCACAAAACACAATGGAAAGCCGTTCTCAGCTTGGACAACCACAAGTGCCTGAAAATATAAATATGGAACCGATTCAACAACAAGACACTCAGCCTTATGATGCTAATTGTCAGTTTGGAAATTGTTTCAACAGAACAAACGCAGGCGAATCAAAGAATTAGAATTTTTTACGCCAAACAGTGTCAGAAATTTCCCATCCGTGGGTTGCAACATATTGTAAACAAAAATAACCATCACCTCTGAGACAATTTTGCTCCACTTGGGCTTTTGTCCTATTATAACCTGCCGGAACTAAACCTTGTGACGACCAGACCATAATGTAAATATCTACACCAACACGGTTTGGTCCTCTATTGCCATTTGCATCAAAGTAAAAAGTTAAACCATCAGATGTGGTATCGATACCAAATGATGCCATATCTTCTGCGGTATTTCCATCAACATTAAACATTGAACCATTTGCAATTTTGAAAGTGACAATGTTTCCGCCAATACCATTATCATTCAAACAATTCGGTTTTTATCCTCATATCCATCACTTTCATCGCGCCAT
>OQVZ01000596.1_pt1 | contig 13941 bp, 10 predicted proteins | sample 1691571 | NCBI WGS metagenome assembly OQVZ01 (sample SAMN03418261, study PRJEB22391) | human gut metagenome | biome: human-gut; feature: organic feature; material: feces | host: Homo sapiens | place: Tanzania | collected 2013-01
GATCGCGGTTCGGGGTCAGGAGAACATTGAAGAGCTCCATGCGGATCATTCCATCGGTCAAACTGACGGATTCCATACCGTCCACAAAAATACGTTTGCGTTCCATTCCTGCAAATTCCTTAACTGGTTATTGTTCCGTTTATATTGTTTCGTTTTCATCTCGGGCTGCAAGCTCGATGATTTGTTTGATTTTGTTCACTTTCCGGTAGTAGTCGATGACTTCAGGGTTTCTGCGGAAGAGTGATCTGAAGAAAAAGCCGGCTTTGCACAGCAAATCTTGGAAGATGTAATATGCGACCTGGATTGCGGAGGCCGTCGGTTGATGATACTTGCGGCGGATGCTGTCCGGATTCCGGTAGATGCGGAGGCGCTTCCGGAGCCATCCGGAGGAGAAGCGTTCCGGCTGATTCATGACTTTTTCATATGCGTGCGCGTTCATCCGGTTCCGCTGTTTGAACATGTCCCGGACCGCCCGCGCGTTTTTTGCATTTTCCTCCTGTTCAGGCAGAATGCCTTCCGGGAAAAATTCCGGCCATGCGCCGATCAGAATATCCGGACGCAGAATTTTCCACTTTGCCGAGAGTTCGCGGACTTTGTTCCAGTCGATGCGGTCATGTTTCAGAATAAAACCCGCATCCAGCAGAATTTTTGAAACCGCAAGGTGTGTAAAATCTGCGGTGGAAGCGTGCGCGGAAAGCAGAAGCAGATTCATTTCCGGAGTCAGAAAGTCGCGCCGGTTTTCAGGCGCGGAACGAATTTCCTCCCATATCTCATCCGAGGCGGCTTCCTCGAAACTTGGCAGATTCCAGTGCGGTTCTATGCAGAATTCGCCCTTTACGAGCGGGTCGTAATGATGCTCTCCGGGATCTAAAACTTCGAGACCGCTTACCGGAGCCCAGCCGTTGTGTTCAAGAAATTCTGCTGCGGCGCGGCATTGCGCTTTGGGGAACAGAATATCCCAGTCCTGATGATGCCGCAGCGCTGCCTCCGGATAGATTCTGTACGCCAGATCGACTCCCTTGATCGGAATGAATTCAAAATTATTTTTCTTCAACAGATTGCATACATTTTCAAACGCATGTTTTTCGCGCAGGGAGAAGGAGGCCTCGGTCTGAAACTGTCTGCGGAATGAGTCGCGGTATTTGTCCGGAAGCTTCGTGTGCAGATAACGGTAAAACAGAGGCTGCAGTTTTTCTTTTTCCGCATGACCGCACATGAGCTCCCGGTCGTGTTCGTTCAGAGCAGACCAGGTTTCCGATGTTCCGGTGAAAACAATTTCTCCAAGCAATTTATAAAACAGATTCATTTTTCATCCTTTGCTGTGTTCTGCCGCGGCGGGCGGAAAAGATAGCGTCCGCCGCGCATGATCCAGTGACATCCATCCGAATCGATTCGCAGGACGGGTGATGAACCGAAATAATAGATTGAAAAAGCGGGGAAATCCACTTGTTTCAGAAATCTGCAACTGAGACGGAACGGATTTTTCTGCAGAATATCCGGGATCAGATTCCGGAACCGGAGCCAGCGCATCAGATGCCGCTGATTCCGATGAAATTCTTTTTCTCCGGCAACGCCCCCGGACAGAAGCATGCGGACTCCATAGCGCAGACGCGCGACAGCCTTTTTCACTGAGGAACCCGGCGGGACCGGAGGGTCGTCATGAATGCAGTTGTCGCCTCTTGTAACCAGTTCCGGTTCAGTGCGGACGACCCTGTGGATGATCATTTTGCCGTTCTTTGCGAAGAAAACGACAATATCTCCGGGCTGAACGGAAGATCTTTCCGTTTTGACCAGTTCGACGATATCTCCCGCGTACAGGACCGGGTTCATGCTGACTCCGGTCATAAACACGTGCTCGACTTCCCCCGTCATTTGGAGAGCCATCCGCGGCGTTCCATTTCCGACAGGAATTTTTGTATGTCGCTGTTGATTTTTTCCTGATCCGGAGTGTTTGCGGAGATGTGAGCGAGCTGTTCCGAGAGTTCTTCCACCGTATATCCCGCTTCGATCTGACGATAGAGAAACAGGGCGGTGCGGTTCAGCGCAAACGTCTCGCCGCTGTCCGGATTGTAGAGGATTCCTGTATGGTCGAATTCTTCTGCGACGAGCAGCATCGGATTGAGTTTCATTGTTCCGCTCCCTTGATTCCGTTGTTGATTGTTTCATGTAAATTCGCGTCGAGTGAGGCGCGCAGCGTGCGTGTGCCGAATTTTTGCGTGATATCTTGTACAAGAGACATAAATTTTCTGCCCGCATATATCTTTTCCGATTCGCTGAGAATGCGCATGGAGTCATAAAGATGAATGGTTACTGCGGAAAGAAGCTGGGCGCGCCACAGTCCGGGATGCACCTGTTCAATGCGTTCCGGCGTTCCGCTTTCCGCGCGGGTCAGCCAAAGGGCGTCTTTCAAATGCAATCGTTTCATGACGGGGAAAGTGTCCCGGCACTCGGGATCGCTGAAAAAACGGCTCCAGGTCGGCAGGGGACGACAGAAAAATTCGCCTTCCGACTCCTCCAGAAGCAGGAGATCATCCGCTTCACAGATTCCGCCTTCCGTTTTCCAGCGTTTCATGCTGGTCGATTTCCCGATGCCGCTTTGACCGAAAAGAAGAACGCATTCTCCGTTTTGCGTTTCCGGCAAAGCTCCATGCAGCAGTCCGGTTTTCCCGTCGCTTTTCAATATCTTGCGGAGATAACCAATGCTGAGAAGCATTCGGATGACGGCAAATTTGCGGCTCCGGGTCCGGAATCTTTCCGGAGCCTCGACGCAGAGGACGCCATCCAGCGGACCGCCTGTGTAATGGATGTTCGACAGACGGAACCGGGTGATTCTTTCGCCGTCGCGGTCATAGCCGGGATCAACGAGCTGCAGGGCGTCGCGGGGATTTTCCATCTCACACGGTTCGGGGAGGGCCAGCGCATCGGCCATTTCTTTCAGAACGGATTCTGAAAAAGCTCCGCACGCGCTGAATGAAAGCCCGCTGGATTGGCCGGATGGAATGGTGAGTGTGAGGCTCATGTTGTCGTTCCAAATTTTGCGTTGAAGTGAATGTAAAAACACTCCAATCCCGCTTTTGAAGGCAGGATTGGAATGTTGTACGCTCATTTACAGCGTTTGAGATCCTTATTCCGGATCTGCACCCGGATCCACCGAGGCGCCGTGAACGAGGGGGATTGCCTCCGTCAGCTCTTCGATGACAGGAGCTTCATAAATGAACTCTTCCATTTGTTAGTCCTTTCAGTTTATTGCCGGGCGGATTATCCGCCCGGCGTTGTTATTTTTGCTCTGGCGAGACTCAGGCAAGCTGAGCCAGGATCGCGCTCTTGTCTTCATTGAAGGTGAGCTTGAAATCATCAATCCGTACCCTCTTACCATCGTCGTCTTTCTTGAAGAAGGAAATCACGGCGCCGAGGTCGTCGATCGAATCGAAGGCGGAGAAGTCTCCCTTGAAGACGGTCGAGCCGTCTGTGAAGTCTGTCAGGTTGAGAGAGTCACCGTTGAAGTCGATGGTACCCTTACCGAAGTCGAAGAATGTATCCATTCCGTTGAAGGTGAGGTTCCACTCGCTGACAGCATCCAGGTCGGAAGTCATAGCGGAAGCGCTTGCTCCTTCCAGTTCAACCACATCGAAGAAGCTGATATCCCCTGCAACCAGAACACTGTCTTTAACGTTGAGGATACGGTTTCCGCCGACGTAGGAGATGCTTCCGTTCGCAGACTCGGAGTCGCCGCTGATTGAGCCGAAGTAGTCGGCCGCATCGCAGTTGCCGAAGGAGATGCTGGTTCCGTACGCCACCGCGCCGCGTCTGAAGGCGCCGCCGTAGATCGCATCGATGTTGAGATCGGCGCTGCCGTCGATCACGATGTTCGTGTTGTTTGCGGAGGTGTTGACGGAATCCTTGTCGGTGAGCGCCATGTTCGCTCCGAAGATCGCTTTCTTGACCGTGGTGTCTCCGGTGACCGTGATGTTGGTTGTTCCAACCTTCACCAATGCACCCGTGGAAGCTCTGCCGCCGCCGACGATGAGGTCGTAGGTGCCTCCGTCAACCATGACGTTGATGGAGCCTTCACGGGATTCGATGGAGCCTTCGCCCGATGCGAATCCGCCGCCGAGAACGTTGGTGATTTCGCTGTTCACGATCTTGAGATCGACGGTTCCGAAAGCACCGGCCGCACTCTTGATGCCGTTGACGAAGCTTCCGCCTGCGACGTATGCGGTTTTGACATCTTCGATGTAGACCGTCTGGTTGCCTTTGTTTTCAATAATCGCGCCGTTGGCGTTGACGCGGCTTCCAGCGAAGACACCTGCGCTCATGTCGGCGTTGATGACTTCAAGCTTGCTTCCTGCGACGATGGTCGAGACGTAGATATTGTCCTGACCCTTGACCAGGTTTCCGCCGTAGGCGTAGGATCCGCTTGCGCGGGTTGCAGAATCGCCGATAACCATTGTGCCCTTGATCTTGGCCATGACGGTGTCAGAGCTGATCTTGGTGCCCATGAAGTTCCAGCGGTCGTTGAGATCCTCTGCCTTGAGTTCCTTTTTGGCGGTCGGAGCGGAGAGGTTCCAGCCGTTGTAGGCAAGGCGGGTGAGCTGGACGTTGCCCTTTGCATCGACGAAGAGGTCGTGGAAGTTCTTTTCATCGCTGGGTGCACCGTTGATCAGGTTCAGGATGATGTTGAACCCGTTGAGCTCGCCCGTGAATCCCGTTGCGATCGTGCAGGGCTTGTTGTTCGTCATCAGGTTGTTGCCGTCGATGGTGAGAACGATGTTCTGAACATCAAGTTCGCCTTCGCCGGCCTTGGTGAACTGGATCTCATTTTTCGCATCAAGCGCGAGTTTGCCGATCGTGAACTTGCTGTTCTTGGTGACTTTGACGTTTGCATCATAGAAGTTGCTGATGCTGGTCTTTCCGTCGACGACGACCTGATACTCTTTGAAGAGATCGAAGTCGCCTTCAACGGCCTGGGTGTAGGTGTTGTCGCCGGAGAAGATGAACGTCGTCGTCGAATCATCCTTGAGACCGACCGCGGAGACGACCGCATCGGAGAGGTTGAATCCGAAGATGTAGCCGGACTTGCTTCCGCTGGAGACGCTGCCGTCGATCATGATGGTCGTTTTGTCGAACTTGTCGGTGATCCACAGATCGCCGTTGAAGTCCACAAGGTCGGCGTTGACGGCGTTGTTGACGAGCTTGAACTGATCTTTGTTGTAGGTCTTGGAATCTTTGCCGTCGATGAGTTTCTTGGCTTCATCTTTCTTGAGATCGGCTGCATCGATTGTGATATTTGCAACCGTGCTTTCGTTGATGAAGTCGGCGTTGGTTGTAGTGGTAATGGCTGTGATGTCAATGAGAGTGTTGACATCCATGGCGAGTCTGGAGCCGTCTTTCAGCGTGAACTTGTCCGAAAGTTTGAAAGTTGCACCGGCAAGCGTCAGGGAACCTTCGACATTGATGACGTTGAGGTTGTGGGTGCCTTTTTCGACCGTGGCGTCTCCGATGACGTTCAGATTAGCATTGGCGAAGAACGCGTCATCTTTGACCGTCAGGACGCCGTTTTCCGCAACGGTGAGAGTTGCGTTGTAGTCGACTTTCGCACCAGCTCCGGCAAGAGTCAGGTCGCCGTTGTGGATGGTGATGTTGCCGCCGTTAAGAGCTCCTGCAAAGGTTCCGGAGAATGCTTTGTCGTCCGTACCGAAGGTGGCTTTGGCGTTCTGCGCGTTGATCGCTTTTGTATTGAGCTTGTTCTCGGATCCTGTAATGACAATTTCGCCATCCGGTCCGGCAATGACGGCATCCATATCGACGGTTGCATTTTCGAAATAGATTGCAGCGCCGTTACCCGTAATGTTTTTCGCTTTGACGGAAGCGTCGACCACGTTGAGGACGGAGCCTTTCTTCAGAGCGATCGGGTTGATGGTTTCAAGGTGTCCCTTGTCCGTGACATTGATGGTGACGCCCTTGGAGCCTTCCTCCGCATCAACGCCGGAGCCGATTGTCAGCGATGCCGCCTTGAGCGTGCCGCCCTTGACGTTGATTTCGCTTCCTTTTTTGAAGCCGATGACGGTGCCGGCTTTGTCCTTGTTGTCGATGGTGATTGCACCGCTGAGTTCCACCGTGGACTTGTTGTCCAGGTCGAGGTATGCGGCGTCAGCCATGCTCAGCGTAGTTCCCTTGAGAACAGACGCGTTGAGGTTGATGCGAGCTTCGTTTCCGGATCCGCGATAGTTCGTGTAGGTGTTGATTACAATCGCGTTGAATTCCGCAGAGGAGTTGTTCAGAGCGAAAACGCCTTTTGCCGGATCTTCGAAGTCTTTCATGAAATCCGTGACAGCAGACTCGCCGCCGGATTTGTAGACTCTCTGGGATTCAACAGCGAGCATTGCGCCTTTGACCTGCGGGGCCGTTGCATCGTCGGAACCTTTTCCGTTTGCGGTGAATGTCGCACCGCGGATGAGCAGAGCTCCGGTCGCGTCAACAGAACCGTTTTCTCCGACAGTGAGTTGGGTTCCGAAGCCGGTGACCTGAATCTGGCCGGCGGACGTCATTGCGCCGTTCATCGTCAGGTTGATGGCGTGGTTGCCGTTGTAATCCGCGGAGCCGCCTGCACTGTTGTCCATGAAGCCGACCCAGATCTTGCTGGCGGAATTGATGTTGGCGTTGATAGTGGCAGACGGAACTTTGGAGTCTTTGACCCAGTTGTTCAGGTTGTCCGGATCTGCGCCGACGAGGAGGAGGTCCTTGTTTGGAGCACCGAGATCGGAAACCGTGATGGTACGGACAACTGTCTTGTCGTCGCTGCTGATTTCGGAGCCGTCAATGAAGGCGAGGATTGCATCGCCGCCGTTTGTGGTCTGGGTGATGTCGGTGTCCGTCTCCAGAATGATCTTCTTGACGGTGAGCGTCTTGAGAGCGCTGTAGGCGTTGAGGTTGTTTGTTCCATTGTCGGCGTCGCCGAGGGAGTTGAATGCGCTGTAGCCGTAGAGTAGTTTTTTATTCTCGACAACATCGCCCTTGGTGTAGGTGTTCCAGGCGGAGTTGATGTGGATGGTCTCCTGGCTGCCGATGTTGAGATAGAGGCTGTCGTTGAAGACGCCCGCGCCGTAATTATTTTTGAGATTGTCCCAGTTGTTGACGATCTTGGCATAATAGTCTTCATCCGCGCCCATGCCGGGGGTTCTGGTCATGACGCAGTAGATCTGATCGTCGATCTTCTTTTCCATGCCGTCTGCGCCAATGTAGGTCGTGGCAATGTCGATGCCGGCGTGGTTGAAGAGGTACTCGTAGGTGGCGTTTTTCTGGTTGTCGATACCCTGGGCAATGGTAAGGTCGGCGATAAGCTCGTAGTTGTTAAACTGCATCGTTGCATTGAAGTTGATCTGCATGATGCTTCCGAGGTGCATGGTGATGTCACCGATGCTGTAATCGACGCCGGTTTCATTGTTGTTGTTGATCGTGACGAATCCAACACCGTCAATCTTGTCGGATTTGCTGCTTCCGATGATGAGTTTGTCGCTGCTGTGATTGCCTGTAAAGGGATCGTCGGAGCCGCTCCATCCTTCCGGTGCGGTGGCGCCTTTGATCCAGCCTTCCTCAAGTCTCTGGATTCCGTTTTCCGTGATACGGACGGTCACCGGAATATTGTATCCATTTACCGGTGTGGTTTTGTAGTCGAGTCTGTTCAGAGGAATTTTCTCGAGTTTTGTTGAAACGATGATGTCAGCCATGATAAGTTCCTTTATGTTTGGCTTGTTGTTTGGAGTTTACAAACGTAGAGATTGGAGTCTGTACACAAGATTCCGGCTGAAGATCGTCAGGAATTCCTGCGTACGTTCCTCAATCGCTCTGCATGCCGTCTTCACGGCATTGCAAAGAGCGGATGTTACCGTGATGCTGAGGTCCGCCGCATTCCGGATCAGCCAGCCCGCGAGTTCGAAAAGGGCGCAGCAGATGGAAATGCTTCGGGTCTCTTCCGGCCGAACTGATTCGACGGCCGCAGAGGAACGGAGGGATTCTTCATCCGCCCGGACTTCAACGCATGGAATTGCGTTGCAGCGTTTTTCAGCCGGAGCGAACCGGCATCCGCTCATGTGTTCAAATGTGAGGGTTATCACTTTTTTCTCCTTCCGCAGAAATTTCCGCGGACCTGTTTGTGGTTGAGTGCTTCATTCCTTCTAGAATGCCGCTGAACTTGGAGAGTGCCTCGAAGCTTTCAAGGAATCCCTGCAAAGAGAGGATGATTTCCACTTTGCCGGTGAACCGGAAAATGCCGTTGTTTTCGGGGATTGCATTTGTCAGAAAAACGATTCTGACGGTGTTCTCAAAGAACTGCATGTTTTCGATTCGATCCGAAAAAACTTCTCTGCAACATTCCATGTTCAATATATTCCTCCTTTCTCTAGTTCTGTTTTAGGGTTATATGTTTTTATGTCAGGGTACAAAAAAGGATCTTTCACCTTCCTGGCCTCTTTTTTTACGCCGTCGATTGGATTAGAGGGCATATAAAAATATAGGGGGTGCGGCAAAAACTCAACGACCGAGCTTTGGTCGCACGGCGCAAAAGAAGAGGGGTCAGCACAAAAGACCTTTTGTGCAGCTGGAAGGTGAAAGAAAAATGGAATATGCTTTTCGGGTAAAAGCAAGCACTTATTTAAATAAGTGCTTGCTTGCTTGCTTGCTTGCTTGCTTGCTTGCTTGCTTGCTTGCTTGCTTCTGCAGTTTTATTCGCAGAGGAAATATTCGAAAAAAGAGTTATTTGCGAAAAAAGACAATAAGTCTCATTGCTCTCTGCAAAAGCAAGATTCCCATTGTGTTGCCAATTTCTCATTCAAAAAACTCCTGTATATCATTTTTTCATATTTACTATAGCACATGACAATAAAAAATCAAGTCACAAAAAATTATTTTTAATTTACCATCTACAATAAACTTGATTTTGAGCTGAAAGCATAGTGAGCGTTTACTATGCCCGAAAAAGGGAGAGAACGTGACGCCACAGGTAATTTTAGTTTTTTGTCAAACTAAACACTCAAAAAATCACCTCAGAGAGCGTTTCCTTTGAGAAGTTACCCTTTTCAAAGGAAGGCGTCAACACGAAGCAGAGTAAACTATCCAGTCCATGACAGAACCGTTTTCATCCATTCCCGGACGGTCAAACTCACGCTTCACACGCACGACACCGTCATAATAGAGTTTTTCAAAAATCTCATAAATGGGCAGTGAACGGAGAATCTCCGGCGGATAATACCCCTTGAGCGCATAATCAAAGACATCCGCCAGACGAGTCTGCGGATTCTTTTTCATCCACGCTATAAAAGCCGCTTCCAGATTTGAGGGAATGAATCCGTACGGATGCAGATCATGTGAAAGAGTTTCCATGCGGATTCCGTCTGCCGTGACATCGGAAACGCTGTTCGGAAGGAGTTCAACTCCGTTTTTCCGGCGGTCGCCGAGAGCAAGTGCACAAGAACAGAGTTTCGCGCCGTCCTCGTCAAATGAAACAAATATGCGCTGATTCATATTGGAAATGTAAATGTGTCCCGGGAAATCCCGGAAGATAAACATCGAGACAGCCTCTTCCCGAATGGAATTTCCGGTTATCCGGAGCGTTTCCAGCGGATTTCCGTTCTGTTTCAAAAGGTATGCGCCATATTCGCAGACAATATCTGAAACATGAACCTGTGAACCATCTTTCAATATGACATATTTCTTTTTCGGTGTTTCAAAATCAGCGCTGCTGAACCGCACGCCTTTTTCGAAAAGCATATTCGCTATAGCCGTAATTTTTTCATTTTCATGAGAAAAAATACCGGAACATCCCTGTGAAACAAGCATACAGCTTCCATCATGAGAGACAAACGGATGAGCAAAACGCCTGTCGCCGCCACTACCTGTCCGGCTATGAAAAAAACCGCACTTTCCGGGAAAATCCCTCACGTCAAATTGGGCCTCCCAATATCTGGAATATCCGGTCGTTTTTGCCGCGCGGATCACTCCGTCATCTCCAATACATCCAACTCCAGTGTAATAGCCGCTCCACAAGCCCTCTATCCGTTTTCCCATATTCATAAGCACCGGCGCAGCTTCCGCATCCCGATTGATACAGGCACACATAACACACATTTTCAGAATCCTTTCGATGTTTGTTTTATAATGTAACTCAAGTTTTCTTTATTTCAATCTAAAATAAAAAAATGAACAAGAACTTCCGTCAATCCGTCAATCCGTCAATTCAGAACAATCTGATTTGCACCGTCAAACCAGTTTTCATCGGGCAGTTCGGTGAAGGCATAGAGAATCTGCTTCGCACTCTTCAGACGGGAGATGAACGACTCACGGGCGCGGTGATCCAGATCGCCGACGGCATCATCAACCAGTACGACAACTTCATCCTCCATCTCGGAAACCAATTCAAACTCGGCCAGCTTCAAAGCAAGGGAAACCATCCGGCACTGCCCGCGGGAACCGTAATACCGCAGAGATTTGCCGTCGCAGAGCACGTCAAAATCGTCGACGTGCGGTCCGGTCAGCGTCATGGAGCGCTCCATATCCTTCTCCACGGAACGCTCCAGTTTATCCAGAAAACGCCCCGCCTCCAAAGTGTCGGGCGAATGACGGGAGACTATCGTCAGATTCTGAAGTTCGGGACGGATTGCCGACAGAACCAGCCGGACTTTCTTCTCAAGCAGACTCAAAAGTTCCACTCTTTCACGGACAATGTACGATCCGTCATTTGCCAGAATTGACGCATAGGTACTCAGCATTGCACGGTCAGCCCGGCGCGTTTTGAGAAGAAAGTTGCGGTTCTTCAGCGCAGCGGCATAACGCTGCAGAGCGGAAAAATAGGTTCGCTCCATCATGCAGATGAACATATCCAGAAAGCGGCGGCGGAAGACGGGTGACCCCGTCAGAATGACGGGATCGTCGGGCAGAAAAACGACGCATTTGAAGGAATCGGCAAATTCGCTTGCGCGGCGGACAGGAACATTATCGAAGAAGAGCCGTCGTTCCGTCAAATCCTCCACTTTCAGCTCGCGGTTCCAGCGGCCGCCGCGGTCCATTGCCAGCCGCAGCTCGAATCCCTTCGAACCGATCCGGCGCAATTCCCGAATCTTGGAAGTGCGGAAGGAGCGCAGAGTGGAAACATAGTACACCGCCTCCAGAACCGATGTCTTGCCGCGTCCGTTTGCCCCGGAAAAGACCGTGGAAGGAGCGGACAGATCAAATTCCGCCGTTTCAAAACTGCGGAAATTTTTCAATTTGATGTTCTTCAGCACCGCTCACTCCGGGGAAAAGAAAGACGGGAGATACTCCGTCAATCCGTCATATCTCCCGTCAAAATTATTTTTTTGAATTCAGATCAGTTCTTGCGCATCGGCATGATGACATAGAGGAAGCCGTCATTGCTCTTGATGGCAATCGGGCTGGTAGCGTCATTCATGGTCAGCGTGACTGTTTCCACATCCAAGCGCTTGAACGGATCCGCGAGGAACTGCGGGTTGAACGAGACGGAAACTTCGTCGTAGGCATATTCAACCGGAATGGATTCGTGTCCTTCACCGATGTTGATGCTGTTCGCTTCAAAGCGGAGCTGATTGGCGGAGAACGTCAGTTTGACATATGCGGAAGCATCGAACAGCGGAACGCTGACGATTTCCAGAGCGTCAATAAACGCACGGCAGGGAAGTTCGACCTGTTTCGAGAAAACAGTCGGAATCACCTGGCGGTAGTGCGGATAGGTACCTTCAATCAGCTTGGAGGTGATGACAGTATCTCCGATGCGGAAAATCACTTGATTTGTGCCGATCTCGATGAAAATCTCGCCGTCCTTTTCCATGGAGCGTTTCGCTTCAAGTGCGGCTTTGATGGTGATGATGATGTCGCCGTCGGAACCTTCCGGAGCCTCTTCGAGAAGTTTTTCTACGAGGGCAAGACGCTTTCCATCGGTTGCAACAGCCGTCAGATTGCCCTCTTTGACGGAAAGCAGGATTCCATGAAGGAACTTTCTCGCGTCGTCATTGCTCGCCGCATAGGAAATACGGTCGATGATGCGGGAGAAATCGGACTGTTTCAGTTTCAGTTTGCGCTGCACTTCAATATCAACCGGTGCGGGGAAATCGGCGGGATCGAGTCCGAGGAGCATGAATTCCGCAGTTCCGCAGGTAATCTTGGAGTGGTGATTCTCGTTGGATTCAATGGTGACGGTATCGCCTTTGAACTTGGCGACAAGTCCGAGGAAACGCTTTGCGGGAATCGTGGTAGCGCCCGGTTCGGCGATTTCAGCTTCCACCCGGGTGGAAATGCGCAGTTCCAAATCGGTGGTTGTCATTGTCAGTTTGCCGTCCGCCCCGGTTTCAATGAGGACATTGGCAATAACCGGCATCGTTGTTTTGTTGCCGATAATGTTGCAAATCTTCTGCAATGCTTTCAGGAGAGCATCCTTCTTTATACTGATTTTCATGACTGAGCCTTTCTGTTGCCTAAAACAATTGATTGCATTCTCCGTATTCTACAACCGAAACGCGAAAATATCAAGTGCCAAATGCGGAAAATACCGGAATTTTTTCTTTCCGGGAATTTATGCACCAAACTGATATTTTCCTGATCTTATTATATATTTTAAAGGTATTATTAGAGCTGTCCATATGTCTACAACTTCAGAATTTACACTCAAATTTCAATTCCTGCCAATGTATACAGTCTGTTGCCGGATGTTCAGAAAAAGCCATGTTCTGAACATAGCGGAAATTATTCAGCTTTTTTGAACACTTTTTCAACAATCTGTTGACATATTAGAGTTCAAAATTCCGAAAAAAGCGGATTTTTCATGCGGCGCCGGTTATGCACAGATCTGCTACTGTACTTTTTCTATTTTATTCATTTATTTATAGCAATAGGGGCTGTTTAAATGTTCATAAACGATCAAAATACACTCATTTTTTTATGTTTCCTCCATGTGCAGAATTTGTCGGAATCCTGTGGATGAAAAAGCTGTTATTGACATGCGGAAAGTTATTCAGTTTTTCTGAACAGTTTTTCGACAGATTATGAACACCTCTTCAACATGCGCTGCCGGTATATTTTCCGGATTTGTTGCTTTGCTGCGTTGAATTATTGCTTTTCCGGTGTAAATTATAACCTTTAAAAATTGAAAAAGAGAATTATCTTATGAAAAAGCATACAGAAAATACGGTGAAGACCGGATTGTGGTGTCTGGCCGGAGGTGCGGTGATTGCTGCAATTCTCATGCCGTTTTTCCATTTTGATTTCGACTGGCGCGAACCGCTGCTTTCTGAAGTGAATGCCGATATTACCGTTCTCGGATTCTGCGCGGCTCTGGCGTCGCTCCTTTATTTTCTGGTGACGGCTGTCTTTGCATTTTTCTACCGTGAAATGCCGCAGCAGAAAGATTCCGGCTTGCCGAAATGTTCCGTCATTGTTCCGGCATTTAATGAAGGCGAGTATGTTTTGACGACTCTTCGCAGTGTCATGAACTCAAATTACCCGTCAGACAAGCTTGAAATCATAGCCGTCAATGACGGATCAAGTGACGATACCTGGGACTGGATTCAACGCGGCGCCAATGAGTTCCCCGGACGAATACGGACGCTGAATCTGCTGCAGAACGGCGGCAAGCGGCGGGCGCTCTATGAAGGATTCCAGATAGCCTCCGGTGAGATTGCCGTAACGGTCGACAGCGATTCCGCAATTACGGAAAATGCAATCCGTGCTCTTGTGGCTCCGTTCCAGCGTCCGGAGGTCGGCGCGGTTGCGGGAAATATCCGCGTAAGCAACTGCGACGAAGGCTTTATTCCGAAGATTATGGAGGCCGCATTCGGGTTCGGTTTTGAAATGATCCGCTGCGCCCAAAGCTTCATCGGTTCGGTGCTCTGCACGCCGGGCGCGCTCAGCGCATACCGTCTTTCCGCGATCCGTCCGCTG
>OQVZ01000598.1_pt1 | contig 13930 bp, 12 predicted proteins | sample 1691571 | NCBI WGS metagenome assembly OQVZ01 (sample SAMN03418261, study PRJEB22391) | human gut metagenome | biome: human-gut; feature: organic feature; material: feces | host: Homo sapiens | place: Tanzania | collected 2013-01
ATCAAGTTTATGCTTTATTAACGAGAAATTTTCTATAGGGGTGCTGAGTAGTTACTTATTTCATTAAACCATAGATTCATCGTTGAATCCTCGCTGATACGAAATGCCTAGCACTCTATCAGCACTTTTCGAAGTAGATTTTTCTTATGCCATATCTCTATCTTTTTAAAATGTGGAACAATCAGTTAACTACACAACAAAAAGAAAGCGTGAACTTGCCTGTTGCTCGCTCCACTAACTGAGGCCCTGGCAAGCCCTTCATGTCGAAACGAGCAACTTCGAAGCTCACGCCGATATGATACACCTTTCCCTATACCGATTTGGACACCCTACTTTTGCGTAGGGTGCCACACCGATAAAGGAATGCGAATATACACATCCCGAGAGCATCTACCGTTGCATAGTCTTTGACATGAATTTGAAACTGCCAGGTTTCAGCTAGTCAAGTACTAAGCGCAGAGTAAACGCACTTTTATATTATGTCCCGATACACCAACCCTCCCAAGTCCTCGTCTCAGCCATCTATCCTCTCGAATAGGAAAGAAAGCATCAACTCGGCGTGAGCAGAATGGGTATCCGAGTGCAAAGGCATATAAAATATTTGAAATGCCACTCCTTTTCCAGAAACTTTTTTAGAGAGAAAAGCAAAAAAGATAGATGTGGGGGCACACAAGAAAGGAAAATGAATGCTCGAAAACAAAGAAAGGGCGGAAAAACAACTGTTAACTGTTAACTCTGTTAACCCCCAGTTGTTCTTCCGCCCTTGATATTTTCTTCAAGACCATCTATTCCTTATTTTCTTTCCCCAAGAGGAAATCGGAGAGGCTCATCATCAGAATGCCTTCTTCATTATAACCCGAACGATACCTATCCCCTACGATAATCAGTTTGCGGAAGCCATCGTTTACATTCAAAAGAGAAGCCTGCTCCTGATCTACCTTCTCCTTATCCGGCAAGGCATAAGCCGACTGGATATAGAGGCGTTCATCATGACGGTTCACCACGAAATCTATCTCAAGATTCCTACGCTGCAATTTACCATTCTCATCCCGCTTGAAGCTCTCCACCGAACCCACATCCACAGTATAACCCTGCTTCCGCAATTCATTATAAACCACGTTCTCCATAATATGGGTGAATTCTATCTGTCGGAAATCTACCACGGCATTTCTGATACCGATGTCCTCGAAATAATACTTGGTACCAGCACCAATGTATTTGCGCCCCTTCACATCATAGCGCAAAGCCTCGCTGATGATGAAGGAATCCTGCAGGTTCTCCAGATACCTGCCAATAGTTTTAGTACCGATTTCCACTCCTCCAACAGATTTGAACGTATTAGAAATTCTCTGCACATTCGTACAGGAACCAATCGTAGAAGCCAGAAGGCGCACCAACTCGCGCATTCCATCAGAATTCTTCAGCCGATTACGCTCCAAAACATCCTTCAGATAAACCGTCTCGTAAATCTCACGAAGATAATTCTGTTTCGCTTCAGGAGTTTCCATCTGCGCCACAGCAGGCAATCCACCATAAAGATAATAGGTTTCCAGGGCTTGACGCTCCTCTCCTCCTACCACTTCATAATATTCAGAAAAACCCAACGGATGGATTCGGATTTCCCAACCTCGACCCCGAAACTCAGTTATCACATCCTTCGATAAGAATCGGGCATTGGAACCAGTAACATACACTTCGGCATTTTCTACATGGAGATAAGAGTTGAGCACATCCTCAAACTCCTTCACCATCTGAACCTCATCCAAGAGAATATAATACATCTTGTCATCCTGCATTTTGCTGTCAATGTACTCTAACAGATTATCTGGATCTCTGTATTTCTTGTTTCGACGGTCTTCAAGGTCAATGGCGATGATATGTTCCTCGTCTATTCCGCAGTCATGTAGATAATGTTTGAATATCTCAAACAACAGATATGACTTTCCACAGCGTCTCGCACCAGTTATAACTTTGATGTTACTGGTATGCATCACGCTGATTATTTGATTCAGATATTTTGGTCTTTGTATTTCCATGCTGCAAAATTACTCCTTTTATTCAATATCCGCAATATTCTATTATGGATTTTTGTGTAAAAACACACATTTCCATATTTTAACATCTACATTGCACGGAAAAACTTCTTCATGGAGTTTTGAAATGCTTTCTGTTCGGGTGTGAGTTCATTTGCTGCAAATGAGAACACTGTCATAAATAATGACATTACTAGATAGAAACGCACACGTGCGCAAGCGATGTCAAGTATTTCGCTATATTTTTTTTATTTTCTCAATATTATTCTTTAACTTTGCACTCGCAACGGTTCGCAACGCTCCCACTTGAAACACCCTACCGGGGAGCTGTGCGATTAAAAGGGAATGGGGTGAGAGTCCCCGACTGTCCCGCAGCTGTGAGCCGCCCTTATATCGGGCGCGAACAACGATGCCACTGAGACTTTTTTCTATGTTGAATGTTAAGTGTTGAATGTTGAATTCTCGGGAAGGCGTTCGCGTCTGGGCGGTAAGTCAGAAGACCTGCCGAATTTGCCGTAAGGTTGTTCATGATGCCTCGTGGATTGGGCACGAACGACAGACTAACATCACTGGAAAAGAATGTTTACATAGTTCATGGCGTGATGCTATGGGCATATACTTTAATTATATCAATAAGCGTATGAAGAAAATCTTTACTTCTATTGTGTTGGCTTTGTGCATCAGCGTGTCTGTACTTGCGCAAACCACAACCATTAATGTTCAGGGACAACCACGCAAGGTGAATACCACTGTAGCCGCGCGCATACAGAAGGCTGCCAAAGCCGTTGCGTCAACGGGCATCGACTTCTCTAAGATAGAGCGTTGGGCAGGCGAAGGCGACTGCAAGGCTGCACTTGCCATAAAGTGGGCTGACGGACAAAACGACGGCAAGACTCTCGTTTGGGGCTATCGCTGGAAATCGTCTGAAAAGAAAACGGGCGAAGACCTTGTACGTGCCGTGGCAAAAGCCGACCCTGCATTCTATGTACTTGCCCTATCTGGTACTTCCTTTGGTACTACCTTTGGTGGCTTTGGCTATGACATTGATGGCAATCGCAATATCATCGTTACCACTCCTAAAAACAACGAGGTTTATCCGCGTAATGGCATTGTATATGTAAGTTCATACGTATTTGACAATTGCAGTGCCACCGATATCACCAACGATGCATGGAATTCGGGGTGGAATAAAGGCTTCTGGAGTTATAATGTGGCTGACAAGGCAGAAGATGCTTTGGGCTTCTCTGGTACTGGAGCATCGGGTCGTGTACTAACCGATGGTTGCGTGGACGCTTGGGTTTTTTCAAAGTTCTCAGGTGCGTCTAACGAATATGATGGTAATATCAAGTATCTGCCTGCAACAACAGACTATACAAAGGGTGTGTTTATGGTAAATGAGGACTGGTTTGGTCATAATAATTCTACTACCAACTATCTCACACGTGACGGTAAGTTCGTATATAACAATACTACTGAGATTGGTGCTACGGCTTGCTTTGGTGCTGCATGGGGCAACCGCTACTACATCATTGCTAAGCAGGCAAAGGACGGAGGTGCAAAAGTAGAGGGCGGACGCATCACTATATGCGATGCCAACACCATGCGTATCATCAAGCAGATAAAGGTTATCAATGGCAATGAGGATGGACGTTCGTTCTGTGGTGTTGATGAGCACAAGGCTTATGTAAGTACCTCAAGAGGTATATACACTCTTAATCTCGACGAACTGACTGTAGGTGCTGCCGTGAAAAACGCTGATGGTGGCGACACCAACCTCGGCCTGTGTGGCAATATGGTGCGCCTTGGCGATTACGTATACGCTACAGAGTATGGCAAGAGTCTCCGCATCATCGACTGCAATACCGACCGCATCGTTGCTACTATCTCCTCTGCTAAGGTCTATTCTATCACTATGTCGAAGGACGGACAGTTGTGGGTGAGCACCGATAAGGGCATTAGCCGTGTTAATACCGAGTCGCGTCAGCTTGAAGAGATAGCTCTGCCTTCTGGCATTAATGCTCCTGCAAACTCTTCATACGCATGGAATCCTGACGGATTGTGTGCAAGTCTTCAGAACAATGTTATTTATTGGACATCGGCTTCGGGCTGGAACACAGCCACTATTTTTAAATACGACATTGACAACAATGAATTTGCTAAGGTTGTAGACCTCACAAACGATGCCAACAAATGGGTTATGTACAGCACAAGCAACTTGCGTGTCGACCCCGTGACCGACAATCTGTATGTTAGTCTGTTTAAGAGTTGGGGATCTCAAGACTACGCTGTGCGCATCTACGACAACAAGGGCACGCAGCTCAATGAGTACGAACTCACACAGAAAAACTTCTGGTTCCCTGGCATGTTTGTCTTCCCCGACGTAGAAGACCCGATTGCAGGCAAAATAGATGCTGTAACTGTTGAGGAGAACAAGGAAGTTAAGGTTGACCTTGCTAAGGTTTGCAGCGATGCCGACAACTTCCAGGCTGCTATTGTAAAGAGTGTGAAGAGTGTAGCTTACGCAGGTAAGATTGCTACTGCAACAGTTAAGAACGGCAAGCTCGTCGTTACGGGTGTTAAGGCTGGCAATACAACAGTTACGCTTAACTTCTGCTCTAACGGCATCAGCACAACAGCCACTGTCAACGTAACAGTAACTCAGGCTACTGGCATCACCGGCACCCAGACCTCTGCTGACGTTCGCGAGGTGGCACGCTTCACTATCGACGGCAAGCGCATCAACCAGCCTCAGCGAGGCATCAACATCGTGAAGTACTCTGACGGAACGGTGAAGAAAGTGGTTGTGAAATAATAGTTTTTATCCAATCCAAGATAATTAGGTTAGACATGAGGCGGTCAGAGCGCGAGAGCGTACTGCCGCCTTTTTTGCTTTTTTTTGAGTAACTTTGCACCAATGTACAAATTCAATATACTACTTATAATGCTGTTGCTGGGCATGCAGTCGATGGCTCAGACCTCGCGACTCGACTCCATCCACACCCTGCGGGATGTGGCTGTGGTAGGCGTGCGCCCTCATTATCTCACACCGTCGCAGACATTGCAGGGGGCAATGCTGCAGAATCTGTCCACAACCAGCGTTGCCGATGCCTTGAAGTATTTCTCGGGCGTGCAGATAAAGGACTACGGCGGACTGGGCGGACTGAAGACTGTCAACGTGCGTTCATTAGGTTCGCAGCACGTGGGAGTGTATCTCGACGGCATACGCATCAACAATGCGCAGAACGGACAGATTGACCTCGGACGCTACTCGTTGAGCAATATGGAGTCGGTATCGCTCTACAACGCCAACCGCAACGAACGCCTGCAGTCGGCATCGGAGTATGCCTCGGCTGCAACGGTATATATGCAGACCCGACGTCCTACTGAGACTGCATACTCGCTGGAGTACGGCTGCGGCTCGTTCGGACTGAACAAGGTGAAAGGTTATTTCTCGTTGAAGAACCTGATGTTTGTCGATGCCGAATATCAGCACACCAAAGGCAACTACGGTTTCCGCTTCCGTTCGGAGCAGGAGGACACGGTGGGCCGTCGCAACAACTCCGACATCACGTTCTATCGTGTCGAAGCTGCCGGATTCTATCGCGGATTGTCTACACATATATATTATTACAACTCGGAGCGTGGACTCCCCGGACCCGTCATCCGACGACTTTCCGACCAATGGGATTCTACCGACCGCCAGTGGGACCAGAACTTCTTCGTGCAGTCTTCATACAAACACGCTTGGGAACACTTCGGACTGAAGGCTAACATCAAGTATGCTTACGACTATCTGCACTATCTGCAAGACCCCAATACCAACGCCTCTACAATGTTCTGCGACAACCACTACACACAGCAGGACATCTACGGCTCCATAGCAGGAGCGTGGAACACACGCTACTTGTCGTTCACGGCAAGCACCGACCTACGCTGGACCGACCTCAATGCCGACGTGTATAAGTTTGCTTACGTATATCGCATCGACTCAAAATCGCTGTTGTCGGCAATAGCTTCTTATCGAGGCTTCGAGGCAAACGTAGCCCTTCTCTACACACACATATCCGACCACACCCGTTCGGCTGCCTCGCCATTGAGCCGTCTGGCTCCTATGTATCTGGCGTCGTGGCACGGCGGACCATGGACTGTGCGTGCTTTCCACAAGCGCATATTCCGTGCGCCTACGCTCAACGACCTCTACTATACGCTGGTGGGCAATGTGCAGCTTCGACCGGAGTACACATCGCAATGGGATATGGGCGTAGACTATAAGGACAAGTATCTGCATCTCGCCCTCGACATATATTACAACCGTATCGAAGACAAGATTGTGGCTATTCCGATGAAGTGCCAGTTCCGCTGGTCGATGGTCAATTTCGGACTCGTTAAGTCGTTGGGACTGAGCGCTACAGCCGGTTACGACCGCCAGTGGGGCAAGTTCTCGCTCTCAACCAACGCCAACTACACCTGTCAGCGCGACCGTGACTACTCGTCGCCAGCCGATCCGGAGTACAAGAACACCATACCTTACTCGCCGTTACACTCCGCTTCGCTCATACTCGACCTCGGATACGACGGCTACTCACTCTGTTCGTCGTGGCTATACACCGGCGACCGCTTCGCATTGATATCCAACAATCGTGAGGATATGCTCGGCGACTGGTATACCGTCGACCTGAAACTCAACAAGCAGTTCCACATTGGCAAGCACAACGTACAAGCCACCATAGAGTGCAACAACCTAACCGACTCGCGACACGAAGTAGTGAAGCGCTACCCCATGCCCGGTCGCAACTGGAAATTCACTCTGCAGTGGAGAATGTAGCATAAGAATAACAACAAAAGATTTTGAAAATACATCTTTTTTGACTATATTCGCACTCATAAAGATTCTATAATTCACCATAGCAGCGTTTGCAAAAACATATCAGTCAAAACAACAATGAATATGGAAAAAAGAGTACTTGAGAAACAAATACGTTTGCCACTTGATGAGCTGAAGCTTGCTTTTGCTGCATCTTGCGTAGAAGGTATTGCACGAAAAACGGGCAAGCCCTACTACGAGGTGTATGAAAGAATGAGCAAAGCAGGGGCTATAGAGAATTACATTATTCCATATTACGACACACTGCATACTGAAAGTCGCGAATATGTTATAGCTGATGTTATGGAATATATAGAAAACAAGGAAAGGGGGACGAAATGCTGACAGTTTATCACGGTTCCACCCAAACAGTAGATGCACCCGTATGTGCTTTCGGTCGTCCGAGGTTGGACTTCGGACAGGGATTCTATGTGACTGATATAAAGGAACAGGCAGAGCGTTGGGCGAAAGCATTGGCAGAAAAACGCGGTATGCAGCCCGTGCTGAATATCTACACCCTCGACCGTGAACGAATCTTATCGGAGGGCAGATGCAAGATTTTTACTTCTTATAATGCTGATTGGCTTGAATTTATTGTGGCAAACCGACGTGGCGAAAACGTTGCAGCCGAGTACGATTACATAGAAGGCGGTATAGCAAACGACCGTGTTATTGACACGGTGAATCTTTATATACAAGGGCTTATCGATGCGGCAACGGCGTTGCAGCAGTTGGCTTTCTATAAACCTAACAACCAAATATGTCTCTTAAATCAAAGTCTAACTGATAAATACTTGCATTTTTATGGATCAGAAAGAATTTGAAAAGCGGATGAAGTCGCCTGAAATACAGGAAATGATACTCAGTCATCAGATAGGAGGCGTGGCTTACGAGCTGTCCAAAAGGCTGAACGTCTCGCCAGCACGTGCTCTTGACCTCTTCTATCGCAGCCAGACTTGCGCCGACTTGCACAACCGTAAGACCGGACTTTATCTTTATGGCAATCTGTATATTGCCGATGAATTTATGTTGGAGTGCCAAGGCAGATAATCTACTTGGCTAACAGCTACATATTATACTTATGACTATATTGAATACACTACGCCACAAAAGCATGTCGCACACGACCTCTACGGATTGTGGCATAGCAGGCTTTTTGTGTACATTTATGACGCTCCTGCTCCTCGCTTCGTGCTCATTACAGCCTGCCGACTATCCCACACCCGATGAGCCGACCGCCGATTCCGACCGACTTATTGTCGTTTGCGAGGGACTGTGGGGCATGGACAACTCGTCGTTGTCGCTCATTGACCATGGAGTGCTTACCAACCGATGGTTTCAGCAACAGAATCCAGGGCGACATCTGGGCGACACCGGACTCGATATACTGCACGTCAACGACACGTTGATAGCCATAAGCGTCAACTGGTCGAACATAATACAGTATATCAGACCCGACGGCACGGCGATAGCCGCTACCGAAAACATCCCCAACAACCGCCGTTTGGCTACCGACGGCAAGGGATTTCTCTACATAACATCGTATGCCGACAAGGGATATGTGGCTAAAATCGACCTGCGCACAAAGCAGATTGTAGACACCTGTCATGTGGGCTACGAGCCTGAAGGCATCGCCTACTACGACGGTCGTCTGTACATTGCCAATACGGGAGGATACAGTTCGCAAACCAAAGATCACGGATATGAGCAGACCGTAAGCGTGGTTGACGCACCGACTATGCGCGAATTGCGTCGCATCGACACCGGATGCAAGAATCTGTACGGCATCATGTCGCAGTCGGGACAGTACATCTGCATCAACTCGGCAGGCGATATGTACCACATTCCGCCCCGTTGCATCGTGCTGAACATGGCCAACGACGAGTTTCGGGTGTACGATTTCCCCGCCACATACAACTGCGCTTATCACAATAGGTTCTACATGATAGGTTCCAGCTACTCATACATCACCAGCACATACACCTATTCGGCGCACACGATAAGCCTGCCCTCGCTCGAAGCCAGCGAAGGACTTGCCGACTACAACGCTGCCAATGAGACGATAATGAACATGCAGTCGCCCTACGCCATATACATATCGCCACTGTCGGGCCACATGTATGTCAGCGACGCACGGTCGTATGCCACCAACGGATACGTCTACGAATTCGACCGCCAGGGCGTGCAACTCAAACGATATTTGCTGCGCGGAGTCAATCCGGGCAGAATAATAGCAATGTAAAGCAATATGTTAGCAATGTAAAAACAGAATATGAAACGATTGACAATACTTCTTGCCGCACTCATTATGGTTGTAGTGACGGCATCGGCGCAAGCCAAACAGACCGTTAAGGTGCTCGAATATTGCCCCGCACCGGGTCAGTTTACCAATAAAATCCCCGAAATCGACAACACAATGTCGGCAGAAGAGCGACTGAAGGCATGCGAAGAGCAGTTGGAGGATGGCAACATCGTGTCGCTCGGTGCTGCCGGAGGCTACATCACCGTAGCCCTCGACCAGCCCATAAAGAACGGCAAAGGTTCTGACATACGCATTCTTGGCAATGCCTTTTATTCTGTAAACGACCCCAAGTATGGCGATGCCACAATAGGAGGTTCGGTTGAACCGGGCATCGTGTACGTTGGAGTAGGCTCGTCACCCGAGACGGCTGAGTGGTACGAACTGGCTGGTTCGGAATACTACACCACCGAGATGCACCGTTTCGAGATAACCTATTACAAGCCGACTGTAGAAACTGGCGAAATCAAAACGCCATATATCACCATCGACAACTACATCCGCTGGACAGCATCGTGGACCAATCCCGACGGCAGCAAGCAGACTGCAGAGGGCTGGCAACCAAAGAATGTATATCACAAACAGTCGTACTGGCCTTCATGGGAAGAAAACGACCAGATAACATTTCGTGGAGCTCGACTGCCCGACAATGCTGTCAACTACGGTGGTGACGGTTCTGATTCCGACAATCCGCAAAATTGGGTAAGCTATCGTTATGCAGCCGACTCATATGGATATGTTGATGCAGCCCCCAACAGTGACGATGTGTACACCACATTCGACCTCGATTGGGCGGTAGACAGTGATGGCAACCCCAAGCATCTTGACCATGCCGACTTCATACGCATACAGTCCGGCGTGCTACAGCAGTGTGGATGGACGGGCGAGACATCAACCGAGGTTACTGAGATAACCAATCTGCACCTCATAGAGGGCTACGACGACAACCCCATCATCATCATTCCGCGACAGCGACCCACCGGCATTGCAGGCACAAGCGCCAACGCTGCGCGCGAGACCATGCGCATGAGCATCGACGGCAGACGACTGCTGAAGCCCGAACGCGGCATCAACATCGTAAGATACTCCGACGGAAGCGTGCGAAAGGTTGTTGTAAAGTGATTGTGTGCTAAAATCATACTCTTACACAAGAGCCATATCAAAGAAAAAGCGTAACTTTGCAAACAAAACGCCCATACATTATTTATAATTGAATAAAAACAGAATAAAATCATGACAATAGAACAGCAAATCGTCGCTACCGCAATTGCTGCGGTGAAAGAACTTTACGGTCAGGACGTGCCTGAGAAGATGGTGCAGCTGCAGAAGACCAGAAGCGAGTTTGAGGGCAATCTCACTCTCGTAGTGTTCCCATTCCTCAAGATTTCGCACAAGAAGCCTGAGGACACAGCACAGGACCTCGGCAAGTACATCAAGGACAACTGTCAGGCCATCGCCGACTATAATGTTGTGAAGGGATTCCTCAATCTCGTCATCGACAAGAAGGCTTGGCTCGGACTGCTCAACGAGATGAACGCCAACGAGAAGTTCGGCGAGAAGCCCGTAACTGAGAACTCTCCGCTCGTGATGATTGAATACTCATCGCCCAACACCAACAAGCCGCTCCACCTGGGACACGTTCGCAACAACCTGCTCGGATGGTCGTTGGCACAGATTATGGAGGCTAACGGCAACAAGGTGGTGAAGACCAACATCGTAAACGACCGTGGTATACACATCTGCAAGTCGATGCTCGCATGGCTGAAGTACGGCAACGGCGAGACACCTGAGACTTCTGGAAAGAAGGGCGACCACCTTATCGGCGACTACTACGTAGCCTTCGACAAGCACTATCGCGAGGAAGTGAAGACTCTGAAGGCTCAGTACATGGCTGAAGGCATGGACGAGGAAGCTGCCGAGAAGAAGGCTAAGGAAGAATCGCCGCTCATCAAGGAGGCTCACGAGATGCTTGTTAAGTGGGAGCAGAACGATCCTGAGGTTCGCGCATTGTGGAAGAAGATGAACGACTGGGTATATGCCGGATTCGACGAGACCTACAAGGCCCTCGGCGTAGGCTTCGACAAGATTTACTACGAGTCGAACACCTATCTCGTCGGTAAGAAGAAGGTGGAGGAAGGACTTGCCAAGGGACTCTTCTTCCGCAAGGACGACAACTCTGTTTGGGCCGACCTCACAGGCGAAGGACTCGACCAGAAGCTGCTGCTGCGCTCTGACGGCACCAGCGTATACATGACTCAGGACATCGGAACAGCCGAAATGCGCTTCAACGACTTCCCCATCGACAAGATGATATACGTCGTTGGCAACGAGCAGAACTATCATTTCCAGGTACTCTCAATACTTCTCGACCGTCTCGGATTCAAGTGGGGCAAGGAGCTTGTACACTTCTCTTACGGAATGGTTGAGCTGCCCAACGGCAAGATGAAGAGCCGCGAGGGAACCGTAGTTGACGCCGACGACCTCATTGCAGCTATGATTGGCGATGCCAAGCAGACAAGCGAGGAGCTGGGCAAGTTTAAGGATATGACCGAAGAGGAGCGCAACGAGATTGCCCGCATCGTAGGTCTGGGTGCGCTGAAGTACTTCATCCTGAAGGTAGACGCACGCAAGAACATGCTCTTTAATCCTGAAGAGTCAATCGACTTCAACGGCAACACGGGTCCGTTCATTCAGTATACATACGCCCGTATACGCTCAATCCTGCGCAAGGCTCAGGCTGAGGGCATCGCCATCCCGGCTCAGTTGGGCGACAACATGCCTCTCAACGAGAAGGAGATAGAGCTCATACAGAAGCTCAACGAGTTTGGCGCTGCCGTAGAGCAGGCTGGCAAGGACTACTCACCGAGCGGCATTGCCAACTATTGCTACGAGCTGACCAAGGCATTCAACCAGTTCTATCACGACTACTCAATCCTGGGTGCCGACACCGAGGACGAGAAGATTGTACGTCTGGTACTGGCCCAGAACGTTGGCAAGACGCTGAAGAACGGTATGGCATTGCTGGGTATTAAGGTGCCTGAGCGCATGTAATGTAGCCTTATGGACACACTCAATCCTCCCGACTACCGCCACGACACGGTGTTGCCGCTGCCTATGGAGGTGACGGCAAACGCCTGGGCGGTGGACGCAGCATGCTCCGGCAATCCGGGTCCGATGGAATATCAGGCCATCGACCTTGCCACCGGAGCGCAGGTGTTCCACTTCGGTCCGATGCACGGCACCAACAACATCGGAGAGTTTCTCGCCATCGTACACGCCCTGGCGCTGATGGAGCAGCAGGGCATCCGCGACAGGGTAATCTACAGCGACTCCTACAACGCCATACTCTGGGTGCGCAAGAAGCAGTGCAAGACCAAGCTCGAGCGCAACGCACAGACCGAGGGGCTCTACCGCATCATCCAGCGTGCCGAGAACTGGCTCCGCACCCACACCGTAAGCGTGCCCATCATGCAGTGGGAGACCCGCAAGTGGGGTGACATTCCTGCCGATTTCGGCCGTAAGTAATACAATAACATCAATCACATACACAATCATGGACACTATAAAGAAAGACTTCGCTTCCAAACTCTTGGAGATTAAAGCCATCAAGTTGCAGCCACAGAACCCGTTCACATGGGCATCGGGATGGAAATCGCCCTTCTACTGTGACAACCGCAAGACACTGTCGTTTACCGACGTGCGCAGCTATGTAAAACTCGAGCTGGCCCACGCCATCCTCGCCCATTTCCCCCAAGCCACAGCAGTGGCTGGCGTGGCCACAGGAGCCATCGCCCAGGGCGCCATGGTAGCCGACGAGCTCAACATGCCTTTCTGCTACGTACGCTCCAAGGCCAAGGACCACGGCATGGGCAACCTCATTGAGGGTGAACTGCCCGTAGGTGCCAAGGTGGTGGTCGTAGAAGACCTCATCTCTACCGGAGGCAGCTCGCTCAAGGCAGTAGAAGCACTGCGACAGGCCGGATTTGAGGTAGTAGGCATGGTAGCCTCATACACCTATGGCTTTGCCGTAGCCGAGGAAGCCTTCGCCCAGGCCGGTGTCAAGCTCGTCACCCTCACCGACTACGAGCACGTGGTGGAGCGTGCCCTCGAGACAGGATACATCCAGGACAGCGACGTAGAGCTGCTGCACCGCTGGCGCAAAGACCCCGCCCACTATCAGGTATAGCCGCCCATAATCACGTCAAGACCTATGAGCAGCAAATTTGAAAGCAGCATACGCGAGATACCTTATGCCCAGCAGAAGGTATACGACGCCCTGAGCGACCTGTCCAATCTCGAGCGCATACGCGACCGCATCCCCCAGGACAAGCTCGAAGACTTCTCCTTCGACGCCGACCACATAGCCGTCAAGGCACCTATGGTGGGCGAGATAAGACTGCACATCATCGAGCGCGAGGAGCCCAAGACCATCAAGTTTGAGACCGAGCAGAGCCCTGTGCCCTTCACCTTCTGGATACAGCTGCTGCCCGTGACAGACACCACGTGCAAGATGAAGCTCACCATCAAGGCCGAGCTCAACCCCTTTATCAAGGGAATGGTACAGAAGCCGCTGCAGGAAGGCATCGAGAAGATAGCCGACGCGCTGCAGGCAATCAGATATGAATAAGTGACCGCAATGAACAAACTCTGGGAAAAGGATTTTGAAGTAAACAAGGAGATAGAGCGCTTCACCGTGGGCCGCGACCGCGAGCTCGGATGTTTTTCAGTTCGGCG
>OQVZ01000600.1_pt1 | contig 13915 bp, 18 predicted proteins | sample 1691571 | NCBI WGS metagenome assembly OQVZ01 (sample SAMN03418261, study PRJEB22391) | human gut metagenome | biome: human-gut; feature: organic feature; material: feces | host: Homo sapiens | place: Tanzania | collected 2013-01
ATGACATGAAGGAGGGTACGGTGTATGGTCGTGGTCAGTGGGCTACTTCGCTGCCGTCAGCATCATGGCAAAATAAGTTTTTCCCTCTCCCGGATTTCCCTGAATGATTGTCAGTTTTCCAAATGGAATATAAGGAAACCACAGCCATTCCACACTGGTCTGTTCAATGTCTTCATAACACAACATCGGCACCGGCTCTTCTGTTTCTGGTGCTTTGATTGTGATTGCTTCTGCAATTGCTTTCTTTCTGTCGGTGTTTTTATCACAGAGAATTTCGTTCCAGTCTTTTCGTGATGGTTTCAGACGAATTACACTGTACCCTTCCGGAATTTCTTCTGCCAGTTTCTCACAAGCCTCATTCCCTGCCTGGTCATTATCCAGGCACAGGAAAACAGAAGTAATCTGAGGGCGTTCAGAAAGAAAAGTCATCAGTGCCACACTGGAGATTCCACCCAGACTCAGATAGCTACGTTTCTTCCAATCTTTTGGAAATAACTGGATAAATGAAAGCAAATCAATAGCTGCTTCAAATACAAACAACTGATTATCCGTTCCTCTGTAACTGAATCCATAAGATTTATCAGAACCTGCTACATCTCCTCGATATTTTATTTCACCAGTTCCCCGGCAATGTGCATATCTCGGAATACTATCTGCATCTCTGCCGACAAATACAACATTATGACGCTTCTTTTCTTCGTATATATCTCCTCTGGCAATCCATTCCATTACCAAATTTTTCTCAAGTGCTCTGCTTTCTGTCAGATACTTTACGATCAGCTCATCATCCTCATTTTTCTCTGGTAATCGGAAGTCTTGGGACGGGGTGGGGCAGGACTTCTGCCTGCCTTCGCCTTCTTCCCCGATCAACATCTTCACTGTTTCCGGAAATGTAGCATTATAAAACTCCATCACAAAATCCACAGGATAACCGCCCATACCCTGACTATGCCGATACCACCGATTTCCGGATATCGTTACACTGTCATGCTTTTTCCAACGGTATTCCCTACCACTTTTCACCAACTGTTCCCCTTGTGCGTTCAAAAAAGACACAAGGTCGGTCTGGTTTGCTCTTGCAATCTGTTCTTCTGTATACTGCATCTTCATCATCCTTTCCTGTCTGTCCTACTGACAGACTTCTATAAACTCATATCATAGTTCCGTTTTTTCCTCACTGTCTGCTGCTTTGCATCACGTTCTTCACACTCTTTCTTCTTTTCAGCCAGTTGTTTCCGAATAGAAGTCTTCTTTTCCGGTTTCTGCTCTGTCTGGTTCACCGGCTGTTGCTCTACTTTATTTTTTTCTTCAAGATTAACTTCTGTCTGGACTGCGTGAAATGCCGGGAAATTCACCTGCTTCTCCCTTTTTTCTTCTGAACGCCCAGAGCTATCTGTTTCTTCCATTTCCCGGTCACGTCTGGCAATGTCTGCACAACTCTGTACCTTTTTTACAAATGCAAGTTCATCCTGATAAGGCTGATTATCTGCTTTCAGCTCTTCGATCACAGACCGGAGTTCTTCTTTCTCTCGTTTCCACCTAGCTGTTGGCACCTTTCCATTTTTATCCAAGTGCTGTTTCAGTTCCCGTTCACATTTGCGATAATAATTGATTTCTTTCTTGTGCTGCTGATAGTATTTCTCCCGTTTTTTCGGGAAAAAGAAATGGTTGTACTCATCTATCAATGGCTGGTTTGTCTTTATTACTTCTGCCATCTTTTGTAGATTTTCCAATTTCTTTAACTGATCTCGCTTTTCGGAAATCTCTTTTTTACTGACTGATACAACACCATTCAGTTCATCAATCCTTCCCTGCAGATCCTCCATTGTTTCTATCTGATGAGTCTGGAGATAATTGATGGATTTTGCAAACTCCTGTAAGTTGGAGAGATTCTTCCCTCGACGTTTCATCTCCGCATAGAAATTGGGAAGTGGTAGTCTGTCCTGTGTTTTTTTGTCATAATAATCTTGCAGGCTTTCCAGAAGTGTCGGATTCTGCCTGCGATCCAGCTCTTCCTTCATTTCTTCATAAGCTGTCTTCATCCACTGAATAGATTCTTTCAGAGAAATGAACATCTGGTTGAACTGCCGGATTGCCCGGTTCAGTTCTCCGATTACCGTTTTGATTCCCTTTTTCTCCATTGCCCGCACTTCATATCCTTCATGGATGGTCGGAATCAGGTCAATCCCCTGTTCTTTATAGGAACGGTGGTCAATTCTGGCTGCCATATGGCATTCCCGGAATTTTTCATTTACTTTCTCCGTCCAAGCTCTTCTCCATTCCTTTAAAAGCTCCGGATCATTCCACCCGGTAGTGGAAACAGCATTAAATATATCCTTCCCTTTAGCATCTTTTATCCGGTTTCCGTCTTCATCCAGAACATATTCCCGTTTCTGCTTGTTGCCCCAGCTTCCTTTTTCTGTAAAAGGACGGATTGGAGCAAGTACATGAAAATGTGGATTGTCTGGTTCATCTTCGTTCTTTGATTTTCCCTCATGAACTGCCAGATCTACAATCATGCCACGAGCTACGAACTGCTCCCGGCAAAACTCTCTCGCCAATTCTATATTTTCATCCAATGTCAGTTCATTTTGTAAAGCAATATCAAAAGAATAAGCTAACTGTGCCCGTTTACTTTTCTCTATCTGCTCTACTTCATTCCAAAGTGTTTCCCGGTCAGACAGACGTTCCGGCACATATTCCGGTGTCAGGATTTCTGTGAAAACCACTCCAGACTTTTTTGTATAGTCATGTGTCTGTCCATAATAATCGTTATAAAGCTTCTGCCCCGAAATATAAGCTGCGGAATTAACCACTGTCTGACCTTTCCCTCTGGACACCTGCTTTACCGAAAAATGATACAGTGCCATTAGCTGACATCTCCTCTTTCTGTTTTTTCAACTGCTTCTGAAATCTGCTGTCTGCCAATTTTTTCAGCAGCATTACTTACATTCCTGACAACATCTCGATTGTAATCAGAGATTTTTAACTGGCTCATTACTTTCTGAACATCTTCTTGATCCAAATCTCTGGATAGTGGAAATGCTTTTTCAAACTCTGCACCTTTGACAATTAAACGATGCGAACGTTCTTTTCGCTCCACCAGCTTTTTTCTCTGCTCCAGAAGATTTTTATTATGAATCGCATGTCCCAATTGCTTTCTGCTTTTTTCCATGTTGGCTTTCAGTTCTTCCAGTGACATGGATTCATATTTTGGATTTTTTGCTCTGCTCACTTTCCCGTCCTCCTTTTTCTGTAAACAAAAAGAACCGGTCTTTTCATAAATGCCGATTCATGGATATAAAAAACAAAGGTCGTTGTTTCGCAATAAAGAAATACTGACCTCCGCAATTATAAAATAGATTAGTTATTACAATAGGATAGGCTTCATGCCGCAAGGGGAAATTATCCCCTTGTCCGAAATCTGTGATTTCGCTAGATTCCCAGATTGAGATTTTTCAAAATCAGGAATCGCACCGCAGGTCGCACGATACAGGCAGATGTAATTGCCTGTATAGAAGTGCGCTCTTAACTTTGCTAAGAGAATTATGCCGTATCCGGCTTTCTACCTTTAATCTGTAAATTCCATTATCTCATCAATCGTACAATCCAATTTCTTACAAATCTTCTCGATTGTTTCCATTGACACATATTGATTCTTTCCCATTCTGGCAAGGATATTTGCACTAATCCCGGTGAGATGTTGCATTTCTATCCGCTTCATATTTTTATCAATGAGCTGTTTCCACAATCTGTTATAACTTACACCCATAAATAACCTCCACATTTTTATTAGTCAAACGGAATTTCTGCGTCCTTCGCTTCCATAAATCCGTCTTTATCTGTTTTCGATGTTTCTGATGAATCTGTTACAGCACCGCTGTCCTTATTCTGGGCAAATTCATGTTCTTCCACAATCACATCTGTGGTATAAATTGTTTTCCCGTCCTTATCCTTATAGCTACCGGTACTGATACGACCGCCGATCACAATCCGCATTCCTTTGTGAAGATATTTCTGTGCGAACTCTGCACTCTTACCAAATGTGATACACGAAATAAAATCTGCTTCCTGTTCTCCGTCACGTTTATATCTTCTGTTCACTGCCAGAGTATATCTGGCTACTGCCATATCATTATCTTTTCCGGCATATTTGATCTCCGGATTCTTTGTCAGTCTTCCCATTAAAATCACTTTATTCATAATCGCTACTGTCCCTTTCCGCAGCTACGCTGCCATTGCATATTCATCATCATCTGGTTCATTGTCCGGCATAAACATTGCACATGCTTCCGGTGGATTGGTATCATCCGGTGAAAACATTTTCCGGATCATTTCATACATGATCGGATACCGATATGCAATTTCTTCTCTTGCAAGGAATCTGCATACCCTGTAAAGATTCTTTTTCATCTCTGCATCTGTTGCAAGCATAGCAGCCATATGGATTCTCTCCCTCGTATAAATCAGCTTCGGGCATCCAAACCAGTTAATCAGCTGCATTTCTTTCATTTTCAGTTCTGTCATAAACTGCTCCTTTCCGGGCATCTCGCCCTGTAAACATTGTTATCAGTTCCGTTATTCCGGCGGTCTGGTGTGCGTTTCCCTGTCACCCGCAGTCGTCTCAGACTGCCTCTGCCTGCATACACAGGTACTGACCATAAGGCTTTGGTCAGCCGCCCATCATCGGGAGTGTCATTATGATTCCGCTTGCTTTCAGAAAAAGAAAGGTCATGGCAGAACTTCTGGTAGGCTTTCAGGGTGCACTTATCAATTGTCAAGGTTCAGCGAAGGAACATTCCAAAACGTCCTCTAATTACTAAAGTCAAATGACTTGGCACGATGCAAAAAATTCGTGATATTTTTTTACATTTTTATCATTTTTTCTTTTACTTTCGTTAGTCCCTTCATATACTCTGTACTGGGAACGACAAAATCGGACATGATTTTGAGGATTTTTGAAAATAATTATTCCTCTACCTATAAAGCGTTGGAAATGGTATTTACCAACCCCTTTTTGCAAGTTTTTTTGCGTAAATGAAATATTTCTTCACTAATTGCAAGTTTCAGAGAGCATTTGGACGGTGCCTTTCTAAAAAAATATATTTTCCACTAATCACATGTGGCAGAAGATATAAAGTCAGATGACTCTAAAAAACGCAAAAAAATAGGCACTAACCATTTACGGTTAATGCCATTTGGATGGACTATTATTTCATTCGTCCATTCTTATCACGTCCTAATAAATCTTCATCCGGTCGTTCTTTATTATTGACCCCATCCTTTATATCCTGATATAAATTTCGCTGTGGTTGGAGATTTAATTCATCTATTGTAAGTAGCCAGTTTCCACTGAAGTAATTTGCCATCCGATTGTTTGAAGCAGATATTTCTTTAAGTTTGGATCCAATTTCCCTAAGACGATCCTCTATAGGATTGTCTGTCTCACCGGCATAACAAATACTTCTAGAATACTGTGCTTTCTTTTTATTATTTCCTTTTATATATGAAACATGTACTTTGACAGTCGGTGCTATTTCAGTTGAAATATTCGCTCCTGCTTTCGCAATATATCCTGTAACCTTTTCATTTGGATACAATGTCAATTCACTTTTAAATATTTTAGCGATATTAAAAAGCGTTTCTTCACCATTATTTGATATTTCATCAAATATTATTTTTATCTCTATAGCTTCCGACTGTCCAGTATTTTTTATTGTAAGAAATAGAAGCCCACAATTATCTACTAATTGAAATGATAAAAGCGGATTTAGACTTTCTATGTATTGTTTGCGCGTTTTATAGCTAAAATAAATACTGCTTCCTACAGCAATAGCTGATAAAATCACCGACAGTAATGCAATTTTGTTCGATGTTGATGTATCAGCTATTGTACGAAGTATTTTTATAATTTCATCTATTTTCTCCGTATTCATTCACTCCTCCATGTCCACTCAATCATAATATTCTTCATCAAAATTAACTTTTTTCAACTCTTCATCAAAAATAGCTTCTTTAATTGTGTTTACGCATTCATCCAAATTTTTTTCTATGTCACTTTCCCAGATTCTTATTACCTTCCATCCCATGGCATAAAGTAATTTCGTATTTTTGTTATCTCTTTCCACATTTTTTATAATTTTGTTTCTCCAATAATCAGAATAATCTTGTAATTCTTCCTCAAGCGATTTTTTCCCTCTTATTGCCCAATTATGTCCATGCCAAAAATCCCCATCACAAAATATAGCAATCTTATATTTTGTGATAACAATATCCGGTTTACCTGGGAGTTTCTTGTAATTTACACGATAACGTATTTTATTCTTCCATAAAGCTTTTCGTAAAAGTAATTCCGGTTTCGTATCCTTAGATTTAATTGCGGACATAATTTTATGTGTAACTTCTGGTGTTCTTTCTTTATGTGTCACAAAAATACCACCTCTAAATCACAATTTATAATTAAAGAATTCTCTTTCCATACTTGCTCCATTAGATTTATGGCAATATGGACATACGTCTTCATCCTTTTCTCTAAATCCTTCTTCTTGAGGAATTATCTCTTGTCCATATGTTTTTCCACAATATCTACAAATTGCTGTGTATCCTTTGTAATCATTTTTTCTATTCACACGACCGAAAAAGAGTGTTTCTAACGCATCCATTGATACTTCATATTCGATACTTGTTAATCTCGATACCGCAGAACTCCATACTAAAATTCTCTTACCTAATTCCGAATTGCGAGTTGGGTATCTTTCAAGCAAAACCGGGTGTCCCTTGTCTGCCATTATCTGTAAAAAAATATCAACATTATTTTTTACTCGTCGAAATACTCCTGGAAATTTAACAACTTGTCCATTTGACATTTTCATTTCTTCTTGCCCACCTGCTGAAAACTGATCTCTAATATGCGGATCAACCACTCCCTGTGAAGTTAACCATAACGCATATCTATCATAATCTCCACCAAATACTTCGGGATAATTAACACAACCATATATTGTTAATTTTCTTTTTTCATCAGTCGATACATTCTTCCATAATCTTATAGTTGCAGAAACCGTTTCATCCGCAGCATCTCCTGCCCACCAAAGTCTTTCCCCTGGCTTTAATTGGCTTCTATAATATTTAGAAACCGGGGCAATAGGATTTTCCATCTGTCGTAACTCATCATATGGAATACCGATTTTATCAAAAATTGTTTCACCTTTATTCAATTTCATGTTAATCAAATATCTCGGCATATGAGTAACAGCAATTCCATATAAACATTCCTCATATGGTTTTGAAATGAATTCTACAGAATTACCGCCCAATTTTCCAAATGTCATATATATTCTTTCAACATCAGCCACTCTTGTTGTTTCGAGGATGCTACTTCCAGTTGATGTCCAATGGTTTTCCTTGGTACTTTTTACTTCAACTCCATAGAACTTAGCAGCAACAATGTCTGGGAATTTTTGCCCAGATATTTTCTCGATCGTATTTTCAAATGGTGTTCCTATAGCACACTCTTCCAATGCAGATTTTACATCATCCTCCAAAGGATTGCCGCCTCGAGTTGCATAATATTTTGGCCTTTTTTTTGCGTCTTCATTTAATGCCCGATCTGTTTTTAACATTAAATTTTTAAATTCTATCAAATCTGGTTTTGAATTAACTGAAACTATCATTTACGCTCTCCTTAAAATAAATATTCCATTTCTGTTCAAGGTTCTTAGCTATATTATAAGCCATTATACAAGGTACTGCATTACCAATTATTTTATACGCTTCGCTTGCAGATACCCCTTTGTTCTTTTCAGTCTTTTTCAAAATGAACTGATAATCATCCGGAAATGTCTGGATACGGGCACATTCTCTTATGGTTAATCTACGCTCTTGTAAATGATTTAAAAGTTCTTCCTCATGTTTTCCACCATGTTCTTTACTCAATCTCCTAAATTCAATATTACCATGATGTTCCGATCGTATCGTCGGCGCAACTCCGTCCAGTTTAACTTCTATCTGCCCTTGGCAATGTTTTCCCATATATTTGGCTTTAGAATATTTTTTTTGAGACATATCATTACTGCATTCCGGTTCTTCTAGATTTATAAACGCATCATTACACGTTACAACAGGAAATAGAAACTCCCCATGTGTTTTTATTGGATATGGATCATACTCGGTAGGAATTACTTTTGTTCCTAATGCCTTTTTTGCTGATTGAGTTAACGCACTTTTTTTAAACCCTAAAAATATAACTCTTTCTCTTGACTGGGGAACACCATAATCTGGAGCATACAAAACCTTTGCAGGTACAACCAAATATCCACCATTACCAGCTTCTGAAAAATCATGTTCAATAATTTCTTTTACATCTTCAAGATTAGTTAACCCCTTAACATTTTCAGCAACAAACAACTTTGGCTCTGTTATGCTTATTACTTCCCTCATCCACATATAAAGTTGTCCACGGCTCTCTATTGATGGTTCATCTTCTGCAAGCTTTTCTCCCAAATGACTTTTCTGTGAATTAAATCCTAATCTTTTCCCAGCTATAGAAAAATCTTGGCACGGAAATCCTCCTGTTACAACATCTATATTGTTTGGAAATACATTCTTACCTAATTTTGCCTCCTTCACCAAATCAACTATACTTTCCAAATGATAGATTTCATTAGCGTCCGGCTTTTTATGTCCAAAATATGATACCCATGCAGCTTTTGCATCTGGGCGAATATCATTGGCAAAAACCGTTTCAAATACTGTAGGAGCAACTCTTACCCAATCTCCTGCTTCTTCCTGAATCCAATCAGAATGCAATTTATAGTTAATTGATTTTTTCAGACACCAAAAATCCCCCTCAAATCCAATATCCATTCCACCACATCCAGAAAATAACGACAACAATTTCATTCTTTTAGTTCTCCTCAGATTCAACAAATTCTAAAATATCATTCGGTGTACAATCCAATGTCACACATATTTTTCCTATTACTTCTATCGAAACAAATTCATCTTTTCCAAGATGCGCTAATGCATTGCTACTAATTTTAGCACTATGCATTAAATCAACTTTTTTCATTTTTTTATCTATTAGTAACTTCCACAATTTATCATAACATACCGTCATCAAATCCCCCCTATCTCAAATTCTTCTTTCAATATAACATGTTTTTTCTGTATTCTCAATTTATTTTCTTATTTCTCAAATTTATTTTTATTTAATAATCTATGCAAATCGGAGATATGTGTATAAACTTTTCATTTTCTCACACATATCTCCGAATATATTTAATACGATAATGTCTTCTTTATTTTTTTATGATTTTATAAATATGCATTCCGTCTCTTAGTCCCAATCGATAAAAAAATTTCTCCGTATCTGCTCCACCGCTGAATATAACATCACAGTATTTCGTAATTGCTTCTTCCTGCTCCGGTGGCAGACTTCCATCACCTTCTTGTAGGCTTTCTCAACTTCATCTGGTTCCACTTCTGTCTGCTGTTTCAATTTCCAGACAGTATACGATTTCCCCATATGTTCTGTAATCGTCAGGTTGATATATTCTTCAATCTCTTTTGTCATTTTCATTCATAGCCACCATTTCTTTCACACACCTTACTCCGTCAAAGCATCCAGCATAACCTGAATTACTTCTTTCAACATCAATCCATCTCTTAATCCCATACGGTAATAAAATTCATTCAGATCACTACATTTATTTGACGTTTCAGTCATGTAATCAAATAAGATCGTTCCCTGTTTAGGCGAAAGATTCTGAAATATCTTTTGTAATTTCATTTCCAATTTTTCATTGAATGGATCATATTGCTGTCCGTCTTTTTCTTGATAGACCTGCTCCATTCTCTCTCCGATAAGATTATTCATAAATTCTTCCATTCTTCTTGTTAATTCCATCTTTTTAATCTCCCATTAATCTAATTTTGATTGCTTCCAGCCACACAACGAACCAGCCTGCAATAATAGGCAGAACGTACAGTATAAAACCCATCACAAGCATCCTAAGCATTTCTGTGCTTGTTTCCTGTCCAAATCCATACCCTAATATAGCTGTGATGCAGATGATCCCAGACAGGATATGAAATACAGTTGCGGACAGCCACATAATGAACATGACCACCAATTGTATAATTGTCAGGCTTACATGCACTGGCAATAACAGAATTCTTATAATGAGTTTTACAACTACCATTACTATCCACCCCTTTCACTGTTTCAGATAACTCCGATAATTATCAAGCACAGAATCTGTAACACCGTTTTTGTACACTTTACGGATATCAACAATTTTTTCTTTTTTTAATTTCTTCAACCAAGCCAGCAAATCTTTTCTGCTATTTGCGAAATTACAACATCTTCCATCTGCATATTCAATCCTGTATCTCATACGCTCCTCCTATACATATACCAATTCACTCAACACAATTTCCCGCACACGATTTCTGATATTATTACACTGTCGCACCCACTCCATAGGATTACATGCTTTTAATTCCTCTGTAACTCCCTCCGCACTTTGCATTTGTGCCTCAATCAATTCATACCGTTCCTGTGCCTGTTCATTCAAATCTGCCAGGTAGCTGTCCAATTTCCCAGTCAGTAAAAGATAAGAATACATGCCTGATTTATAGTTTTTCATATATTCTTTCCGAAGCATTCCCCAGTAACCAATCTGCCTGGTTTCCTCTGGCAAGTCTATCATTGGCAGGTAATAATCTCCTACCAACACATAATCTAATCCATTACTATCATCATGTAGTATTTTTTTCTGATCGCTCATGTCCTTCTCCTCCATCAAATCTTTCTCTCTTCTCGCAGATATTCTTCAAATATACTTCTTCTAATCAGCACTTTTTTTCCGATTTTATATACCGCCCCTGCTTCATGTGTCATACGGACAACGGGTTTGATTCCCAGTCTGTAGTATTCGCACGCCATGTTATAGGTCACGTAGTCATGACTCATAAATTCCAGATCTTCGTCGTCAATCTCATCTGAAAACATCCATACATTACCGCTCATCTTTTATCTCCTCCTTACCCTTTCCTGTCGCCGGTTCATGGAATCGTTCCAGATAGACATCAAAAATATCCCGATTGATCAACACGGTTCCATCTATTCTGTAAATCGCACCTGCATCACTGGCAAGTTCAAAAAGTTTCTTATGAGAGATACTGTAAATAATCTCTGCCTGTTGATAACGCAGATACTGTCGGCGCAATTTTCTAAACTGCTCCGGTACTTCCTTCATACTTGTGATTGGTTTATAATTTTTATCCATGATGTTTTCCTCCAAAATTAAATTTACTGTTTTACAGAAGTTGACTGCCGGGATATATTTTTTAGTACGAAAAAAAGCACCTCTCAGATTAACTCTAAGAAGTGCTCTTGTTGTCATGCATATCAATCATTGATCCAGTGAATCAATTTTGATTTCATTCTCAAACCTGTGTCCTTTCACCTGAAATTCATCATGCTTCATAACGATTCATTATTATCCCAAATTTTGTTGTCAAATTGTTGTCAACCGTGGTCTGACATCATGGTTTTAGAGATTTTATATTTAATTTTAGTACAGCTTAGCACCTGCCGGAATTCTGTCATTTACCATCAGAAGGTTCAGTCCCTCATGACCGTCTTCCTCGTGTACTGCTGAGATCAGCATACCCTCGGAATCAATTCCCATCATCTTTCTCGGTGGCAGGTTCACGATAGCGATTGCTGTCTTACCAACCAGTTCTTCCGGCTCGTAATACTCGTGAATACCGCTTAAGATCACGCGATCCTTGCGTTCTCCGTCATCCAGTGTGAACTTCAGAAGCTTCTTGGATTTCGGAACCGCTTCACATGCCAGGATCTTAACTGCACGGAAATCAGATTTTGCAAATGTCTCGAAATCAACCATTTCTTCAAAGATCGGCTCGATCTTTACATTTGAGAAATCAACCTTTTCAGCAACCTTTTCTGCTGCTGCCGGAGCTGCTTCGGAAGTCTTAGAAGCCTTCTTATCAGCGTCCAGGGACTTCATCGTCGGGAACAGCAACACATCTCTGATTGCCTCTGCTCCTGTCAGCAGCATACACATTCTGTCGATACCGAATCCGATACCACCTGTAGGCGGCATACCGATCTCCAGTGCGTTCATGAAATCTTCATCTGTTGTGTTAGCTTCATCATCACCCTGTGCAAGCAGTTCTTCCTGCGCTTTGAAACGCTCTCTCTGATCGATCGGGTCATTCAGCTCGGAGTAAGCATTTGCCATCTCCCATCCGTTCATGAAGAACTCGAAACGTTCTACATATTCCGGATTCTCTGGTTTCTTCTTTGTCAGTGGAGAGATCTCAACCGGGTGGTCCATAACGAATGTTGGCTGAAGCAGGTGCTCCTCTACGAACTCCTCGAAGAAGAGGTTAAGGATATCACCTTTCTTATGTCTCTCTTCAAATTCTACATTATGCTCTTTTGCAAGTTCTCTTGCCTGCTCCAAAGTCTCAACTTCATTCCAGTCAACGCCTGCGTATTTCTTAACTGCGTCAACCATTGTGATACGCTCGAACGGTTTACCGAGATCCATCGGGATTCCTTTGTAAACGATCTGTGTTGTTCCAAGGACTTCCTGAGCAACAAAGCGGTACATGTTCTCTGTCAGATCCATCATGCCGTGGTAATCTGTGTATGCCTGGTAAAGCTCCATCAGAGTGAACTCTGGGTTATGTCTTGTATCTAGACCTTCGTTACGGAATACACGTCCGATCTCGTATACTTTCTCAAGTCCACCAACGATCAGTCTCTTCAGGTACAGCTCAAGTGAAATACGAAGCTTCAGATCCTCATTCAGTGCGTTGAAATGTGTCTCGAACGGTCTTGCAGCTGCTCCACCGGCATTTGCTACAAGCATCGGAGTCTCAACTTCCATGAATCCTTCTCCGCTTAAGTACTTACGGATTGCTGCAAGGATCTTGGAACGTTTGATAAATGTATCTTTAGAGTCTGCATTCATGATCAGGTCTACGTATCTCTGACGATAACGTGTGTCTGTATCTGTCAGGCCGTGGAACTTCTCCGGAAGCATCTGTAAGCTCTTGGAGAGAAGTGTCATCTTCTCAGCATGGATAGAGATTTCTCCTGTTCTTGTTCTGAAAGCGAATCCTTCAAGTCCGAAGATATCACCGATATCAGATTTCTTGAAATCAGCGTAAGCGTCTGTTCCGATTGCATCTCTTGCTACGTATACCTGGATATTTCCCTGTAAATCCTGGATGTTACAGAAAGAAGCTTTACCCATAACTCTCTTGAACATCATACGTCCTGCGATTGCTACGTGGATCGGGCTTGCATCCATGATGCTTCTTCTCTCTTCGTAATCATTCTTAAGAGCCTCTTTTGCCTGCTCTTCATCCATACCTTCTACGTTCGGTTGCTGGTGATCTTTTAAGAGTTCAGCCTCATGTGCCTCATAGAGATCTTTCACTTCGAGTGAATGATGTGTCTGGTTAAACTTTGTAATCTGGAAAGGGTCTCTTCCGTTCTGCTGCAGTTCTGCAAGTTTCTCACGGCGAACCTTTCTCAGCTGATTCATATCTGGTTCCTGTGTGTTCTTCTGATTCTGTCCCACTGTCTGTTCTCCTTCCATTTCTATCTGCTTCCGCATTGATTTATATATATATCAATGCAGAAATAGTTATTTTTTATATTGTCTATTTAAGCGAATTCAGACCTCTTAATAGTAAGAGGTCTGTCCTAAGCTGATTATGAACGTTTGATATCAAGTACTTTGTACTGGATAACTCCTGCCTGTGTCTCAACATCAACGACATCATTGATTTTCTTTCCGATCAGTGCGTGACCTACCGGAGACTCATTGGAGATCTTTCCTTCCAGACTGTTCGCCTCTGTAGAACCAAC
>OQVZ01000603.1_pt1 | contig 13865 bp, 12 predicted proteins | sample 1691571 | NCBI WGS metagenome assembly OQVZ01 (sample SAMN03418261, study PRJEB22391) | human gut metagenome | biome: human-gut; feature: organic feature; material: feces | host: Homo sapiens | place: Tanzania | collected 2013-01
GCAAGTCTTCCCTCCAGCGGAGCAAGCGTGCCGCCGAGGATGTGATAGCGCCCCTTGTAAACACCGCCGGCTTCGATGGAACGCATCTGCGGAAAATCTTCCACCACACAGATTTGCGCGGTGTCGCGCAGCGGCGAGGAACAGATTCCGCAGAGCTCTCCCGGACCGGACGACATGGCGCCGCATTCGGGGCAGACACCAACCCGGTCGTGCAGGGTCGCCAGCGACTCCGCAAGCGCGGAAAGACGGTTCGGCTCCCAGCCGTAAAGCTGAAGCGCCATCCGTTCCGCACTGCGGCGGCCGACTCCCGGCAGACCGCGCAGCAGTTCCATCAGCTCCAGAAGAGCATCGGGGTATGCGGCGGAAGACATTGATCAGGCTCCGGGCGTCAAACCGGGAATATTAAGTCCGCCGGTGGCATCGGAAAGACGCTTTGCGCCTTCCATTTTCACCTGCTGAAGCGCAGAAGCGATCGCCTCTTTGACGGCGTTTTCAACGAGCTCGCGGTTCTGAACCGCAAGAGCCGCGGGATCAAGCTTCACGCTTTTGACAATCATATCGCCGGACATCACGACTTCCGCGATGTTGGAATACGAGGTGCCGCGCACTTCAACCGAAGCGAGCTCCTGCTGCATCTTTTTCATGTTATTCTGAATCTGACCGAAATTCTTCATCAGATTCGCCATCTCTCCGAGAGATCCGAACATTGACATTTTTTATTCTCCGTAAAGTTTCTTTTCAAGTTCTTTGGATTCCTTGAATCCGTACTTTCTTGCTGTTTCATACGCCTTCTGCGCGCTTGCCTTGTCGCCGCGCACCAGATAGACGCGAACGAGTCCGGCGTAGGCTTCGACGCTCTCCGGCCACGCATCGACCGCGCGCCAGTAGTTCATCAGAGCGACTGCGGAGTTGTTTTCCTTCTCAGCTTTCGCCGCGATCTTCATGGACGAGGTGAATTTCTGCTCATCCGCAGGTTTGGAGGGATCGCGTTTCACCGGGGCGGCGGGAACGGCGGCCGGAGCAGGAGCGGTTTTCTTCGCCTGCTCTTTGCGTGCACGAACCTTTTCCGCAATCTCGCGATGCTTCTTCAGCTTCGCCTCTTCGGCGTCAAGCTCCGCCTGCTTGGCGCTGTCAATCTGCAGAACCGCGCCCGGATTCGCTTTCTTGTACTCGTTCATGGAGAAGAGCACCTTCTGGAAACGTTTTTCCATGGCAATCATCTTGGAACGGCTCTTGTTCAGCGCATCTCTGGAATCCGTAAGCTCCGACTGCAGACGTGCGATCTCACGGCGCAGCGAATCATTTTCACCGACGATCTGATCGAGAGCTAGATTCTTCTTGTAGACGGACTGCTCATTCATGGCAATCGGGTCATCCGTCCACTGTTTCAGCTCCTTGCGCATCTGCTCGGCGGAAACGGCGGACTTTGCAAGCTGATCTTTGGCGTCGGCAATCTCTTTATCCAGAGTTTTGATGCGGGCGGAGAAATCGTTGCGCTCCTTCGAGGTCTGCGCATAGAGTTTTTCATACTTGGAAACAGCTTCCACAAGTTCGAGATTACGGCGTTCCAGTTCGCCCTGCGGCTTGGGACGCTCCAAAGTCTTCTTCAGAGAATCGGCTTCGCGGCGGACAAGTTCCAGATCCCGCTTCAGCAAAGCATTCTCCGATTCGAGTTTCCGGCGAACAGCGTTCAGATTGAGAATTGCGGATTCAAACTGAGCTTTCCCCTCCTTAAGCGCGGTAACTTCCGCGACGAGTTCGGACGCGGAAGCCGGGTTCGCTTTTTTCAGAGCATCTATCTGTATTGTAAGTTTCCGGATCTCGGCTTCCCGCTGTTTGAGAAACTCCTGTGCTGTGCGCGCGGTCGTCAGCAGAGCGGAAAGACGGGCGTCATTTTCTTTGCGGCGTTTTTCGTTCTCCGCAAGTTTCGCATTCAGAGATTCCAGCTGCTGACGCTGTTTGACAACTTCCGTTTTGAGAGCGGAATTTTCATCGACGGTGCGTTTGAGGTGTTCCTTCGAGGCGGCGGGATTCTCCGCAACCTTCAGCAGACGCTCCACGCTTCCGCGCAAGCCCTGCACTTCGGCGCGCAGATTCTTGTTTTCCGCATCCAGTTCCTTGAGCTGTCTGGCGAGCACACCGTCCGCAACGGTTTTCCGGAGCGCGGCGTATTCTTCCCGCAATTTTTCATTTTCCGCTACAAGACGGGCGGATTTCCGGTACTGGTCTTTGTAATCCGAAATCGATTTCCGGAGCGCGGCATTATCCGATTCCAGAACCTCGAACTTCGGCAGAATGCGGTCATATTCCGCTTTGAGTTTCGCATACTCCGCACTTGCAGACGTGTCCGGATTCTGTTTCAGCCGCGCATTCTCCGCAGCAAGACGGGCGGCAAGCGCAGAACCGACCTCGATTTTGCGTTCATAAGCGGCGATCTTGTCGCGCAGAGCTTCCGCCTCGCGCTTGAGCTGCGCGTTCTCCGTATTCACGCCGGCGGCGGAAACACCCGCCTGATTCACCTTTGCGGCGGAGGCTTTGAACTGCTCGAACTCCTGCTTGAGTCTGGCATACTCCTCGGAAAGACGGTTGTTGTTCGCGACCACATCCTGATATTTCTTCCGGATTTCCGGAAGGGCTTTCGATTCCTTCACAAGTTTCTGAAGCTCCGCCCGTTCCGCCAGCACACGGTCGAGCTCTTTCTTCAGTTCCGCAGAACGGCGCTGAAGGCGCGCGAATTCCGCAGAGGGTCCCTTCGCGAACTTCTCAAGATCCGCGGCATTTTTCTTCAGAGCCTCGTTTTCAGCAGAAAGAGCGAGCATTTTCTTTTTGAAATCCTGCGAATCCGCAAGCAGAGTCCGCAGATTTTCCGCGTTGGCTTTCAGTTTCTGATTCTCCGCGGAAAGACGCTCCGCATTTGCGGTAAGTGCGGCGACGGATGCGCTCAGCGCGGCATTTGCTCCGACAAGTGTTTCATTCTCCTTGCGCAATCCGGCAAGCGACTGCTCCAGTCCGGCGGTCTTCGCGGCGAGCGCCTGAAGTTCCTTTTCCTTCTCCGCAAGCCCGACCGAAAGAGAATCCGTGCGGGAGGAGTTTTTCAGCAGAGCTTCATAGCGTTTGCTGAATGCGGTGAGTTCATTTTTGAGGGAATCGCGTTCCTGTTGAAGCTGAGCGATCACAGCCCGGCTGTTCTCCGATTCCTTCGCGCGGAGGGCAAGCTGTTCGTTCGCCTGAGCGGACTGCGTTGATGCACGGCTGAGCCCGGCGGAAGCGGCTTTGTATTCGGCGGATACTTTTTCCAGCTCCGCGGAAAGTGCGGCGGAACTCTTGCGAAGGAGTTCGAGTTCCTTCATATTCTTCGCATTCAGAGTGCGGAGATACTCATTGTCCTTCATGACAATATTTGCATTGTCCTGAATCCGGCGGATATTCTCCGGAAGGTCAATGCCTTCGCGGATTTTATTGAGCTGGGCGTTAAGTCCGGCAATCTCGGCGGACGCCGCATCCAGTTTTTTCTGCAATGCCGCACGGTCCTTGCGGATCTCCTCGAGCTGATTCTGGAGAAGCTGATTTTCCTTCTGAACCAGCTTCGCGGTTTCCACGGAAGCTGTGAGTGCGGCGATACGCTGTTCGCTTTGCTTCAGTGCATATTCCGCGGCGTTGCGGCGCTCGTAAGCATCCGATTTTTCGCTCTTCAACGTTTTGATTTCCAGATTCAGGGAACGGATTTTATCGGAGAGAGCCGTCACTTTTGCGCGTTCTTCGGCGATCCGGCGCTCGCGGTCGAGACTGCGGTCGGCGCGCTTGAGTTTTTCTTTGGAATCCTCGAGAAGAAGCGAGAGCATGTTGTTCTTTTCCACGAGCTCTTTCTTCTCCTGCAGCAGATTTTTCACCTGCTCCGCCGCCTTCTTGTTGAGATCAACGGAACGCTTGAGCGCGGCAAGCTCTTTTTCGGTTTCCGCGAGACGTGCACGCATCTTCAGAGATTGTGTTACAAAGTCTTCACGCTGAGGAGCGGGGCGTTTCGGAACCGCATGAACCGGGGCTTTCGGCTTCTCTGTTTTTGCAACGGCGTCGCGCAGCTCCTGAGTTGCACGGATACGGCGCAGACAGAGATCGATCCGGTAGCTGATTACGCTTTTGTTCCAATCCGGATTGCTCCGCTTGACTGAGCGGAACGCTTCCAGCGAAGCGCGGTAATAACTCAAAGCGAGTTTGTAATCTTTTTTCTTAACCGCAGCTTCCGCTTTTTCATAGCTTTCAAACCCCTTGCGCCAGACACTCCAGACATCGGTCGACGCCTGGCTGGAAGCATTTCCCTGTGCGGACGCGAATTCCGCGGCGGGAAACGCCATCAGGAAGGCCAGAGCGGCCATCAGTTTCAATTTCATATTTCAATCCTCCACTTTATTTTCAACTTTTGAACAGGAATACGGAGCAAACAGCTCGCTGTGCGCGCCCGGAATCCGAACAGTACAGCGAAACGAACCGTCATCCTGATATTTCCCTTCCAGAAGCGACGCTTTGGAATAGACCGCCGCCACAATCTCCGGATGTTCCGGCGGAATCAGCAGATCGTCAATCAGAGTCCGCTTCTTCATGTAGGCAACCAGAGTCTGCCGCAACTCATCCAGCCCCTCTCCCGTGCGACAGGAAATGAACACGCCGTTCGGATCAAGCGAACGCAGACGTGTCCGGATCAGCGCATCTTTCTGGCGGTCGCATTTGTTGAAGACAGTCAGCATGGGTTTGTCCTGCGCGCCGAGCTCCGTCAGAACCGAAAGCGTGGTCTGCCAGTGCGACTCCACATCCGGGCTCGAAATATCCAGAACCATCACCAGAAAATCGGCAAGGACAGCTTCCTCAAGAGTCGATTTGAACGCCTCCACCAGCGAATGCGGCAGTTTGCGGACGAACCCGACGGTATCGGTCAGCAGCAGTTCGCTTTTGTTCGGAAGAACCAGCTTGCGGGTCGTCGGATCGAGCGTGGCAAAAAGTTTGTTCTCAACCAGAGCATCCGCACCGGTGAGCGTGTTCAGGAGCGAAGATTTTCCCGCATTGGTATAGCCGACAATCGCGGCGAGCGGCATTGCGCGGCGGATGCGCCCCTTGCGCTGGACGTCGCGCTGACGACGGACGGTTGCAAGCTCCTCTTCGAGCTGCCCGATGCGGTATTTGACCATGCGGCGGTCGTTTTCAATCTGTTTTTCACCCTCGCCGCGTGTTCCCTTTGCGCCGCCGCGCTGGCGCGAAAGGTGACTCCATGCGCGCGTAAGACGGGGCAGGAAATATTTGTAGCGCGCAAGTTCCACCTGAAGCACAGCCTCGCGCGTCTGCGCGCGTTCGGCAAAAATGTCAAGAATGATCTCCTGTCGGTCCACCGCATTGGTTCGCGCCAGACGCTCCAGATTGCGCTGCTGAGAGGGTCCGAGTTCCGTATCGAAAACAATCAGCTCTGCATTTGCCTGTTTTGCGGCATTGCAGACCTCTTCCGCCTTGCCGGAGCCAAGATAGAATTTCGCATTCGGAACGCGGATTGCCGTCATAGTCTCGCCGACAATCTCGAATCCGAGAGTGCGGACGAGTTCGCGGAGTTCATCGAGATGCTCGCGCGCCTCAAGCGGCGACTCCCCCTGCTCCGTAACGCCGACCAGGTATGCGCCCGACTTCGGCTTTTTCTCCTGCGGCTCATCCGTCCGGGAAAAATCGTCTATCTTTTCCTCTGTCAGGTTCCGCGTCATGTGTTTTCCATGTAGAGCTGTTTATTCTTGATGAAGTAGCCGAGACCGGAAAGAATTGTAACGAGCGTCATAATCAGCAGCAGCACATACCAGCCGATCCAGACCGCTTTCTGATGAATGTTGAAAATCCCGACCCATGCCGCACCGCCGATCAGCAGAGCAATCATCTGGAGAATTGTTTTGAGTTTGCCCCATTTGTCTGCGGAAATCACAACGCCCTTGTGGGTTGCCAGCATCCGGAGCCCGGTCACCATGAATTCGCGGGTCAGAACGACGATGATGATCCAGCCCGGCATAAGTTTGTATTCCGCCATCATAACGAATGTTCCGACAACGAAAATCTTATCCGCCAGCGGGTCGATCAGACGCCCGAAATCGCTCTCCAGGTGGTAGCGGCGGGCAAGATAGCCGTCCAGCATGTCGGTGAATGCGGCGAGAATGGCGACGATGTATGCAATCACATGGCAGATCTGCCCGACTTCCGGCTTCACGGTCGGGATGAAAAATCCGATGCTGTCCGAGCGGATATTCGCCAGAGCCACAAAGACAAAGATCAGCAGGATCCGGCTTACGGTGATTCGGTTCGGCAGGTTTTTCATGCTCGGCGACATAGTCATTTCTCCTCGGATGCGGAATACTCCGCGGTTATGTCATACGCTTTCGCGGAGCGTACGACTGCCTTCGCGAAAGTTCCCGGTTCGACTCCTGCGGGAACCTTCTTCAATACAATCTGATTGTCGATCTGCGGCGCATCAAGCCCGCTCCGGGCCAGCGCTTTGCCGCGCCCTTCGACAGAGTCTATGATCACATCCAGTTCTTTTCCGATCAGCGCCTTGTTCGCCGCAAGCGAAATATCGTGCTGCGCCGCCATGATGCGCTCATAGCGCTCCATTGCCAGCTTGCGCGGAACCTGGTTGCGGAACGACGCGGCCGGCGTCCCGTCTTCCGGCGAATACCAGAACGCTCCGAGACGCTCGAATTTCTGTTCTCCCACGTACTGCAGAAGCTTCTCGAAGTCATCCTTCGTCTCCCCCGGGAAACCGGTCATGAAGGTTGTCCGGATTGCGCAGTGCGCCTGCTCGCGGACTTTGCGGACAGCTTCACGGGTCGCCGCTTCTCCGACTTTGCGTCCCATCGAAAGCAGAATGCGGTCGGAAATATGCTGAAGCGGCATTTCAACGCAGCGGACCATGTGTTCCGCATCCGCCATCGCGCCGATGATTGCATCCGTCACAGAGGCGGGGTGCAGATACATCAGACGGAACCAATAGTCGCCCTTGAGCTTGTCGAGCCCCTGAATGAGTTTTGCCGCGGCATCCTTTTCCCCCTTGTCGCGCCGGAAGGCTGTGGTATCCTGCGCAATGATGATCAGCTCTTTCGTGCCGTTGTCAACGAGGTTTTGCGCTTCCGCGAGCACGGATTCGGTCGACCGGCTGCGAAGGGAGCCGCGGATATTCGGAATGGAACAGTAGGAACAGCGGTTGTCGCAGCCGTCCGCAATTTTGAGATACGCATAATGTGCCGGCGTCAGCAGAACACGGGAGGTCTTTTCGTTGTAGATATAGCACGGCTGAGCGGCAACTGCAGGTGCGGCTGGATTATCCAGATGTGCGAGCATATCGCCCATCTGCTCAACGGAATCAATGCCGGTCCAAAGGTCGACTTCAGGGAATTTCTCCCGGACCTGTGCCGCGTTTTTCCACTGGACGAGACAGCCGGCGACGACGATTCTGCGTCCTTCGCGCCGTTTTTTCCACCGGATCGCCCCCTTGATGACATCGACAGACTCCTTGCGGGCGGTATCGATAAACGCGCAAGTGTTGATGAGCATGATATCCGCTTCATCCTCATCTGCGGTGATTCCGAGTCCGCGGCAGAGGAGCGACCCTGCAGCGATTTCCGTATCGACAAAGTTTTTCGGGCATCCGAGACTGACAATGCAGACCATCCGCGGTATGTTTTCCAGCGTATCCAATCCAGTGTTCCTTCTCAAAAATTACATGTGTGGAAGTAATGTACACTCAAAAATGAAATAAGCAATTTTTCAATCGAAAAAATATTCAAGAAATTTTATTCTTTCCGCGTCATCACCTCCCGGGGCGTGCGTTTTTCATGCTTCCGGAACTGTCGGTTGAAACTCGAAAGCGAAGGGAAACCGCAACGCGCGGCTACCTCAAATATCCGCCAGCGTCCCGTCCGGAGTTCCGCTTTCGCCATGCAAATCCGCAGACGGTTCAGATAATCCAGCGGAGCGACGCCCATCTCCCGCTGAAAGACCCGCCGGAAATTCGCAATGCTCATCCCGCATAAATGCGCCGCATCCGCAACGGTAATCCGTTCCGAATAGTGCGATCCGAAATAGTTCACCGCTTTCGCGATCCGCCCGAACCCGGAGTTCTCCTCCACCGGGATCTCTTCCGCAAAAGTTCCGGACTCTTCCCGGAGACGCACGGCAAACAGAAGAAGCAGCGCAATCTTCTCCTCTTTCGTCTCCGCACAGAAAAGCCGCTTCAGAATCAAAGGTCCCCACGGATGCTCGGTTCCCCTGAAGACATTCCCGAATGCCGCACCGCGCAACGACCGAAGATAACGCAGATCCGTTTCCGGAAACGCCGGATGCAGCAGACGCTCAAAATCCAGATAAAACCAGTACCAGTGAGAGGTCGTTCCGGGCGCACTGGCCGCAAGATGCGCCTCCGAAGGGCCGATTACGGTGAAGTCTCCGCTCCGGAAATCCATAATCTTGCCCTCCACCGCAAAAATCCCCTTCCCCTCCACGCAGAATCCAAGCTCCATGCAATCGTGACGGTGCAGCACAGAGATCTCCCGCGAAGGATGCCGCAAATGATCATGAACATACAGCGGAAATCCGCCGGAAAATTCCACCGGAACAAATTGCAAACCGTATTTTGAGCGATTCTGCATAAAGTTTACCTTTTTCTGCGTTGATTTTATTAAAAAAAGACATTATACTATACCCGCAAACCATGAAAAAGCAAGGAGGTAAAAAATGCTTGTTTCAGGATGGTACGACCCGCTCGTTCAGCTCCAGCACGAACTCGTTCAGCTTGAGGAAGAGGGATACATCCTCTCCCCGGAAATCAGGGAGGAAGCCGCCATGCTTCATCCCGATGCAGACGCCTACTCGGAGCGAATCGAAAAGATTTACAAAAAACTTGAGAATCTGCCGATGCGTCCCGACTGGAAGTATGAGGAACCGGACGAGCTGGAGGAAATCCGGGCCCTGCGACCGGAGGGTCCGCGCAAACTCGAACTGAAGCTTTCCGACGCGGAACTGCTCGAACACTTCCACGGAGCATGGCGCGGACGCTGCGTCGGCTGTGCGCTGGGAAAACCTGTCGAGTGCAAATCCCGCTCCTGGATCCGCGATCTGCTCATCCGGCAGGGAGATTGGGAACTGCATGACTACATCCGCTCCGCACCCGAACTCTGGTGTCCGCGGTCCCAGCGGGAAAACATCAACTGCATGGAACCGGACGACGACATTCATTACACCCTCGTCGGACTCCGCGTTCTCGAAGCAAAGGGCGCGGATTTCAAATGGCATGATGTTGCGGACCGCTGGAACAGCTCCCTGCCCTACAACGCCATCTGCACTGCCGAAACACAGGCAATTCTGAACTACAACATGCGCCATCCGCGCTTCTGCCGTCCAAGCGGCTGGGGAGCGACTCCCGCATTTACGCGCCGCTTCAACAATCCCTACCGTGAATGGATCGGCGCCGCAATCCGCGCGGACTTCTGGGGGTATGCGGCCGCAGGAAATCCGGAACTCGCCGCGGAATTCGCCTACCGCGACGCCTGCTGGACTCATACAAAGAACGGAATTTATGCGGAAATGTTTGTCGCGGCAGTCATCAGTGCGGCCTTTTGCGAAAGCGATCCGGAAAAGCTCATCCGCATCGGTCTTTCGGAAATCCCCGCAAACTGCCGTTTTGCGGAGGCGGTCAGACTCTCCCTGCAATGGAAAAAGGAGGCTCCGACATGGGAACAGTTCATGGACAAGCTGGATGAACGATACAAAAACATGCACTGTGTTCATGCGATCAACAATCTCCAGATCGTCGTCATGGCTCTGCTTTACGGGAACAGCACAATCGACCGCAACTGCGCGCTCGCGGTAATGGGCGGCATGGATACCGACTGCACCGCGGCAACGACCGGTTCCATTACGGGCATTTTAAATCCGGAAAGCCACCTTGCGGAACGTCTGAATGACACCATCGAACCGAATTTCATCGGAGAATCCGTTTGTTCGATGAAAGCTCTTGCCGAACGGACTCTCGCCGTTCACCGGAAAATCCGGGAATGTGCAAAATAAGAATTTCAGGTATTCGCGATGCGGCTGTCCGGGAATCTCCGGTCAGCCGCAATTCGTTCCCAGCAGGACTTCGTCGAGCCTGCCGTAAGCGCCGACGGCTTTGAGGATGCGGAGGTGCGGCATGATGAAGCCAACTTCATAAAGATTGTGCGAATCCGTGCCCAGCGAAAGCTTTACGCCGTGTTTCAGGCAAAGTGCAAAAAACTCCGGATTCGGACGGTATCCAGCATGACAGTTGATCTCCGCCGCCACGCCGTATTAAACAGGAAGAATTGCCTCGGCGAGCTCAATACAATGAGTATGATAATACAAATGAGCTCCTCGACGCATTTGTCCTAAATTAAAAAATTTTACGGCGTACAAAAAGGCTGGATTCTCCAATGCAGCCATTACCTCATTAAAATCAGAAAAAATTACATTGCATTGGTCAAGACCTGCAGAACGGTATATGTGGTTATAAATTTCAGCAGAAGGGTACTGGTGTAAAAAATATCCATCATTATAGTTTTTCTCAAAGACACTACGAGCCAAATGAAATGAATAAAACGGTTCTTTCGCGACTTTATGATAGCCAACAGTAAAAACCTCACAGCTCCGCAAATTAATCCTGGAGAATATTACAATCTCCCTAGTGGATTTAGGAACACAGGAACAACTCCAGAAAGATAATTCCGTCATAAATGGTTCTGGAATTCCATAGAGCATATATTTACGCATCACAGGCAACGCATACTGGCAGAAACAAGAATCGGTCAACAGCTTAGCTGCCCGGTCATGATACCGCGCCTGCAACTCGTTCCATAAAACTTTATCGGAATTACGCTTGTAATGCACGGGTCTAAGCAAACCTGTTTTCAGCCAGTTTTCCTGAACATCCCGTGCAATGACCGTATCGAAATCTGTTTCGACTTGAGGAGAAGCAACTAACTCAATATTTCTGAGTCTGCACCTGTGCTGCAGACTGTTTACACAGAATCTTTCGACCTCATCAAGTTCACTTTCCCTTACAGGCATGAAAGAAAAACCGCTAATAGCACCTTTTGCTTTCAAATGCTCTGCGAATCGACGGACAACATCAACAGATTGCCCTGCGTAATAGTCCCCTTCAGGAAAAGCCAGTAAATATATCCCTGTCCGCTGAGTTTTATTGGGATAAAGATCTGCAATGGTTGAACGCCCCGAAACATCTCTCAATTTAGGAAACCCCAATTGCATATATTCCCGATGCTTCATATAAAAATCAGTCCATTCCCAGCAGGACTTCGTCGAGTTTCCCGTAAGCGTCAATGGCTTTGAGAATGCGGAGATGCGGCATGATAAAGCCAACTTCATAAAGATTGTGTGAATCCGTGCCGAGCGAAAGCTTCACCCCGTGTTTCAGGCAGAGTGCAAAAAATTCCGGATTCGGACGGTATCCCGCATGACAGTTGATCTCCGCCGCCACGCCGTAACGTTTCAGAAGCTCAATCGTCGGAAGATACAAATCCTCCGGCTCCGTCATGCCGCAGCCTTTCGTGAAAATACGATACGGATGCGCCAGAATCTGAACACCGGAACGCAGAAGAGCCTCAACTTTCACGAGAAACTCCTGCTTCAATGCGGCAACGTCATCTTTCCGGAAAAGGTGATGCACGGAACCGACACGAATCTGCGCAAATGCGGTGTCTTCCGGCAGAAGCGCGGGAACTCCTTCCGGGTCTATGTCAACCTCGAAACCATAGGAAAATGAGCCGTCGCAATGCTGTGCGATGAGATCACGGTACTGCTGCATGCGATTCTGCACAGGCGCCCCCTCCGGAGTGCCGCGCGTGCGCATCGTGTAACGTCCGGCCCAGTAATCATCGTTCATGAAATAGAGCTGTCCGGAGTGTTCCGCAAAGTTGAGTTTGCGGATTCCAGCCGCCTTCGCAAGGCGCAGGGCGGAGGGAATCGTCATTTTTTCCGAACAGTAGGCAAGGTTCGTGTGAAGGTGAAAATCCGTGAGACGGTTTCGCCATTCGGAAGGAACGGCAAGTGAATGAATGTGTCTGTTTTCAATCCGGCCGTGATTCAGCTCCGCGGTCAGGAACCGGTATTCCGGCGCGGTCATTTCCGGCAGATCGCCGAGAAGAGAGAGAAACGCGGAAACGGACAGACCGTCCAGCGTTTCGTTTGCGGGATCCGGCAGAATCCGATAGAAATCCGCCGGATCGTTTTCGCCCCGCATCCAGAGAACGCGGATCGAAAGCTTGCGCCGTTTGATCGACGCATTCAGAATATCAATGAAATCCAGTTTTTCCGAGGGAGAAGCACAGAGACCGCCGGTCACGATGAACGTATCGGCATCCAGATATGCCGCTTCGTGGATCGCGCGGAGCAGGAAGAATTCGCCGAGACCTCCTTCCCTGCGTCTCAGCCCGGAAACAACTGCAATCTTCATTCGTTCAGCGCGTCCAGAGTCGCCTTGAGAATTGCGCGGTTCTTGTCGGAGATCGGACAGAGCGGGAGGCGGTATTCCTCTTCGATCATGCCCATCATCGCCATCGCAGCCTTCACCGGAATCGGGTTGGATTCAATGAAGAGGTGCTTGAACAGATTGTAGAATTTGCGGTGGAGCTTCAGACCTTCGGCAAAATTGCCGGCGGCGCAGAAGTCAACCATCTTTTTGAGTTCGCCCGGGTAGATGTTCGAAGCAACGGAGATCACGCCCTTCGCACCGACGGACATCATCGGAACGGTGAGGCTGTCATCGCCGGACATGATGGTGATGTCGCAGAGGTTCAGAATTTCGGAGACGCGCTCGACGGAGCCGCCGGCTTCCTTCACCGCGACGATGTTCGGGTTGGAAGCGAGACGCGCAACCGTATCCGCCGCGATCGGAATGCCCGTTCTGCCGGGGACGTTGTAGAGAACGACCGGAAGACCGCAGTCGTCGGCGATTTTGCTGAAGTGACGGTAAAGTCCTTCCTGGGTCGGTTTGTTGTAGTACGGGGTGACCTGGAGGCAGGAATCCGCGCCCATGGCTTTCGCTTTTTTGGTCAGACGGATTGCTTCTTCCGTGCAGTTCGCGCCGGTTCCCGCCATGATTTTGCAGTGGCCGTTCGCATATTCAATGACCTTTTCGATCACTTCGAGGTGCTCGTCGACGCTGAGGGTCGGGGATTCGCCGGTGGTTCCGGTAGGCAGAATGCCGTCAACTCCGCCCTGAATCTGCGCTTCGACCACTTCCTTCAGTTTGCCGTAATCCACGGCTCCGTGCGAGAAGGGGGTGATCAGTGCGGTGTAAAGTCCTTGAATGCTCATTCGTTTTCTCCAAATTATGTTAAGTTTGTTATTTCCAGCTCCATGTCCCAGTAAAGACCGTGCGGGCGGGTCCCGAAAGGAACATCTCTTTTAAAATATTCCCATTTGCGGTTAATTCAATAGTGAGAACGTCTCCGCCCGCACAAAAAATGCGTTTTTTTTCATTTCCGCCATATTTCCACAGCAGGAAAGCTCCGACCGCGGCCGCTCCGGTTCCGCATGCGAGAGTTTCCGCCTCCACGCCGCGTTCGTAAGTCCGCACCCGCAAGGACTACATCGCCGACGCCGTGCTGCGCAAGGCCGGCTACTACAACGAGAACGCCGTGTGGGACGCCACCAAGGAACACGAGTGCGTCATCGGCGTCTACCGCCTCACGATGAAGTCCAACTCCGACAACTTCCGGCAGTCAGCCATCCAGGGCATCATGAAGCGCATCAAGGCCAAGGGCGCCGAGGTCATCATCTACGAACCCACGCTCGAAGACGGCACCAGCGCTTGAACT
>OQVZ01000605.1_pt1 | contig 13863 bp, 10 predicted proteins | sample 1691571 | NCBI WGS metagenome assembly OQVZ01 (sample SAMN03418261, study PRJEB22391) | human gut metagenome | biome: human-gut; feature: organic feature; material: feces | host: Homo sapiens | place: Tanzania | collected 2013-01
GATATGTAAAAGTTGTTGAACGTCCGTTCGGTATGACCACCCGTCGCGGTGTGTTCGCCGGAGGTGATGTGGTACACCGTCCGCAGACTGTAGTTTTGGCGATGAAGGCTGCCAAGGAGGTGGCTCAGGGCATCGCCCAATATGTAGATGCCATCAAGCTTCTCGAAGAGGCTAAGCGTATCGAGAAAAATGGTATTGCTGATGTTGAATAACAAGCGTGTTATTAGATAATTATGCACTTTTCGGTGCTTCATTTTTTTGGACCGTGAGGTTCGGTTTTTGGTTTAAATAGTAGACTTTTAGTCTACGAAAATGACAGGGTCGGAGAGTGGAGTTTTCTTCACTTCGCCTCCCCAGGCATTAAATTCCCAGTTCACCGCACGAACCCTTCTCTCATTTGCTTTGTCTGATACCACAAAAGTCGGTCCGATATCTCTTGCCCATGCATCATCTGTTTTAGCTTCAAACACAGTAATTGGATACGGAATTTGCTTTCTTTTTAATTCGTTTGCAAAGTTCGTTGCCTCTGCCACGTCTTCTTTTCTTGCAGCTAAAAAGACTGCTTCACTCCTTGCAATTGCCTCTATGACCGCTGCAAACGCTTTTTTTGCTTCTCTTGCCTCGTTTCGCCAGGAACCCGGTCTGCTGGGCCATATCAGAATGCAGCCTCTATGTGCTTCAAACTCTCCAGGCATAAAAAATCCATCTTGTTTTGGTGTCTGCATCTTAATCTCTCCGTATTTTTCTTTTCAAGACTGCCTCGAAATTTTTCACGATAAACACTTGCATTCGCTTGCGCAATGTTATAACTTTGTGCGCAGAAACACAAACCACAATATTATTAATAATCTAAACGAAAAACACAACTATGAGTATCAAGTACGAAATTCACGGCATCAAGAATGCCAAGGGCGAGGGAAAGGAACAGCAGTATGTGCACCTCTTTGCGCGCGAACCGCAGTCGGACTGTGCACTCGAGGACGACATCCAGGCAAGCTGCTCGCTCACGAAAGCCGACGTGCGTGCGGCGTTCAGTGCCCTGCGCGACCACATGGCGCGTGCACTTGCCAGCGGCTCCCGCTTCCATCTCCCCGGCGTGGGCTACTTCTCGCTCTCCGTAGGTCTCGACGCTCCCGACGACCTCCCCTCCGACAAGATGCGCGCCGACTATATCCGTCTGCGCAACATCCGTTTCCGTCCTGAGCGCTCGTTGCTCAGCGAGGTAGGCAGCGGCGTCAGCTTCGAGCGCGCTGGCTTCTCCTCACGTTCACGCCAGTACACGGAGGAGCAGATCCTCTCGCTCCTCCACCAATATTTCGCAACCAACACCTGCCTCACCCGCCGCGACCTGCAGCGCGTGGCAGGCTTGCGCGCGAGCGCAGCAAAGAAATGGCTGCGGCGTCTCACCGCCACCGGCGTGCTGCAACGAGACGGCGCCAGCAATGCGCCGGTGTATCTGTGGAGAGGGTAGTAGAAAGACTGGTTAGAACAACAATCTAAGGCTTTTTTTTGATTAGCACTCGGAGATATTTACCAGGTTTGCTTCTCTCAAAAAAGAGTTAAATCATTTTGAACTTACGATAAAAATGACTAACTTTGCAACATTAAAGTGAATATGGGAGGCTCCGGCGCCCACAGGCACTATAAAAAAGATTTCAACTCCGACTAGTAATAGCCGGAGTTTTTTATATCCTCATGTGAAAAATGTAAGAGGTTTGAAGAAAATGAAGAAACTATTGATGCTTTTTTGTCTTGTTCTAAGTTGCTGTACTATGGCTAATGCTCACGCAGGAATGTATGATCGCTATCTTGATATGAAGATCAGTGTTGACGCTATTGTAATGGTCATTGCTGTTATCCAAGTCTCCATTTATCTTTTTCTCAGATATAGCAAATCTAAAGTAAGTTGTTGGTACAAAAGACTTATAATACGCATTGCCAAAAAGGTATATAAGAAATCATACATCAAATGGTTTGCGTCTTGGGCATTATCATCATTAGTATTTACTCCATATGTTATTGGTCTCTCTATGGAGTTTTTCTTTTTTGCTTTTATTCCATTGGCAGTATTCCTGATATATTACAGTTATTGGGTCTTGAACACGGAAAAGCGCAAAAAGCACCTAACCGGAATAAAAGGTTTGTCGTTGCTCTTATCTGTCTCATTTCAACAAGCATTAGGCTATTTGATATATGCTCTTATTTGCGAAACATCTACATTTCATAGGTTTGTGTATTATACTGACGAAGAATATGAAATGTTTGACTTCAAACTATATCCTGGAATTGAAGGATTCTACTATATAGCTGAAGGATTTGCCGTTATATCTATCATAACCGCAATGCCATTTATTGTACTATTCATTATGAGAACTATACGTTATTTATTCTTTACATTTCTCAAAAGATAAAGACGACAATAATGGTTCTAAACTGCTGGCTACTAAATTATACTACACTTCTAAAGCTATACTCATAGTATGGTCGATATAGTATTGTCAGCTGATGATTATGTTACAACAGAAATGGTCGTAGAATAAGCTGGTAGATACGTCTTTGAACCTGGAAGAAAGGCTGGAAGATATTCTCAAAATTGAGATATCTTCCAGCCTTTATTGTGTTAAGAGTGAGTTGGTTGTGGCGATTCTGGGAGATATGGTAGATATTTTCACGTACATTGTTTTTATAGACAATCTATATCAATATACCAATATATCACCATATCAACACATCACCATTACAACTGACACGTTTACTGCTTGATGTTCGGCTGCTCAAGACCGAAGCCTCTCTTCTTGTCGAGTGCCTTCAGATAGATGGCGAAGAGGAGGGCGAGAACACCGAAGCTTGCGAAGACGAGCAAAGGCACGGTGTAGTCGTAAGGGATGAACTCGGCGCCAGCTGCCTTAGCTGCGATAACCGCAGGGTTGTCGGCGTTGGTAGAAGCGAGGAGGTTGCCGATGAGCTTCGGAACGAAGCAGAGACCGATGTTCTGCACCCAGAAGATGAGGCAGTAAGCAGAGCCGAGAATCTTTTCGTCGATGATCTTAGGAACGCTTGGCCACAGAGCTGCAGGAACGAGAGCGAACGAGATGCCGAGCAATACGATAGTAGAGTAGGCGATGACGGGGCTCTTTGTTGCCGGCAATACGAAGGCGAAGACGAGGTGGCAGCAGATGAGGAGCAATGCGCCGCCCATGAGCATTGTTGCACCCTTACCCTTGCGATCGAGGAAGTTGCCGAGGAACGGAGTGATTACGGCTGCACCGATTGGGAACCAGCGGAAGATGTTGGCAGCTGCTTCGGCAGAGATGCCGTCGAGGTTGCACTGCAGCATGTTGGCACCATAGCGCTGGAATGGGAAGATGGCAGAATAGTAGAGCACGCAGAGCAGAGCTACAATCCAGAACACCTGAGAAGAAAAGATCTTGCCGAGGTCGCTGAACTTGAACTCTTCCTCAGGGTCGGCAGCCTCTTCTGTAACGCCCATCTGCTTGTCGAGCGCCTTGTCCATGAAGGTGAAGACGATGAAGGTGATGAGGCCGATGAGAAGGAGCACGGTGCAGAACGCTACCGGAGCTACTACTGTGCCGAAGTGGTTGGCGATGATTGGCGAGATAGAGAAGATAGCGAACACGCCGACACGTGCGATAGCCATCTCAAGACCCATGGCGAGAGCCATCTCCTTGCCCTTGAACCACTTTGCAATCGCCTTAGACACGGTTGTGCCTGCCATCTCGCAGCCGCAACCGAAGAGCATGAAGCCGAAGCAAGCCATCTTAGCGCTTGCGGGGAGTGTCACCCACCAAGAGTTGAGCCAGTCGGCAAGGGCGGTCTGAGCGAACCAGTCGGTGATGCCGATGAACTTGATGAGGGCGCCGATGAACATCATCGAAGCAGAGAGCACGCCGGTGAAGCGTACGCCCATCTTGTCGAGGATAACGCCGGCGATGATGAGGAAGCCGAGAACGTTAACGATGTACTCGGATGCTGCATAGGTACCGAAGGTGTCGGGACCCCATCCCTTTTGGCTCTCCATGAGTGCCTGAATTGGTGACATTACATCGACGAACATGTAGCCGAAGAACATCATGGAAGCGATAAGGACAAGGGCTGTCCAACGTGCCCATGCCTTGTCGTTCAACAGTTGATTTACTTTTTGAACCATTTCTTAAATTATTAATTTTTAATTATTAATTTTTAATTTCGTTGCGCTTTCTTAAATTATTAATTTTTAATTCTTAATTTTTAATTTCGTTGCGCTTTTTAAATTCTTAATTTTTAATTTTTAATTATTAATTTCGTTGCGCTTCTTAAATTCTTAATTTTTAATTCTTAATTATTAATTTCGTTGGCTTTTAAATTTTTTATTTCGTCGTCCCTGGCAATCACCAATTAATAATTACTAATTACAAATTACTAATTACAAATTACTAATTGTTTCCTGGTTTCATTGTCTTTGTTATCGACGATAGGAATTTTCCAATCTCTTCAGAGTCTTCTTTTATAGACAGATATTGTTTCTCGTTTAAATAATCTGTCCTGTATAGAAGCTCTATCCAGTATTGGGTCTCTCTGCATTCTTTAGACGCTATGTATATCTTCGAAACGAAGTCGGCTCGGCTTATTGCCGATTTTGATTCGGCAATGTTGGCTCCGATGCTTGTGCCGGAACGTAGGAGTTGCTTGCTAAGCACATACTCTCTTTTTTCATCGCACAGCCACTTGTAAAGATTTACAATCCTTACAGCAAAAGCCATAGCCTTGTCGCTCAACTTTAAACCAGCGTCATTCATTAGATATAAGTATTGCTGAATACCAAAGAGTGCGGAACACCCAACAATTAATAATTAAAAATTAAGAATTAATAATTTATTTCAGCCACTTGTCGAGCCATCCGAAGAAGGTGCGCTGCCAGAGCACGCCGTTCTGCGGTTTGAGCACCCAGTGGTTCTCGTCGGGGAAGATGAGAAGCTCGGCGGGTATGCCGCGCATACGTGCTGCGTTGAATGCTCCGAAGCCCTGGTTGGCATTGATGCGGTAGTCCATTTCGCCGTGGATGCAGAGGATAGGCGTATCCCACTTGTCGACGAACTTATGCGGCGAGTTCTCGTAGGTGCGGCGTGCGCGGTCGGTGAGATCCTTGTTCCAATAAGCGTCGTCGTACTCCCAGTTAGAGAACCATGCCTCCTCGGTGTCGGTGTACATCGACTCGAGGTTGAAGGCTCCGTCGTGAGCGATGAATGCCTTGAAGCGCTTGTCGTGGTGGCTTGCGAGATAGTAGACCGAGAAGCCACCGAAGCTGGCACCAACGCAGCCGAGACGATTCTTGTCGACGTAAGGCAGGTTGTTGGCAGCGTCGTCGATAGCCGAGAGATAGTCGTCCATGCACTGACCTGTCCAGTCGCCCGATACTGCTTCGTTCCACTCTGATCCGTAGCCCGGCAGACCGCGGCGGTTAGGAGCGATGACGATATAGTCGTGAGCCGCCATTATCTGGAAGTTCCAGCGGTAGCTCCAGAACTGGCTTACGGGGCTTTGCGGTCCGCCCTCGCAGAAGAGCAGCGTAGGATACTTCTTGTTAGGGTCGAAGTGTGGCGGCAGTATTACCCATACCTGCATCTGCTTGCCGTCGGTGGTCTTCACCCAGCGCTCCTGCACCTTGCCCATCTCGAGCTGGTCGTAGAATGCCTTGTTCTCGAAGGTGAGCTGCTGCACCTTTGTTTTCTTCGGGTCCTTGCCCGGTGTGACGATGTAGAGCTCGTCAGCCTGCGAGATGCTGTGGCGCGAAGCGAGAATCTTGCCAGTGTTGCCAAGCATCTGGAGAGAACCGAAGTCCATCCAGTCGTCGGTGAGCTGGCGAACATCGCCGTTGAGGTCGGTCTGGTACATGTTTACACAAGCGTGCCAGCAACCTATGAAGTAGAGGTTGCGCGAGTTTGGCGCCCAGCAGAAAGCGTCAACGTTAGAGTCGAACTTCTCTGCCACGTAAGTCTTCTCGCCGGTGAGGAGATTGTATACGCAGAGGCGGTTGCGGTCGCTCTCGTAGCCGTCGCGCTTCATCGACTGCCAAGCCACGTACTTGCCATCGGGCGAGAACTGCGGGTTGGTGTCGTAGCCCATGTTGTAGTCGGCACCCTGATGGTTGAGACGCTGGTCCTTCTTGGTCTTTGTAGGGTTGTAGGGGAGCGGCTTGTAGCCAGCAGGCTTGCAGAGGTTCTTTGTCTTGCCGGTCTGTACATCGTAGAGATAGATGTCAGAGTCGGTAGAAGTGGCGTAGTCGACGCCCGTCTTCTTGCGGCATGTGTATGCTATCGACTTAGAGTCGGGGCTCCAAGCGAGCTGCTCTGCGCCTCCGAACGGCGCCATCGGACACTCGAACGGTTCGCCCTTGATGATGTCTGTGCCGTCGCCGATGCCGTCGGCAGTGACGTCAGCCACGAAGGGGTGAGCAACGGTCTCCACGTAGTGGTCCCAGTGGCGGTAGTTGAGGTCGGTGACGAGACGACCCGAAGCTAAAGGCAGGTCGTCGGGGTTCTTCTTAATGCTCTCGTGATAGGGGAGCGACTTGATGAGAATCACCTTCTTCTCGTCGGGCGAGAAGATGTAGCCCTCGATATCTATTTCCGACTTGGTGAGCTGTCGGCGGTCGGTGCCGTCGGCGTTCATCGACCAGAGCTGTCCGCCGGTGAGGAACGCGATGCGCTTGCCGCCATCAATCCATGTAGCGTCGGATTCGCTTGCTGCGGTAGTGGTAAGTGAATGCTGTTTCTTGCCGTCTGCGCTTACGGTGTAGAGCATCTGGTGGCTCTTGTTCTGCTTAACGCTGTAGTAGCCCACCTGGTAGACAACCGTCTTGCCGTCTGGAGAAGCAACAGCGCCGCCGATGCGTCCCATAGCCCAAAGCGTCTCGGCATTCATGCGGTCGCCGTTGGCGATAGCCGCAACGTCGGTAGTCTTGCCAATCATAGTCTGAGCCTCTGAGTTCAGGCTGGCGCAACTGAGTGTGGCTGCGACAGCGAGTGATAAAGCTTTGTTCATAAGTGATAGGTGTTAAGATTATGAGATGTTGAGGTGTTTATTAAAGTTGAGGTGTTGTGATGTTGAGGTGTTGAGATTTGAGGTGTTTATTAATGTTGAGAGTTGAGAATTGAGAGTTGAGAGTTATGATTACCAATGATAACAATTCATCTATACATTATTATTGTTGCATATCATAACTCTCAACTTTCAACTCTCAACTCTCAATTTGAGTTGTTCTCAACTCTTAACTCTCAACTTGAAATGCTTTCAAGGTTAAAGTCCTTTGCGCTTGCGCTCGAGTTCTTCGCGCTTGCGCTGCAGCTCCATCTGCTGCTCCTGCATAGCCTGGAGGCGTGCAGCGAGACCGCTCATCTTTTTCGGGTTGTCCTTGTTCTCCTTGTACTTAGCCTCAAGGATAGCGAGGAGCTTCTCGTCGTTGGTAGTCTTGCGGAGGATCCACATGATAGCAGCGCTGAAGAAGAGCGAGATGAAGTAGTAGAAGTTAAGACCTGCCGAGTAGTCGTTGAACATGAAGAAGAACATGACCGGCATGAGGAACATCATCCACTGCATCATTTTCATCTGTTCAGCCTGCTGGCCTACCATCTGGTCGCGCTGCTGGCGCATTGTCATCCATGAGTAGAGGATGTTGGCAACGCAGAAAAGGATACATGTGAGCGAGAGGTGGTCGCCGATGAGCCAGATGTTCGTGTTCCACTCGATGATGGGGTCGTATGTAGAGAGATCGTTAATCCAAAGGAAGCTCTCGCCGCGCAGCTGTATAGCGTTAGGCACGAAGTTGAACATCGCAATCCAGATAGGCATCTGTATGAGCATCGGCAGACAGCCCGCCATCGGACTGACGCCGTACTTCGAGTACTCCATCATCATTGCCTGCTGTTTCTGCATCTGGTCCTCAGGCTTGTTGAGGTGCTTTGTAGCCTCTTCGAGTTTCGGCTTCAGCACACGCATCTTTGCCGACGACATGTAGCTCTTCTTCACCATAGGATAGGTGATGAACTTCAGAAGCATCGTGATAAGGATGAGCACGATACCCATGTTGATGTTCAGACCGGTGAGGAAGTCGAAGACGTAGATGGTGAACCAGCGGTTGATGATGCGGAAGAGCGGCCATCCGAGGTAGACGAGGCGCTGCATCTCGAGGTCCTTGCCGAATGTAGACTCAGCCTCTACGCGCTTGAGCAAGCGGAAGTCGTTCGGACCGAAGTAGAAGTCGAACTCAGACGGAGTCTTTCCGCTCGGGTCGAAGAATGTCTTCATCTTAGCCTCGTACTGCTTGAGGTTGCCAGAGCCCTTCTCCTGCGGAACGCTTGTCATGAGCGAGTTCTCAGCGAAGTTGTTCTTGGCGATCATCACAGCCGAGAAGAACTGGTTCTTGAAAGCCACCCAGTCAATCTTCTTCTCAATGTTCTCGTCGGTGATGCTCTTAGCCTCCGACAGATAGTCGGTGCCACCATCCACCTTGTGATAGGTGAGCGAAGCGTAGCGGTTCTCGAATGTGAAGCCGCGCTCCTGCTGACGGCACATATCCTTCCACTGTACGTCCATCTGGCTTACAGACGGCGCGAAGTCGCCAGCCATGCCTACGGTCTGTAGCTGAGCATGCAGCATATAGTCGCTGCCGAGCACATAGTTGATGACGAGCTCCTTGCCGTTGCCGGCTGTAGCGGTCATTGTGACGGTAGAGTCGGTCTGGTTAGACGGTGTGAAGTAGAGGTCGGAGGTGTTGATGTTCACGTTCTTGGCTGCCAGTGCGAAGTTGAGGCTCTGCGAATTGCTGTCGAAAAGCGTCACGTTCTGGTTGCCTTTGTAGTCGGTGAAGTTCTTTATAACCGCCTTTGATACTACGCCGCCCTTAGTGTTAAGAGTAAGCTCTACGCTTTTGTTCTTCAGCACCACGTTTGTGGCTTTGCCTTTGAGTGCGGAATGGAAAAGCGCAGTTGTGTCAGCCTCAGCAGCCGCTTGGGCTTGGGCTACCTTCTGTTGAGCTGCCAGTTTCGCAGCATTTTCGGCGTTCTTGCGAGCCACGTTCTCTATCGAATCCTGGCGTGCAGCAGCCGCTTTCTCCTCTTTCGAGGGCTGGCTGTAGACGCTGTATCCGATGAAGACCGCAGCTATAAGCACGGCACCGATGATGTTGTTTTTGTCCACTTTTTAAATAGTTATTTTGATTAATATTATTTCTTCTCTGCCGCAGCCTTGTTCTCTATAGCAGTCTTCACGAAGTCGACGAAGAGCGGGTGCGGATGGAGTACGGTGCTTTGGTACTCGGGGTGGAACTGTGTTCCAATGTACCACTTGAGGCCCGGAATCTCTACGATCTCCACGAGGTCGCTCTCGGGGTTGCGTCCCACGCACTGCATGCCGCTGCGCTCATACTCCTTCAGGAAGTCGTTGTTGAACTCGTAGCGGTGGCGGTGGCGCTCCTGTATGTGCTCCTTTTTATATATATTGAACACACGCGAGTTCTGACGCAGCACGCACTCGTATGCACCGAGACGCATTGTGCCGCCCATGTTCGTGATGTTCTTCTGTTCCTCCATGATGTCGATAACGTTGTGCGGCGTCTTCTCGTCCATCTCGCGGCTGTTGGCGTCGGCGTAGCCCAGCACGTTGCGCGCAAACTCGATAACCATCATCTGCATGCCGAGGCAAATGCCGAAGGTAGGTATGTTGTGCGTGCGGGTGTAGTGAGCCGCTACAATCTTGCCCTCGATGCCGCGTTGTCCGAAGCCCGGGCATATCATCACGCCGTCGAGACCGGCGAGCTTTTCGGCTACGTTCTCCTCGGTGAGGAACTCTGAGTTGACGAACGAGATGTTCACCTTATGGTCGTTGTATGTGCCGGCGTGAGAGAGACTTTCGCGTATTGACTTGTATGCGTCCTGCAGGTCGTACTTGCCCACAAGGCCGATGTTGACGGTCTGCGTGGCGTTCTTGCGACGCTCGAGGAACGATCGCCACGGACCCAGCGACGGAGTCTCGCCGACGGGTACGTCCATCTTGCGTAGTATTGCTGTGTCGAGGCCCTGGTTCTGCATGTTTACCGGCACCTCATAGATGCTTGGCAGGTCTTCGCTCTGTATCACGCAGTCGAGGTCGACGTTGCAGAAGCTTGCCACCTTCTTCAGAATGCCCTCTTCGAGGTGCTTCTCGGTGCGCAGGATGAGGATGTCGGGCTGTATGCCCACGCTCTGCAGCTCCTTCACGGAGTGCTGCGTTGGCTTTGTCTTCAGCTCGCCGGCAGCCTTCAGGTAGGGCACGTATGTAAGATGAACGTTGATGGCATTCTTGCCCATCTCCCATTTCATCTGTCTGATTGCTTCCATGAACGGAGCGCTCTCAATGTCGCCGATAGTTCCGCCGATCTCGGTTATCACGAAGTCGTAGTGATACTTCTGTCCGAGGAGCTTCACGTTGCGTTTTATCTCGTCGGTGATGTGCGGCACAACCTGGATTGTCTTGCCCAAATAGTCGCCACGACGCTCCTTGTCGATAACCGCCTTGTAGATGCGTCCGGTAGTGAGCGAATTGGCTTTAGTGGTCTGTATGCCAGTAAAGCGTTCGTAGTGGCCGAGGTCGAGGTCGGTTTCCATGCCGTCAACGGTGACGTAGCATTCTCCGTGCTCGTAGGGGTTGAGTGTTCCTGGGTCGATGTTAATGTAAGGGTCAAATTTTTGGATAGTGATGTTGTAACCTCTTGCCTGCAAGAGCTTACCGATGGACGCCGAAATGATGCCTTTACCAAGCGAAGACACCACGCCGCCAGTCACAAAAATGTACTTTGTTTCAGCCACGGTGATATTATTTGTTAAGAATTATATTCTAAATTATCCAACAATACAAGGTGCAAAGTTAGTATAAAAAAGCGAAATGTACAAAGTTTTTAAATTATTATTCTTACCTTTGCATCATCTTTTATTTTATAATAACATAACAACAAACCGATATATGAATTTGAAAATATTCTTGCTTGCAGTGTCTGCGGTTTTTTCATTGCCTATGGATGCACAGTCGCGTTTGCGAAATTCGAGATCGCATAAGGTTGACACGGTGCCTGTGTTGGTGAAATCGTACATGGACTCGCTCAGTGTGAGTAAGGCTAAGATAGACTCGGCTGCTGTAGAGAGCGACGTGAACGACGGACGCTACTATCGTCTGTTTGCACCGCTCACGTTCTATCACGGAGTGACTGGCGACATGTTCTCACTGGAGCACGACGGCGACGAGCAGGACTATACGCTCGCAAATATATACATGAATCGCCCCGACCTCGTACGCAACACCGAGAGACAGCTCGACCTTGTAGGACCCGTAATCAATCCGTATCAGGAGAACGTAACGCCGGAGACGGAGCTTGCACACAAGGTGGTGAAGAAGACCGAGAATGCCGACATAGAGGCGCCGGTGGATATCTTCGTTGCTAAGCCTAACTTCTGGAAGTTCTCGGGCAACTACTCGCTGCAGCTGTTCCAGAACTACGTGTCGGACAACTGGTACAAGGGCGGCGAGAGCAACTACTCGATGCTCGGCACCGTAACGCTGCAGGCCAACTATAACAACAAGCAGCGATTCCGCTGGGAGAACAAGCTGGAGATGCGACTCGGTTTGCAGAACTCGAAGGGCGACACGCTGCACACCGTGCGCTCGTCGGAAGACCTCATACGATACACCGGCAAGGTGGGGCTGCAGGCTACGAAGCGCTGGTACTACACGCTGCAGCTCATAGCGAGCACGCAGTTCATGCGCAGCCTGAAGAGCAACGACCGCACGGTCTACTCCGACTTCCTTTCGCCGCTATACATCAACCCTTCTCTCGGTATGGACTACACTGTGAATGCGTTCAAGAACAGGCTCACCGGTTCTATCCACCTGGCGCCGATAGCCTACAACCTTACGTACGTGAAGGACAGCAAGCTGGCGTCGCGCTTCGGCGTTGAGGAAGGCAAGCACACGAAGTACGACTTCGGTTCGGAGGTGACGTTCGACCTTGCATGGAAGATAGCCGACAACATCTCGTGGAAGACGCGTCTCTACGGCTACACCTCGTACAAGCGTGTGCTGGTGGAGTGGGAGAACACCGTGACATTCATCTTCAACAAATACATATCGAGCAACGTGTTCATCTATCCGCGCTTCGACGACGGAGCAAAGCGCGGCAAGCATGGCTACATGCAGATGAAGGAGTTCATTTCGCTCGGTTTCAACTACGGTTTTTAAGTGGTTAGGGCGATTCGTCTTTGAAGAGGAGCGATTCGTCTTGGAAGAATATCAAGCTATAGGGTAGCGGGGCTTTTGCCTTCGCTACCTTTTTTTATGTTCATCTTCAACTGCTTTGGTCTAAACCTTCAGTAAAGGTCATCGACACCGTCAGCCGTCCGATTGGATTCCGACCGCCGTCCGATCGGATTCCGTCCGCCGTGCATTGCTTTGGCTGAGCCTATAACACCCGAATAGTTGTCTTTTTCGCTCCTATATAATGCAAACTTACTCCAATATAGCGAAAACTCGGGTGAAAAAGTCTTAATTCATTTTGTTTTCTCATATTTATTTGATAATTTTGGCGTTAATTACTAATATTATAAGCAGAAAAAGTGAAGAAATATATATTTGCATCAATTCTTGCCTGGTCGCTGTCTATGACTGCGAGCGCCCAAAAGATTACGCTTGGCTCTTGTGTCACGCACGACGGCGCGCAGTATAAAGGGCAGATTCAGGCAGGAAAGCCCCACGGAAAAGGCTCGGCTCTCTTCGAGAACGGCGACACCTACGAAGGCGAATACGTGAAGGGCAAGCGCCAGGGCGACGGCATATACACCTTCTCCGACGGCGAGAAGTACGACGGCGAATGGTTTCAGGACCAGCAGCACGGATACGGCACGTTCTGGTTCATAAACAACAACAAGTACGTAGGTATGTGGTACCGCGACTATCAGCAGGGCCACGGCGTGATGTACTATTACAACGGCGACAAGTACGACGGATTCTGGCAGCAGGACAAACGCCAGGGCAAAGGCAAGTATACCTTCGCCGGCGGAGCCTACTATGAGGGCAACTGGAAAGACGACCAGAAGTCGGGCAAGGGCTTCTTCGCTTGGGGAGACGGCACCACATACGACGGCATGTGGCTCAACAACCAACGCTCGGGCAAGGGCACAAACAAATACGCCGACGGTGATGTGTACACCGGCGAATGGCTTAACGACATACAGAACGGCAAGGGTATCTATCGATTCCAGAACGGTGACGTATACGAAGGCGATTACGTGCAGGGCGAACGCACCGGCGAAGGCATTTTCCGCTACCGTAACGGCGACAAGTATACGGGTCACTTCCTCGAAGGCGACCGAGACGGACAGGGCACGTTCGCATGGAAGAACGGCGACATATATGTAGGCCAGTGGAAACGCAACAGCCAGAACGGACACGGCAAGCTGACAAAGCGCAACGGCGACGTATATGAGGGAGCGTTCAAGGACGGCAAGATGGACGGACAGGTGATTATCCACTATGCCGGCGGAGCCAAGTACAAGGGCATATACCGCAACGGAAAGCGCAACGGAGCTGCTATCGAGGAGACAAAGGACGGCACAAGATTCGAAGGAAACTACGTGGACGACCGACGCGACGGCAACTTTGTGGAAAAAGACCGCAACGGAAAGGTGACGGCACGCGGACACTACGAGCGCGGGCGTCGCTTCGTGGACAAATAAAGCATACGCCGCCGGCAACCGACCGGCTATGCTGCTTCTTACAATAAACAAGGATTATCTTAAAATACAATAAATCACTCAACTATGGCAACAAAGACAAAAAGCA
>OQVZ01000606.1_pt1 | contig 13845 bp, 22 predicted proteins | sample 1691571 | NCBI WGS metagenome assembly OQVZ01 (sample SAMN03418261, study PRJEB22391) | human gut metagenome | biome: human-gut; feature: organic feature; material: feces | host: Homo sapiens | place: Tanzania | collected 2013-01
TCAATTAATGACTTCCGAAACTTGAATAATATGGATAGCTTAAATTCTCTGCTTTGATGTCTGAAAGAAAATCAACAAACTCGTTGGCCGTAGACTTTGCCTCTTTGAGATTGTGGAAGGAAAAATTACCACACTCCTTTGGCGAACTTCCAGGTATCACACCTTCATAGTCAGCAATGACTATGAACATATCCCTTACAAGGTCTATCACTTGCAGGCTATCGTAGTCGCCATTGAGAATGAGGTAAAAACCGGTGAGGCATCCCATTGGGCCGAAATAAATTACCTTTTCTTTCCATTTGCTGTCGTTGCGTAGTATTGTCGCTCCAATATGTTCAATGGTGTGCGAACATTCAGGAGTCATCATGTCGTAGTTCGGCTTCTTGATACGAATATCAATAGTTGTGATGATTTCACCTTTGGAAGTAACATCTTTACGAGAAACATAGATTCCTCGGTCTAACTTCGTGTGGTCCACTTTAAAACTTGCAATTTTACTCATACCAATTCCTCCAATATTTTCTTTGTGCTGTTAAACGACCATTTAGCTACATATTTCCAAAAATCCTCATACTGCTCTTCTGCGCAATTATCACTTATGATTCGGATAGCCACAAACGGAACTTTGTAGCGATAGCAAGTCTGCGCGATGCTGCAACTCTCCATGTCTACAACAGAAGCCAATGGATATGTTGCTTTAAGTTTTGCCTTTACTTTCGGGTCAACAATGAATTGGTCTCCACTTAGGACACCGGCTATTCTTACGTTGTGTCCTAGGATTTTCCCGATACGGACACATAAATCACCCTCGGTGTTGATGCCAACCTCTAAGGGGGTGAATGTACTAGGCATTCCTTGTACTTGCCCTTTGACAAGTTCTTTTCCACAGAACACATCATGATAATGATACCATACTCCCATAATGGTATCGCCTGAATGCAAATCGTCATCTAGTGAACCAGCAACTCCGGTAGACAATATAAAGTCAGGCTCATAAAGGGTAATCATTTCTGCCGCTCCCAATGCTGAGTTTACTTTGCCGATTCCGCACTGCTGTATGACTACTTCATTCTTGCCGACCTTACCGACCAAATAGTCGAAAACTCTGCCATGTTCGGATTGTCCTTCGGAAATGAAGCTTTTCAGTAACTCCATTTCCTTAGACATAGCTACTAATATTCCAATCTTCATAAGCCAAATGCTTTTTTAATGTAATCTACAGAATCAAGCTTTTCCCATGTGAAAAGTTCAACTTCGATATTCTTGCCTTCGATTTCCTTGTTTTTCTTGCAAGGAGTTCTGCCCATGTGCCCATAAGCAGCTGTCTCTTCATAGATAGGCTGATTGAGTTTCAACTTCTCAACGATTGCTCTAGGACGCATATCAAAAAGTTTCGAAATCCATTCAGCAATACCTTCGTCTGTCATTTCTACATGTGAAGTGCCATAAGTGTCAACGCAGATGCTAACCGGCTCAGCCATGCCGATAGCATAGGAAATCTGAATAAGCATTTTGTCGGAAACACCTGCAGCGACCATATTCTTCGCGATATAACGAGCCATATAAGCAGCTGATCTGTCCACCTTACTACTATCCTTACCTGAGAAGGCGCCACCACCATGAGCTCCAGCTCCTCCGTATGTGTCTACGATAATCTTACGTCCGGTAAGACCTGTATCACCATTAGGACCACCAATAACAAACTTTCCTGTCGGATTTACAAACAACTTGAAACCCTTATCAAACATATTGACGATAGTGTCGTCTTTAATCTGTTCCTTGACTTCTTGCAGTACATAGTTTTCCACATCGTATGCAATCTGTCTCTGCATATCCGCATCAGCTTCCTCTTGTGTCATCTTTTCCGATGGCTTGATGAAGTCCTCATGTTGTGTGGAAACCACAATAGTATCAATGGCAAATGGCTTATCGTCTCGGTATTCGATTGTTACCTGGCTCTTGGAGTCAGGACGTAAATACTTCATACCACGACCATTCTTTCTGATGAAAGCGAGTTCCTTGACAATCTTTGTGGCGATGTAGTGGGAGAGTGGCATGAAGGTGTCTGTCTCATTTGTTGCATAACCGAACATCATGCCTTGGTCTCCGGCTCCTTGCTCTTCCTTTGACTGACGGGTAACACCACGGCTTATGTCTTCACTCTGCTCATGCAACAGATTGATAATGCTGCAGCTCTCACAATCAAAGTTATTGCCATACTCCGTATAACCAATATTCTTTATTGTCTCTCGAACAACCTTGGAAACGTCAATATGTGCGGAAGACTTCACCTCTCCGGCAATAACCACCTGATTTTTCGTAACCAAAGTTTCGCAAGCCACATGAGCATCAGCATCCTTTGCAAGATAAGCGTCGAGGATGGCATCGGAAATCTGGTCTGCAACCTTATCAGGATGTCCTTCTGATACTGATTCGGATGTAAAAAGTTTCTTTTCTTCTATCATGATTCTATGTTTTAAGCGATTTCTTTTCCGTTGTTGGCAATAAGTTTGCCATATTGAATGTTCTTAACACGTCTGAGCCAGCCGTTGAGGTTAACCTCTTGCGATGGGTCGTTTTTCACGATTTGATGAAAGTAAGCTATACGCTTTACTTTTAACGCATCGAAAAGTACCCACTGACCTTTCCTGTAATTGTTGATAGCTGAAACCGTAGCAGGTCCCATGATTCCATCTTGCTTTGTGCCTACGCAACCTTGAATGTATCTCACAGCTCGGCTGACACCGCTGTTGTAAGCAAAGTCTACTAATAGATTTGCTACACTCTGGTTCTTTATGTGGTCACCCCAACAAGCATCCCAATAATTGAGTTTGAAGACTCTGTTGTAGTCCTCTTCTGTCAATAGCTTGATGTCCTCTGCAGTAATAGCTCTATCGCCATTCTTGTCGTAACCAACCTTTTTCCATGTTGCAAGCGTAATGCCGTATTTTGTCGGTCCACCTCTATCAGACCTATGGTTGGTGTACTTGCTAGACTCAAAGCTAAGAACGAATTTTGATAATTGTCTTGAATCTGCCATTATTCTTCTGTTTTAAATTCTTGTTTATGTTCACTTCGCTCCCCAATGGTCTTTGTCAGACCAGCAGAAACGAATAGGGTAGAGATACTGCCAACGTATGCGCTGATACCCATGAGGTCTGTCTTGATTGTCCCATAAGTGATAACTTCCCAAATAAGGATAAACACTACGGACAATAACATCAGGCAACCAATAAGCGTAACTGATACCAAGAAGAATGCTTTACTTGAATGTCCGCTGTTTACCTTTATGAGTTTAGTGAAATAATCCGCTATCTTTTTCATATCTCTTCATTTTCTCCATCGGTTCGGTCTACGTATTGGTTATTTTCCCTTTCAACCCTTCTGATAAGCTCTTCCCGCTTTCTTGGAGGCTTTCTTTTGGAGCATCCATTTACTTCGCATTTATTCCATTCCAACTCAGCATTAAGCATCTGTAAGTCGTGGTTTTTGCTTTCGAGGTCGCTGATGGTATCTCGTAAAACGTTAATCTTGTCATAAAGAGAATCTATCTTAGCATCCTTTGCTTTGATTTCATCTTCCTTATTCCGTACATCTTCATCACGCTTCTCACAAAGTTTCCGCCAACCATCGGCAGAAGTAGCAATTGCCTTGCCTTCTTCCTGCGATGCTTCGGCCGCAGCTTTACGTTTGCGAATACTGAAAAACAGAGCGCCACTTAATATAGGTATGACTCCGGTATTTATGATGGTGATGATTTCTACGATGTTCGAAATTGACATATTTTCTTTTTGCTACAAAGTTACTTTAATCTTTGATAAGATAAACAGAAATGGGGACTAACTTACTACAAATTGAATTGTAGTGTTAGTCCCCCCTATTAAGATGGCAAAATAGTCTTAATTAGTTCCGCTATGCCCGATGCCACCACCTCTGTTTGGGTAGTCATCATCGAACTTCTCTGCTTCTTCTATATCACATGTGTATGTGTTATAGAATGTAAGTTGGGCAATACGAGTGCCTTTCTTGATGGTAAACTCACCATCATCATTCTTTATTACCACGTTAAGTTTATCCTGGTATGCTGGGTCAATCTTTCCCGAGATAACATCGGCATTAAAGCGGTGCTTTCCGTAGAGTTTCTTCCAATATGGAATTATACCGAAAAGTTTCCTTCTTTCTTTCCACGCTCCGTAGCCTTCAAAGCCTTTCGCTGAGAACCCACTTCGCGATTCTATCTTGCACTCGATACCAAACGGAAGTTGTATGCCAAATCCTAATGGTACCATTGCCCTAGTATGAGCTGGTATCTTGATGTCTTCCGGTGCATAAACATCATAACCGATTGCATATTCATCGGACTTCGTTGGGGCAAAATACTCCTTTGAAAGTGGTATGAACTTTACAGTTCTCTTCTTTTGGTATTTCTTTCTGTTTCTGTGTATTTTATTAGCCATTCTTTTTTCTGTTTAACTGATTCTGATAATCTCCTAAAGTTTCCATAAGGCGGTTGATGGAGTAGGTGTCAAATGACTTGCGCCAATTTTCTGGCTTATAGTATTTCACATCATATCCAGCCAATCGCTGTAATTCCTTGTTTATATCAAGTATCTTCTGTGTTGCATCTTCACGAAGTGCTTTTACAACAACGAAGATAGATGATAGAACTTCACTTGTCTGCTTGTCTTCTCCTAGCATAAATGAACCATTATAGAGAGACAGCTTGTTGTTCCATGTTGAAACTCTTGTTATAGTATCATTGTTAACCTTTATAGAGCCGAGAACAAATTCCTGATCCCTCCCTATAATTTTAACTAATTCTGTCTTATAATCAAAATCTTTTGCCATAATCCTTGAATTTTAAAGTGTTGTTATGTTTATTATTTACATTACAAAGATACAATAATTTTATCAAACATGCAAGTTTTTGAGCAATTATTTTTAGCAAAAAAGCATTATTTTTTGGTTACATTGAACTTACCTTCCAACCGGTCTACACCCATTTGCTCTAACTCACACTCTTTCACCTCTTCATCGAAATGTCCGAGCTTTAATGCTTCCAAACAATAATATTCTCTGAATTTTTCATCAGACAGCTTTTCGTTTATAGCAATATACGCTTGCTCTGATGCATAGTTATGAGTAGGGTGGAGGTCATTTTTCTTATAATGAATCTTGCTGTCTGAAAAAGCATACATGTTGCATGCAGCAACATCAAGGGTCGCGTCCTTGTATTCCTTGCTGAAATCTATGTGGTATTCATCTTTGTAGAGCTGAATGTGCGCATTAAAAACTTCATTATAGAAGTTAATCATTGCCCTTGCTGTTTCTATCTGTGCTAAGATTTCACAATTATTCATACCTTTCCGCTCAAAATAAAACTTGAACGTAAGGGTCAAGTCGAGGAGTTCTTTCTCTATACCTCCATAAGCACTGTTGCATGAGTCGTACACTAGACACCTTGCTCTTCTCTCCATGTTCTCCATAAGATAGTCGTTGTACTTCTGAAAATTCTTTTTGATAGCTTCCAGATACTTCTTATTGAGAAACTTGATTTGGTTCTGCTCATCATACCAGTCGTAGACCTTCATAAACTCCTGTTCGGCTATGTATCTGCATACCATCACGATCGTGAAAAATAAGTCTTGGCAGTTCTTTCGCGCGAATTCTTTTACCTTCGGGTCAAGCAGCTTTTTAAGATTCATGACCACCGTTTGCTCAACATAATGAGGCTGTCTGCTATTATTTTTGAATATTACCATTTCCGTATTTGTTTGTTACTATACTGATGATGTCGCTGATGGTCTTTGAATTTTCAAAGTCTTCATCGGTAATATCAATCTCAAATGTATCTTCAATTTCCAAAGATACAAGAGCCTTGTCAATGGAATCAAGACACATATCTTCGCAAGTACTTTTCTCGGTTACTTGCTCACCGATAACATCTGTAAAGATGCTCAGAACTTTTTCTTTTATTTCCATATCAACTGAAGCATAACACACATTAACCACATAGTGATGAGAGCTCCGACAATACCGAAAATGTCTGCCCAAAGATCATCAACATCAACTTTCTCTTTCATCACCAACTTGTCTACAACAATCTCCTTGAAGAGTCCTATAATAAAAGTAGTCAATGCAGCCCAACACCAACTATTCCACACACCACACATAAGTATCATAAGAATGAAACTTACGACGAAATGCAGTAGCTTGTCTGATTGAATACTACAAAGCCAGCTCTTAGGCTTAACGTAAATAACTTGCCATAAATAGCTAATAATTTTCTTTGTCATCTTTGTCTTTTTATTTGAGTATGTTATTTTTCTGCCATTTTAAATACATTAATAGGCATATAATCACGATTGATAACAATATCATGGTCTAAGAGAAAGAGGCCACCGATAGTGTATTTGCATGCCTTCTTGTTGTTCTTTCCGTCCATATCCTTGTATCGGCTGATGCACTCACAATATGCTTTGTTGCCATCTACTCCAATAGCAATGAAATCGGCTACTGATTGAATATGGCCGCAGGAAGGACAGACAAACTTGAAATTATCAAAATCATCGCCAAAGCGAGATTTCAACTCTTCCATCCAATCATCTACTTTCATTATATTCTGTTCGCCTTCCAAGGATGGCTGCTTGGAGTCCTGATAGTAATTCATATACCAATAGTCTCTATGTTTCTCCCAACCATTCAATACTTCATCACGAGATACGCCCAAAACCTCTGCATACTCTTCGGCTCTATCAAGAATCCACTTGTACTTATCACAGTACTTATGGGTGCATTTCGACATTTTAATGCATTTAGTTATAATGCCAAAACTTAAACTGATTGGGTTAGTTTCTGGCACATGCCGAATAAACTCATGGTTGCAACCATTTGGGTTAAAACACCCTTGCCCCTTCCGGCAGTCACGTTTTACTGCCTCTGTTAATTTCTTTAATCCTGTTTCCATACACTCTAAAATTTATGTTTCTTACAAACTTCAAAACATGATGTTTGGCATTTACGTTCTGCGCACCAGCCACTAGCCCGATTGTCATTATCAACATCGTACCAATGGCAGTTACCGCAGAACTTATATACTTCATCGGACATACGCTATTTGTTTTTAATGAATACCTCGGTCTTACTAAACGTTTTGGAACTCTTCATGTATTGACCGTTGTCGACACGCTGAACAATTCCTAATTTGTCAACAAACTCATGGATATATTTTTCTGCAGTCCGTTTCGCTATATGCAACTTGTCTGCAATGGAAAGAACTTCAGAACGGCTGAATTTGTTAGGCAAAGAGGCATATAGGCTACCCTGCTTGACAGAGAGGTGAAGATTACAACCTATCTTATTGATAGAAGGTATGTCAACCTGCGTCAACTGCTTCACCTCCTCGCTCACAACCTGCTCTATAACCTTGCATTCTACGGCTTTCATTTCATCAATGAAGCCGTCATCACGCAAGACTATGTAATTGTAGAACGAATCGGAGACATGCTTATCTAACACCTCACCTTGCACTATTACATGCTGCCCCATAACTTCGTGGATCTTCATATTCTACTCTCATACGCTTATCTGTAATTATGATTATCGCAAACTAAATCGCATGATGTTTCATGTTGAGCATCGATACACCAGCCTACGCCTTCTACATCCTCGTTATTGAAACAGAAGCAGTTGCCGCAACATTTTTCTTCTTTCTTTGCCATACGCTTTCTTTTTACCTTTTTTAAAATGCGTCTTTAATATCGCACCCGGCTACTGCCTTGTATTCTGCTTTGAGAAAAGCAATCTCGTCTTTCAGACGCTTGATGGCTGCCGTTGGCTGATTGCGCTCTACACACTCCTTCCAGTTGCGGTAGGCGTAATAAAACTTATCGCATAGCTTCAACTCCTCGTTGGTGTACTTATTGTTGTGCAACATCGGAGTACGCTTTACCTCTTTCAATCTGCCATCATCCGTGAGAACAACCAGCCCGGCATAATCGGGAAGAAGGGGAAGTACTTTCCCACTAAGGTACCATGGTACGCAATAGCAAAAGTAGTTCGGGCAGCGATGCTCTCTTTTTGATACCTCCTGACACTCGCGGTAGATATTCCAGGTCTTGCCAGTCTTCTCTATATGATAATCAGGGAAAGGCTTAAATTCCGACAAGGCTTTCTCATCCGTTTCTCTACACACGAAAGTAAGAGGATGCCACTCTCCCGTCTTCAGCAGTTCATGTTTCTGCCATTTATGTGTGAAATCGTTCTTGAAATCAGCAAGGGAGATTTTACATTCCACCTCATACCAAAATCCGTTTCGGGTCTTGATGAGCATATCGCTCTCCCAGTCGAACACATAAAGGTTTTCTACGATAAACTTAGGGTTCGATTTCCAGCCGCGCAAATGCTGCTGAAGAAGCTGCTCTGATACCTGCTCCTTAGTAAGGAGCGGTGTTTGTTTACGCTTTATTCCCATATTATTTTTCCTTCCTCTTCTTGATGATGATACCCTTTTCATGGCATCCGATTGTACAGAAGGATAGCTCTGCCATATTTCTGATAATATTCTTCACGCTCTTTCTTTTCAGCACAATTTAGATTTTTCCAAACCTGTTTCCAGTTAGTTTCGTTGGATTTTTTCATATCGACGCGAACAATACTTGAAAGTGGTATCGTAATATGCTTATGGGTAAATCTGCGATAAACCTCTACTACTTGGACAAGCTCTTCTGTTTTGAAATCCTGCGGTATGCCGATTTTATCACCATGGTACTCGCAACGTGTAACGCTTTCCGAAACTCCGTTGTCTAGGCAAACTTCGTCGCCATTGATAAGATGAAAAGTTACATCTACCAAGCAACAACTCTTTTTCTCATAAAGCTCATCTAAAGTTTCCTTTAGAGAATCTTTCAATAAAGGAGGTATGGTTTCAGATACCATCGCCCCCTTGATGCCTATTATTGTTTTTAACAAATAATCTCTTTCTTCCTTTGTCATAATACAAATTTTTAAATTACTCTTTTTATTTTTTTGCGTAGAATGGTTTGGTTGTACCTAAAAGCTCTTCATTTCCAATATAAGGGATGCACCGGATAAATGCAGCACCACCAACCATTATATGAACTCCGTCCTTATTCCGATAAGCATACTGAAAGAGATTCCAAGCCTTCATGTCGTAGCAAGCTACGCTTTTGCAGAGAACATAATCGAATGGCTTGAACTTGAATGATTTCATAGCTTGTTCGACTAGAAACTTTTCAAAAATCTTGCATTCGTCAGCATTAGCCTCGCGAAATCCATAGCAATCTTTATCTGAAACGGTAAACGAGCCTTCTTCGTAGTCGTAGCCATTTTGGCTATTACGAGGGCACCATGATACGTTACTCTCAAAAGTAAACTCACCACCTTTTGCTTCCTTCAATTTGGCAATGTATGCAAGTTCGTTCTCCATCTCGAAATAGTACAGATTACCTGGTACTTGCTGTTTTACAATCATTTTATGCTCGCTATCCCAAGCCTTGCCTTCCTTTGCGAGGGCAGAGAAGAGTTTCTGTTTCTCTTCATCTGTGGCAAGATGAATATTGCGGTCTCTTATCGTCGTATCAAGTACATTGAAATTGATATAATTATTATTTATATTGTAAAAAACATAAGAGTTTGCGGAATTTTCACCTGTATTTAAATCCCCTTTTAATATGAGAATACATTTAGAATAACACATAGAAGGAACGGCGTCTGTTACTACAATATCTCCATCCTTGAACGACTGAGCCTTCTCTACTTCAAGGGTCTCCATATTCAGCTTACCGCCAAGTCTTTCCTCAATAGCTTTGATGTAGCTCCGAGCTGCTTCTTTGGATTCTTTGGTGTAATTAACGGTATCACCATAATGTTCTTCCTCAAAATCTAGAAGCTCATCATTTTTGCCATAGCATTCAACATAGTACTTACCAACAAATGAAGTGTAAGTATCATCATCAAATCTCTCGAAGATAACCTTGCATTTACCATCGGTACTAACTAGTACGTCTCCTTTCCTCCAGGCAAATTTGTCCCAGTCTAGCATCGCTTCGGAAGGAGCCAAAACCGGCATTCCATTTTCAAACCCAACAAGAGTTCCCTTAGATGAATAATGGAGCACCCGTAATCCGTTTTCCTCAAAAGTACAATGTACTTCGTTACTATCATCAACATTGGAAAGATAGACATCTATACATCTAACCAAGTCATGCAATTTTGTTCCTTGTGGCTTTCCTTTAAGAATAGCCGGAATGTTTAATGATTCATTCATAACTTATTGAATTTAAGCGATTTATTATTATTTGCACTGCAAAGATAAGAAAAAGTTATCAAATACGCAAATTATTTGGCAACTTTTTTAATCACATTTGATATTTTTCCTACGAGACCACGTTTCTGTGTTTCAAAGAGCTTCTTGATGTTAGGCAATCTACCCTCATCTAAAGCCTTTTGAAGGTCCTCATGACTCATGGCCTTTTCCTTCATTTCGTAATTCTCCTGTTCTTCTCGCGCCTTTCGGTCTCCTTCCTCCTTGACACGATAGTCATGGTTCCTATCTTTCAGAAAATCTTTGAAGGCTACCAAAATCTTCTGAGGGTCTACTGAGCCATAGAAGATACCATATTGCCCTGCTCTAAGACGAGCACAGAAGAGAATGAACTCAACCATCGTAAGTGTGGGGAACATGGTAAGTATCTGTTCGCCTACGGCTCTAAGCTGGTTAGGTGTGATTTTGTTCTTGGCTCCCACAAAGTCTGATACCACAAGCAAATGTGCGTTCATAAACGAGATTGCCGCTCCTTCGTTGATAGTTCCATCAGCAGCATAAGCCGACGGATAAGCCTCATTCAAAATGCAAAGTGAAGGTGACTTAATCTGTTCGCATTGGTCAACGGAACGGCATGCACCACAAATTACATCTTGCAAATCCGTATTAAAGGAAGTCAAAAGGGTCGTAGCCTGATAATTGTCTCTCAGACTTTGAGCTTTCTGGCTTACCTGCTTTGATCCATTGTTCTCGTTGCTCATCAAGTTTCTTGACGTTAGCCATGATAGCTGCTCTCTGACGCTCACTATCAAGTCTGTTTCTTTCTTGTTCTGTCGTGCAATTTGATTTTCCATTTCTGTTATTTTTTATATCTTGAACTATTTCGTTATATTTCGATGTGATGTTGCTGATAGAGAAATTCTCTAGAATCCACTTCGTTTGTATCATACTTAGCAATTCCTTGAATGCCGATAGTAGACTATCATCGTCGACACTCAAAGGTTTTGTTCTTTCTGTTCGGGAATATTTGATTTTCTTAAGCAATTCTGTCAGCATCTTCATGTCTTGCTTTGAAAAATAATACGCCTCGCCAAATTTGCCTTTATAGAAATCATCAAATGCTAGTCTAGCTCTATATGTCAAAGTATATTCTTCTTCCGACTTCTTCTTTGTTGGTTTCTTCTTTTCTGTTGGTGATTCACAAGTAAGAACCAAAGACTCGCCCTCGCGCGTGCGTAACCCCATTTCTTTTTCTTTTTCTTTATTTATTTCTTTTATAGGGGGTACGGGGGAAAGGTTTTCTTTCTTTGTTTCTTTTTCTGTTTCTTTGTTCTGTTTCTGAGGTGTCCCCTCGGGTGTCCCCAAGGTGTCTGTAACTAATTGGTTATCAGTATAGTTAGGTGTCCCCTGAGGTGTCCCCTCGGGTGTCCCCATGATGGAATTATAGTCTATGATGCACAAGATTGAGGATGATTTTTCAGATTTAATATCTATCATGTTTCTTTGACTGAGACTTTTGAGGAATAATTCTACTTTATGTTTTCCCCAACCCCAACGTGAAGCTAAATTTCTTATAGAAATAAGCGTCTCGCCCTCTTTTATCGTTTGGGGTTTTCCGTTCAACAAAATAGACTTTTCTTCTTTTTCTGCCATAGATACAAGGTCTATCCATGCGTGGAGTTTATCGAACTTGTCTTCATGGAACAAGTCCGACTCCAAGCAAGAATACTCAATCTTTATGTAACCAAATTGTTTCATGTTTCACCACACTAAAAGTTTACTTACTGAGGTATCGGGTGATGATCGCCTTGAATTCCTCTACACTACGACACACTACGTACTTGTTCCCGTATTTCTCACACGCTGCTTGCCATGCTTTTTGATCAGGTGTTTGGTAAGTCGCATCGTGGTCGAAAGTCTTTGGACGTTTCATTTCGATGTAGAGTGCACCATATCCATGATTAGGTATCGCCAAGCAGATGTCGGCAACACCTCTTACGATACCCTCACGCTTCGCTCTACCGCCTTGTCTTCCCACTCTGATACCTTCATTGGCTATATGGAAAAGCATACCCTCCTCGGCAAGTTTCGGGTACTGCAACTTGAACCACCGGAAACAAGATTGCTGTATCTCCGATTCAGTTTGCGTAACCGTTCTTGTTGTTGGTGCCTTGACAAACCTTTTGCCTTTTACAATAGCAGATAGTAACTGCTTGTTATATGATTTGTTAACCATGTACGTTAAACTAAATATTTAATTAATAATATGCGTTTGTTAAGTACTTCCATTGACCTTGCACGTACCCCATGTAGGCATATTCTCCTGGCTTATTTTCGACAAGATGAAAGTTCTCAACTTCACCAAATCTCTCTACGTTTCCGCAGAGGTCTACGACCCAACCTTGTTTACCTGGATATGGGCGAATAATTCGACCGACCATTTGATAGAACAGAGATAAAGACATTGTAGGACGAGCCAAGACGATTGTATCAAGTTCTGGATAATCAAATCCGGTTGTCAAAATACCAACGTTTGCCAATACTTTAATTTTTCCGCTCTTGAAATCCCCGATGATTTTCTCTCTGTCTTTCTTCTTGGTCTCGCCAGTGAGATAAGCACTATTCGGGATAGCTTTGCATAAGGCAACACTCTCTTCCACAAACTTTGTAAATACCAAGATTCCTGTGCGTGGTATTCCGTTCTTTGGATGGAGTAAGCGGTTAACAATTTCTGCCAATCTCTCAGTGAGGTTACATCGCTTAAACTCATCACTCAACGATTGTTCATCATAATCTCGCCCTGTGCTGTTTATTTTTACTCTGCTAGTATCTACTAGCTTTAGCTGGGAAAAATACGTTAGGCGGGCTAAGAATCCGTTTGAGAGTAATTCTTGTATGCTAACTTGGTAGATGACGTCGTTGAACATTCTCGGTCTTGTTCGGGTAAGGAACTTTTCGATACACTTATTGGTAAGGATAACTCCTGGCTTTGGTTCATAATCGTTCTTGAAGTAATCGCTTTCCTTGTACGAGCCGTTTGGCAAGAACTTTCCTTTTGCCATGATGCCTTGTTGCGTATAGAGACGGTAAGGGGTGGCCGTGAATCCCAACACCTTACGTTTTACATGTGTTAGAAAGTCCTTGTACATGCCACCGGTAGCGTTGATAACATGGCATTCATCTACGATGATCGCCTTGAATTTGTTGAACTCTTCTTTGTGATTGATGATACTACCGATTGTTGCAAACGTTATTCTGTCGATGTCTTTGCTTTTGAGACTTGCAGAGTAGATGGCGCAGTCGGTTACTCCATAACTTAGTAGCTTGGAGAAATTCTGCTCCAATATCTCTTTTGAAGGTTGGAGAACCAATACATTTCCATCAAGCTGTCGGGCAATGTCTGCAAGAATGATACTCTTTCCTCCACCTGTAGGCACCACGATGATTGAGTTCTTCTTTTCGTTGGATTGGAAGAACCTTACTGCCGCGTCTGATGCTTCTTTCTGGTATGGTCTAAGTTCATATTTCATATTACTTCATTTTTGTTTCCTCTTCTACAT
>OQVZ01000607.1_pt1 | contig 13844 bp, 11 predicted proteins | sample 1691571 | NCBI WGS metagenome assembly OQVZ01 (sample SAMN03418261, study PRJEB22391) | human gut metagenome | biome: human-gut; feature: organic feature; material: feces | host: Homo sapiens | place: Tanzania | collected 2013-01
TCCGCCGGAGTTGCAGTGGGGGTATAATGATAACCTTGTGTTGTCAGAAAAAAGGCAGGTGCTTCAGGCGATGTGCCAGGCGCTGCTCCTCAACCTGGATGAGTTCAATCAGATATCTCCTCAGGTGCAGCAGGGATTTCTGAAAAACATCATCCAGTTGCCGAGTGTGAAGATGAAGCCGCCGTATGGCAGTCATGTGCAGGAGTTTCCGAGAATGGCATCCTTCATCGCCACGAGCAACATGGAGGATATCCTCTCCGATCCATCCGGCAATCGCCGATTCCTGGGTGTGGAACTGACGGGTCCTATCGATGTAAGCCAGCTTCCGAATTATGAACAACTCTATGCGCAGGCATTGGCGGCATTGCAGGCTGGCGAGAAGACCTATTTTGATGCGGAGCAGACCAAGCTGATTATGGCGAGCAACAGAAAGTTTGAAGTGATTTCTCCGGTAGACCAGTATTTCAATCTCTATTTCGACCTGACCGATGATGTCAAACTGGGCGAGTATCTTACGGCAGCCGAGATTTTCCAGGAGTTGAAGAGTCACATCGGTTCATCGGTGAAGTTGAGCAATCTTATCTGCTTCGGTCGCAAGCTTTCGCAGATGCCATCCATCCATCGCAAGCGTTTCAATGACGGCATGCGATATCTTGTGGTGCGAAAATCGTGAGGGATGGAGCCAAATCGTGAGTGATAGCGTGATGGATATTCCCGTTTTCAGGAGTATCTGTCACGCTATTAAAGTATCTGTATATGAATATGTTAAGGTGGATTTTGAAGGCAAATCGTGATGGGTGATAGATGGGTTGAAAACTTTATTCCTCCGCTTCTTCGCAAGCCACCATTTCGGCTCCTCTATAAATCACCACGAGCTTGTGCAGCTTGGTGGTCTTGATAGATTCCCTTACGATGTCGCTGTCGGCATATCGGCAAATCTGGGCTGAGGCTTCCTTGAAGAGTTGCTTCACCTGTTCGTCTGTGGTGCTTGATTTGCAGTATTTCAGTTCCACGATGTAAGAATCCTCCATAAAACATGTAATTCAAATTATAGAAATCGCCTTTCTTTACATAAAATATTCGATTTACACAAGCTTTTTAGTCTAAACTATCTTAAATTTATATAAAAGCATAAACTTTTTCAACTTTTCTTGTTATTATTTCAAATTATTTATATACTTTTGTATTAAATAAGCAAAATAGTCTGATTATCGTTTGAAGCGCAAGATAAACTCTAAAGCAACGACGTAATCAATAGATATTTTGTACAAAGTATTGCCTTCAATAACAGATGACAACACTTTAAATTCTATCTTCTACATTAAAAAAGTAGAATCTAAGAATGGACGCATTGCTTAATGCAGACACCCGAAGAGGCGGTAACAATCCCTCCAGTGCTGGACTTACCTCCAGTACCTCCCCCGAAGTTCAAGGTCAAGAGACCAAGAACTCCCAAACAGGGGTGTCCTCGAATTGTGTGCCTAAAGGAAAGAAGCAATGGTTTGTTCTACGTGCCACTTATGGTAGAACAGAGAAAGCTCTCAGCTATCTTCAAGCGAAGAATGTTGAGACATATTTGCCAATGCACTATGTAGTTAAAATGATAAAAGGGAATCGGAAGCTGATTAAAGAGCCTCTGCTTCCTAATATTATCTTTGCCTATATGACTCGTGAGAAGACACATGAGTTCGTAAAGAAACCAGCTCTTACGGCTTCTTGGATTAAATATTATACCGATAAGACCAAGCCTGTAGAACCGGAAACGGGCAAAAATCCTCCTGTTATCATTCCTGATAATGAAATGACAAATTTCATCAAACTTACAAGTGTAAACAGCGAGCACATCATAGTATTGCCGCCAAAGCGTTGCCATTTCAAAAAAGATGACTTGGTTAGAATAATCGAAGGTCCGTTTACTGGTGTTGTTGGAAAAGTTGGAAGAGCCGCTGGTCAGCAACGTGTATTTGTTGTACTTGAAGGTCTCTGCAATGTTGCAACGGCATACATACCAAATGATTTTATACAAAGCATTGATACATTTACAAGATAACAGAATTAAGCTATGCAATATACAGAATTTATACATCCTGAAGATGCTGCAGCTTTGAATGCTTTAAAATCTATCCCAATCCTTTCAACTGTCGTAAAGAAAGTGATGGATATAGGAGCAGAGCAATTGCAGACAGGTCTGAATATGGCTTCAAAGGTAAAACTGTCACCGACTCAATTACCAAGACTCTACAATATTCTTCCTCCGATCTGTGAACGATTGGAGATAAAAGAACCTGATTTTTATTTAGAAATGAATCCTGCTCCCAATGCTTATGCCTTTGGCGATACACAGACTGCGATCACCATTACATCAGCTTTGGTTGACATGATGTCGGAGGATGAACTAATTGGTGTCGTGGCACATGAATGTGGGCATATCGCATGTCGCCATATGCTTTATCATACATTGGCACAGATTATAGCCAATGCGTCAGGGATGTTTGAAACTTTGGCAAAGTTAGCTGTTCCTATTCACTATGCATTGATGTATTGGCAACGGAAAAGTGAACTTAGTTGCGATCGTGCCGCAGCCTACATAGTTGGACCAAAGGCCACGGCATCTATGTTGGCACGTCTGGCAGGAGGTCCAAAGTCTATCACTTCAGAACTCAATTTGGAGGAACTTGCAGGACAAGCAGATCTTTATGATGCTTTCTGTAAAAACGGTTTGTGGAATAAGACGCTTCAAACCTACGCCGTACTGGACCAAGACCATCCATTCACTTCTGTACGTGTACGTGAAATGCTAAAGTGGACGGAGAGTGATGAATATCGAAACCTTATTCGCACTAATCCAACTTGCCCTAATTGTCACAATGCAATAGACTCTTCCTGGAAGTTCTGCCAACATTGTGGACATAAACTGTAAACAAAGAAAAAACTTTTATTTATGAATATAGCTCCATTTTTAGCTAAAGCTTGTCAAGAACTTGATAAGGCCATGCAAGGAACTCTTGATGGAACCAAGATAGCATGCATCAGCGAGACCATCAGTGGTTATGCCATAGCAGCCGCCATAGCAAGTGGCGTAGCTGGTATTGCACCTGGATTTGCGGGAGTTGCTGCAGCCCTGACACAAGCAGGATTTGTATGGGCAACATACGTCAAGATTAACAAGACACTGGACATCTCTATGTCGGAGAACACGGCGAAATTCATTGGTTCTGCTGTTGTAACAAACTTAGTTACAAGTGCTGGTGCCTTTGTTGCCGTTCTCATTGGTTCATCCATCCTGTCTATTGTTCCTGTTTTTGGACAAGCTGCTGCCATTGCCTTAAATGCAGGGCTTGGTTATACCATCGTTTATGTTTCCGCTATCATCTATCTGAAACTTATCACAAAACTGATGCAACCCGATGGTACGCTGAAGGTTTCAGAATCTGATGATACCAAGCACATCATTCGTAACATCATTAAAGAGTCGAATATCAAAGAGATGGTGAAAGAAGGAAAAGCATCCTACAACCAAGCCAAAGAGGACGGAAGCATTGATAGAGCAAAGAATGCAAAGAAATGCCCGAAATGCGGAAGTGAAGTGAAAGAAGGGCAGAGATTTTGCTCGGAGTGTGGAGAAGAACTATAAAATACAGATCATGACTGACCAAGAAATCATATCATCCCTCATCGCCCACGACCCTAAGGTGACAGCTCAATTCTTCTTTAAAGATTGCCGCCCATTATTCCTTAGTGTCATCAGACGAGTATTTGGGACACAGCTCGTTGATTACGATGAGATAATCAGCGAGATATACATACTCCTTATGGAGAACGATGCCAAGAAGTTGCGCTCGTTTAAGTTTGAAAGTACACTCTACCAATGGCTCAAGACCATTGCCATAAGACATTGCCTATTGTTGAAAAGTAAGAAGAGGGTGATAGATGACGAAAGCCAAGAACCTCTTAACAATAGTCATCGTGAACATTCTTTGGTGGAAAGTTCACAAGCACGAATGGATATGGAGACCCTATTAAGGCAGATGAAGAACCAACGTTACGCCTTGGTCATCCGACTGCTGATGATAGATGGCAGAACTCCGGAAGAGGTAGCACGGCAGCTATGCGTGACCGTGGGCAATCTTTATAATATTAAACGCAGAGCGATACTGGCTCTCACGGAAGTTGCATTTAAAGACAAAAAGCATTATGAACGATAAGCATATTATTATATCAGATGAACTGCTGTCTGCCTTCTTGGACGGCAACACGTCGGCAGAAGACACCATGCGTGTGTTGAAAGCTGCGGAACAGGACAAGGAATTACAGGAAATTATCCGCATCGCAAGTGATGTGGATAAAGGTATAGCATCCTTGGAACCAACCATAATCAAGCCTGTTCCCATGACTGCTATAGCTGCCAAACAGAAGGAAAACTATCTCTGCGATATAGAATGTGAGGAATTCGTCCTTCATCAGTTTGGCATAGAGACCACCCACAAGACACTCCTTGACGAGGCTTACCGCAACTGCTGGTTGAAGGACAAGGGTATGCCACTATATAATATAGGCAGACTTTTGGAGAAGAACAATCTATCTGTCAGCCGTCGTTATGACTCTACAACCGAAGACATTGCTCGCCTTTTAGCCAATGGCAACCAATTGATAGCCGTAATTGACAATACCCAATTACTGCATGACGTAATAGAGGATACTACACAGCCCAACCATGCCGTAGCTATCAGTTCCATTTCCATAGAGTTAGATGAAATAACCCTTTTCAATCCTTATACCGAAGAGGAACTTACCACCTATAGCCTATCGTTATTCGTCAAGGCTTGGGCGCAATCCAACCATTACCTCGTAGTAGTAAACACCACCGACCACTTTGTTTATGAGCCATACCCTATAAGTCTTGATGATGTACAACTCGACGATGACCTCACTGAACTGCAAGAGGCCATAGCAGAGAACGCTCACGAGATATGGGCAAAAGCACGTACCGACCAAGGTTGGACTTACGGACCAGAGCGCAACGACCAGAAGAAGGAGACTCCAGATATGGTGCCTTACTGCAACCTCCCCGAAAGCGAGAAACTGTATGACCGAGAGATGGCGATGCAGACGCTGAAATTGGTGAAGAAGTTGGGATTTGAAATAAATAGGAGAAAATGAATATGATATATAATCTTATTGACTACATAGCAAAGGAAAATTGTCTGCTGGAAACTCCCGAACCGAACAGTCAGATATTTAATGTCTTAAAAGACATACCTATTTATCTGATAAGCAATATCAAAAAGTTGGTTGATAGCATTCAATTTGATTTTAGTAGTCTAGTCGTATTTTGCCTTATAGCTATCTCATGCCTTATTGTATTCATAATCACAATTTGGAATATAATCAAACTATTTAGTAAGGGTTCAAAGGATAAGATTTCAAGAAGGAACTCGGTGTTTACAACCTCTGCAGTATTAGTGTTCTTGGGTGGAATCATTCTCTACTTCGTTGGATATGATTATGGTGGAACAGATAAGAATACTTTTACTTTGGTGCTCCGCTCTGTTCTGTCTTCCTTTGAGATGTTCCTTTCCAAGTCAAACTTGATAGGAATAGCAAATAACTGTAAGGATAGTGAACTTTATATGTTTTGCTTTGCTATTATCCATGCATTAGCCTTGACTATAAGTACATTGTTTGCTGTCTTGTGCTTTGGCAAGCGCATACTATATTGGTATAGAGGTTTCAAGTGGAGATTTATAAATTCAGATGACATAACCAACGTATTCTGGGGACTCAACGAGCGCAGTTTTGTGTTGGCACACGATATAACAAAAAACAGCGATAAGAAGGAACGTTTCGTCTTTGTTGACTTTCCTTTACAAGAGGAGTCGCCATCAAAGGGCCAGAGCTTCAGTGGAATTCTCGGACTCTTCTCGTATAAGATGAATGCTTTGAGAAAGATGTCGGGATTGTGCAACTGTATTTTGGTGCGCAGCTCATTGCGCCCATCGAGTGTACAAGATGCTAATGCCGACTTCTTTGACGCAATGAACATCTATCGACTAAAGCAAATTCTCGATAAATCGACTAAAGTGCGTTTCTTCATATTGACTTCCGATGAGGATGCCAACCTCAAGGCTGCCATCAATATGCTCAACAACGACGTTTGTGCGAATGCTAAACTGACCATTTACTGTTCTGCAAGAAAGAATATGCTCAACCGTCTTATCGAGGAGCGATGGGAGAACAAACTGAAACTGATAGACGACTCACGAGCCGCAGTAACGCAACTGAAGATGGAGCCTGATAAGATGCACCACCCGATAGATTTCGTTGATATAGACAAGGAGTGCGGTTGCGTCACATCCAAGTTCAAGGCTTTGATTGTCGGCTTCGGCTCTACTGGACAGGATGCATTGCGCTTCCTGTATGAATATTCTGCGTTCGCTGACAAGGGTGGCAACAAGTCGCCAGTTGAGATGCATATTATAGACAACAACCTGTCGGCAGTAAAGGGCAAATTCTGGCAGGAGGTGCCGGGGATGGATATGCTGGTGGACAAGGAAGTTTTCTTTCACGACCTTTCGGCTGGTTCTGTGGAATTCGACAAGTTTCTGAATGCCAATATCGAGCAGATGAACTACGTCATTGTGGCTGCAGGCAGTGATGAAGCAAACATGGACATCGCATCAATGATAATGGATAAGGCTCTGTTGTACCGTACAAAGAAAATGTCGCATTTCAAGGTGTTTGTAAGAATGTACAGCGATAACAGCATTGTGAAGTTTAACGCAGCCGTAAAGGTTTATAAAGAGTTTTGTTCTGGAAACGAATATGCGCCATTGGAATATTTCGGTAATACAAAAGAACTATACTGCTACAACATAATAGTAAAGAACCATTATGAAGAGGAAGCTGTTAAGTTCTATAATTCTTACTGCAAGGCTGTTGGTTCCAAAACAACATGGGATGAAAGACGCGAAAAGGAAATAGTGAAACTTGGCAAGATTTATGGGAAACGTAGCCTCCGGCGCAAGGAAGGACAGGATAAAGCAAACTGTCAGCACTGCTACACAAAGATGAAACTCCTGAATATCACAGAAAGACAAGTTTCTCTTTCGCTCCCTAACTGGAAGAAAGACAAATCCATAATCGACATAGACAAAGAAGAAATCACTCCATGGCTCATAAGTCTCTACAACGTGTCGATATGCGAACATCTGCGCTGGAATGCCTCGCACATCATGTTGGGTTATGTGCCGATGACAGATGAAGTCCAGAAGCTTATCAGTGGCACATGTGACGAGGTGACAAAGCAACATTCGTGTATAGTTGACTGGAATAAGTTGGACTGCGAGACACAGGGTTATGACTACGAAGTTGTAAAGACTACGGTATTGATGGCTCAATAACTAAACGACGGACAAAGCTAACTAAAATAATTGAAATCATGAACAATTCTATAGAAATATACTGCTCTCAGGACGGAAGCATACAGCTGAACGTGAAGCTGGAGAATGATACGGTGTGGCTGACTCAGAGTCAAATGGCGGAATTGTTTGGAGTAGATAGAACTTCTATAGTTCGACATATTCGTAATATTTACAAGTCGGAAGAACTTGATCAAAATTCAACCTGTGCAAAAAATGCACAGGTTCGAACAGAGGGACATCGTAGTATTCTTCGTGAAATTCCTTATTACAACTTGGATATGATAATATCCGTTGGCTATAGGGTGAACAGTAAGAATGCGACCTCTTTTCGACGTTGGGCTACTTCTGTCCTCAAGCAATACCTCATCAAGGGCTATGCCATCAACCAACAGATAAAGCTTGACCGCTACAACGAACTCAAGGACGTGGTGCGCTTGATGTCTCGTACCGTGGGCATGCAGGAGAAAGTCACTTCCGAGGAATACGGCGGACTCTTCAACGTCATCAGCGACTATGTCTATGCGCTCGACACGTTGGACCACTACGATTATCAATCCCTCTCCATACAGAAGACCACTAAGGAAGAGCAGTTTCGTGCTACCTACGAGAATGCGATGGAGGCCATCAATGCCTTGAAGGAAAAGTTCGGCGGAAGCCAGTGGTTTGCTAATGAGAAGGACGATTCCTTCAAGAGCAGCATCGGACAGATTTACCAGACTTTTGGAGGCGAAGACCTCTATCCATCAGTTGAGGAAAAAGCTGCCATGTTGCTTTACCTTGTAGTAAAGAACCATTCCTTCAGCGATGGCAACAAGCGCATAGCCGCCATGCTGTTCCTATGGTTCCTCAACAACAACCATGTGCTTTACGCAGAGGATGGTCACAAGCGCATAGCCGACAACACCCTCGTTGCCCTCACGTTGATGATTGCTGAGAGTAGGACCGAGGAGAAAGATGTGATGGTGAAGGTTGTGGTGAATTTGATTAATAAGGAGAATCAGTGAGTTAGTGTTATCAGACAGAATTCAAAATATGCCCCTTTTTAAAGTGGGCTCAGTAATATATTATTTAGGAGTTGCGCACGACACAGATTAGTGTAGCTTGTTATGAAAACAAGAATCTTTGATAATAAAATTGATAGTAAAATCAAAAGTAACTTAGCAGATATAATACCTATCATATGTGATGATATGTTTGAGTATTTTGACGAAAACGGTAGAGTATGTTCTCTGAATGAATATATGTTTTCTTTGTTGTCGGAACAATATGATGATTGTGATGAGAAACTTTTTAAAGAGAAGAACATATATTATGCGATTTCCTATTTGGAAAATATAAATGAAACTAGTGTAGAACAGTTTTTGCATAATGCACTAAGTACAGCTATTGAAAATGGTAATATTCGACTAAAGGGAATTGTAAAGGATTTCCTTGCAGCAGGGATTTTTCCTATTGTAATTACTACATTTGGTTTTACCTTATTGGAAGATATTTTTAGAAAAGAAACAAACAAGCAGATTTTTTCAGAATGGTATTCCATAGCTCAACGTAATGATCTTCCTATTATTGTAAAAGAAAATCGTATTATAGTATATCATCTTTTTGGAGGGGAAACTCCTTATTCATGGGTATATAATGAACAGACATTATTGAAATTCATGCATAAATTACATGATGGAGATTATGGCGCAAAAAATCTCTCAAATTATCTTTGTCGAAATAACAAAAAGTTACTAATTCTTGGTTCAACTTTTCCAGACTGGCTATTCCGCTTTTTAATATATCCTATTTATGAGGAGAAAATTGGAATTACAGATGGATATTGGCTGTCTTTAAACTCTATAGATGATGAATTAGAATTCTTTTTGGCAAGAAATAAATATCATGGTAAAATGAATTTGCAAAATATGAATCAAATTGATTCAATATTGAATAATGCAATTATCAGAAATAAAGTTGATAGTCAAATTAATGCATCTAAAGAGTATAAAATATTTGTATCCTACAAGAGAGATAATGAATCTGACGAAAATGCCAAAATTTTGAATCGTGTTATTGGTATTTTAAAAAAACAAGGTCAGGTTTGGCTGGATGTAAGCAATGTTGCTGATGGAGGCAATCCATATTGGGCTAATATTAAACGAGCAATTATGTGTGATTGTAATTTATTTATTCCACTGGTTACACGTAAATATATCAAAGAATTTACTATGCTTAATGACTGGAATGAATTGAAACTAGAACAATGTAAGCAGGCAGAAGGGGATGATGCTAATGATACTGAAGTTATACAACATCTTAAGCCTGTAGTTCGAGAAGCCTATTATGCTATTAAGGCAAAGTCTGTTCGAGGAAGTAGTGATACGCCTATAAAGTTCTGTCCAATTGTTGTAGTTGATGGAGAAATTCAAAATGCTGGACATGTAGAAAAAATTATCCGAGAAAAAACAGAAGGAATTAATATGCCATCTGATATATTTTTGGAGCGCACAATGGTAGAACATGACGATAATAATCCTAAAGAGTTTAACTTACCTAATATAATGTAATTATGAACGAAAAGTATAAAGGTCCAAAGTTTTATCAAGAATCTGATAAGGATGTTTTCTTTGGAAGGGAAGAAGAAACAAAAAAACTATATTATTTAGTTGAAAATAGTGACTATAGTGTTTGCTATGCAGAATCAGGAGAGGGTAAATCTTCTTTGATAAATGCAGGTTTGTCTCCTATGCTTAGGAAGAACAGATTCCTTCCAATTCGTATTTTGTTCTCAGATGATGTTTTCTTAAATGATATTGATGGGAAAACATTGGATAACATTGTTTGGAAAGCTTTAGAGAATGAAATTCAAACGTCTAATATGTTGGCCAATAGTGGATTCGATAATATCGCATTATATCCCACAACGATTTGTGAGTATGATAATGATGTGTGCAAAAAACTTGGATGGAAATTAAGAAATTTTGAACTTCGTGGTAATTCCTTTGATAAAATAACACCAGTTATTATATTTGATCAATTTGAAGAAGTCTTCACAAAAGCAAAGGATGTTAGATGGATTGATACTTTGTTTGGGTGGTTGGAATGTCTGTTTGATGACTCGATGTATGCAGAGTCTTCTAAAAATTTGCACAAGAATTTCAAATTACTCATATCTATGAGAAGTGACTATATCTCAGAACTTGATTATTGGTCAATGGATAGATATTTTATTCCTTCTCTTAAGAATAATCGATATTATTTGAAATCTATAACTAAAAAAGGAGCATTAGAAATTTTAGGGAAACTATATTCTAATCAATTAGAAGAGCTTACAACTGATGAAATTCTTCGACTGGCTCAATTGGAAAGAACTGGCAATCTTAATGAACTTGAAGATAATATACCTTGCATTTCTGCTATAGTTTTATCTTTATCTCTTGCATGTATAAAAGAGAAACCTAAAGAAATACTTAAGGTGTTCAGAAAATATCAGGAGAATGTGCGGAATAATTATGACAATTGGATTTTGGAATTTTATTATAATCTTGCTTTAAAGGAATGTCATCTTAAAAGAACAGAACAAGATATCCTTGAAATGGCGTTAATTGATACAAATGGGTACCGAAAACGAGTATCAATAGATGATTCTGAAATTTCTAAGATCGGAGATGAGCTGATTAATAAGCTCATCCAAAAGAGAATACTCTATAAGGCGGGTAATTTTATAGAAATTGCGCATGATAGCTTAAAGGGTATTATTGACAAACATAATAAAGAGCGATTATATAAGACAGAAGATAAATTATTCTTTTCTTGGGAATTTGCTGTATTTGCTTTTCTTTGTGTAGGATGTTATTTTTCTGTAATGTATATGTTTGGAGCAACTTCTAGACACTCTGAAGATTTTACAGGTGGGTGGATTAATATTTGTAAAGAAATAATTTGTGATTTGAAAATACTAGCTATGCTATTATTTTCTGTACCATTATTAATATTACCACATATTTCATTTTTAAAATTTGAAAATTTACTTAATCTTAATAATAAAAACTTTATATATCCACTATATATGGTTATTATAGGATGGTTTTCTGCTTTGAATATTGATAATGATATTTTGCAAAGTTTGTTTAAAGTAAGTCCTGAATCAATTAAAGTATTGTGTTATATTTATATGATTGTTCTGACTATCTTTGTGGGCATATTATATATCCCGAATCTTAGAATATTCCCTACTAAGTCGAATAGGAATATAATAGATAAAAGTACAGTAAAAAAATCTCGTCAAAGGAATATGGATTTCTTATGGTTTGTATTTTTCTTGACGTTAGCATTTATGTTACAAATATCTCATAAGCCTATAAGTGGAAGTATAGTTTTGATTCTTATTTTGCTTATCTTATCATACTCGTATATAATCAATATATTAATAGAAAATGAGAAAGCAAAAAATATATCTAAGATTATAGGCACATTTTTTATATGTTTGTTAGGGAAAATGGTTTTGCAATATTGCTTTTTAAATTTTGCCTTTGCACTCATATTTATATGCCCAATTATAATGGTAATGTTTTGTAAAATTACATGGTTAAGACGTTTAAAATTAGCAGCATACTTAGCTTCTATTTATTTATTATTTTTCTATATATTAACTAATTTTACTAATCCACTCTTGTTTTTGAAAGGATACGATGTTAGGTATATTGGTTCTGAAGGTTATATATTAGTAGAAAATAATAATAAAGAAGCTGTTATTTCTAGAAGCGGATTCTCTGTATTTGATTTAAATATAGCAGATAGTTGTATAAGTACAACTTCTGCTGGCCTACTTCGTCCGACAAGTATATATAAATTGCCGATTAGGAATTCGCAAGCAGGTTTATATAAGGAACCTATAATGATGCTTCCTATTATGGTTAATGATAGTATCTGTATTTTACGAAATCCTGATTTTTGGGGCAGATTATATTCTATTCAAGAAAATGGTACTCAAGAACAAAAGCTTGCTTCTAAAATAATTTTTGATTTCATACGAGCATATTCTTCTTCCACTAATGACTTATTAGATGATAGGAATGTAATTCAGCTTTATAATGATTTGGAAATATCCTTGAAGAAGCAATCACAGCTGTGCGAAACAAATGATGTTATATTTTATCAACAGACCTTGACAAAATATCTGTTTGTTGCTATTATGAGAGATGCAATTATTGAAAACAGAAAGTCTGATGCTCTAAAGATGCTCACGTTATTGGAATTTTCTATATTGGGGAATTCTCATGTGTATGATGGTTTGAAATTTACTTTAAATTGTAATATAAAAGCAACAAATATTCAAGACTCTTTAAATAGTGGAGTAAAATTTAAAAATATTATATTAAGGTCTGACAATATGCGTAGTAATGAAGTTCACCTTGTGGATAAATTTTGGTATGACTATTTTATTGTATCAACAAGTATCGCAAGAGCTATTTTGAGTGAATACGATAACAAATATATTTCTGATTATACATCTTCGTTCGATAGCATAGCTATATCAAAAAGCTCTAATTTAGAACAAGGGATTGACAATAATAGAAAAATGTTAGATCTATGCAATAAAATGCTTGTTTATATTAGAAACGGGAATGATAGTTATTTAACAAAAGCTGTTTTGAATTGCACAAAGCAAACAACCATATTGCTTAAAAATGATGCTATTTCATCCAGACACGATTGGCGTTCTGTTTTAAAATATCGTTTTTTGCGAAATTTATACCAGATACTTCCATTGCAAAAGCTAATCGTAAAATCTAATAATGAAATTAAGGAGCAGGATAAGAAGATAAATGATATTTTTTATAATGAAGCGGAAAATGAAATTCTCGAAAGAGAAAAGCTTTTTAGAGAGTTAAAAGATAATCTAGATACCCAGATTTCTACATATAATTTCCTAAAAAGAATTCATTCGTCCTTAATGAAGAATTAGGTCTAAACCAGTAAATACTCAGCGGCAAATTTCCAAAGGGACTTTCCAGTTCGACACTTGTGGCAGACACCAGAGCTACTTCGGGATGAATGTTAAGGACCGTCAGGTCTGTCTGCCCCATCTCCTTAGAAATGCAGTGTCTCTGAACGAACTGGATTCGAATCAGAACTGGTCACGAAGATTTATCCATCTGATAGAGCACTCTATAAATCTCAGAAGAGAGGACAACATAACCTCTGGAAAGATAAAGGTACTGAAGACAAAGAAGAAGAACCTCTTGGGTGAAAGCGTTAAGTATCTGGATAACGGGTTTGAGAAATTCAAGAAAGGTATCCTTAAAGTCAAAGACTACCTGCTCACCTTTCTCTCCAATCCAAGTGTGCCTTACGGGAACAATGATACTGAGCGAGGAGTTAGGAAAATTAAGATAAAACAGAAAGTCAGTGGTTGCTTCCGAACAGACAGCGGTGCCG
>OQVZ01000614.1_pt1 | contig 13782 bp, 14 predicted proteins | sample 1691571 | NCBI WGS metagenome assembly OQVZ01 (sample SAMN03418261, study PRJEB22391) | human gut metagenome | biome: human-gut; feature: organic feature; material: feces | host: Homo sapiens | place: Tanzania | collected 2013-01
CCGCAGCGCTGGCACAAGCCGGTATCCCTCTCTATAGCGAGGAGGAGCTGACAGCGGAGCTTATCAAGCATCTGTTAGACCAGGATAAGCCTTCCACGCAAAAATAAATTTTATATCTGCATAACAAAAACGCTTCTGCTGCAAGCAATGCTTATAGCAGAAGCTTTTTCCCTCATTACAATTATTCAAAAAGGCACATAACAGTCAGGGCGCCTAAGAAAACTAAGCTAACACCAGCGGCACTAAACATAGTAACTCACCTCCATGCATTCGCACTTTTTATTTTTATTTGACGCTGTATTTTTACAGCCTGTGGGGTTTTGCCCTCATCTGCTATCTATTATAGCACGTTTTTGTATTTTGTATACAGTATTCTCGAAAAAAATTTTAAAGTTTTTCTGACAACTACAATTGCTCGTCTTTTAGCTATCTGCACTGCCTCATACTTGCAACTTTACCTGTTATAGTATATAATAGCGTTATGGTATTTTTATCTGCGGGTATAGTTCAGCGGTAGAACATCAGCTTCCCAAGCTGAGTGTCGCGAGTTCGATTCTCGTTACCCGCTCCATTTTGCTTACTAGCTTCAAGCCTTCGGCTTGAAGCTTTTTTATTTGCGCTCACAAAAAAGTCTGACGGCAAAGCATTTATTACTTATCGTCAGACTTCTAGGTTGTATTGAAAATGACAATGCATACGGTGCTTATCCTCATACTCAAAGGCTGGCAAGAAAGTGCCGGAGACGAGGAACTAATGCCGCCGGCGTACTACTGCTACGTCAAGGCATTCGTGACGAAGTATATGGTGCTTTATCGCCAGCCTTCCTCACCAGGCACATTTAAGAATATAAAACAAAGCTCCCAAAAACGCACCCATAACCGTACCATTAAGGCGAATACGCTGCATATCTGTATCAACCTTACTGCGCACCATTTCCGTCAAACGTTCATCAGCCATTGCCTGCAAAATACACTCCACGATATTTCCCAACATCGTCTGCGCCTGCAACAGGCCCAGTCCAAGTATATGCTGCAGATATGACTCAGCCTTAGCCTTAAACTGTGCGTCGGAACGTAAATCAGTTTCAATAGTTTCCAACGCCTCTGCTATAGCCTGCTGCAGAATTGTCGGCCGCGCTACCGCGCTGCCTTCCTGCGTCTGCGGACGGCACAAGGCTTTAATCATATTATCCAAAAGCTGCTGTAAAGCAGGCTGCAGTGAAATATCATGCAGAGCACGCTGCTGCAGTGACTGCACCAGCTCACGCCACTGCTCCGTACCATAAACGCTGGTTACAACACGCTGCAGCTGCGTATACAACCAGCAGCGCCACTGCTTGTCATCCTGCAAGCGATGCGCCGTTGCTAGCAGCGCTCTGCAGACTGCATCTGTTGCATCATCAACATTGACTACGTCCAGCTTCTTGGCTGCCCACAGCTTCAAACTGCTCAAAAATCCTTCACTGCTGCGTTGCTCAACCTGCTTTTGCAGCTCACTGTGCACACGCTGCCTGGTCGCTGGCGCTTCTGCCAATGCTACCAGCTGCTGCAAGAGCCATTCATAGCATTGTTCGTCCTGGCGTTGTGCAGCCAAAGCTTTAAACAACTTATCAAGCTCTGTATTAGCCTCGACATCAGCCAAAGCGGTTTTTATTTTCCCCTCAAGCTGCCTGCTTAAAGCCAGCGTATCAAGCTTATGCAGAACACCCTCGGCAAATTCGGTCAATAATCCTTGCAAACGCGCCTTATTCTGAGGCTTTTCCAGATAAGCCAGAAGCTTGTCCAAAAGCACCAGCTGCTTTTTCTGCAGAAGTAACGTTTTTTTCGTTAAAAATTCCTGCTGCACCATTTTGCTGCAGCCACGTACAAAACCATCACGATTGCGTGGCAAAATCGCCGTATGCTTAGCCATAAATGGCAGCAAACGGCAAATCCATGGCACCTCAAACACTGCAGTCACCGCAAACCAATCAGCAAAACTGCCAACAAGCGCGGCTTCCGCCATATAATAACCCAAAACCAGCCAATCCCAGCTCAGCTCGCCAAAAATTCCCATATACTGCCCGGCATAATGCAACCGCAGATACAGGAAAAGCAGATAAACTAAACCTGCAGCCAGAAAGGCACTGTCTGCATACGTCCAATGTTTTTTCCAGCTATGCATCCTAGCTCACCAGCCTTTCTGCCAACGTCGCAATAACAAACAACACCGCGCCTAGCAAGCCACCGATACAAGTGCCGCTCTTGCGGATATTTTGTAAATCATCGCCTACACGCAGCTCCATTTTAGCAATCAGGTCGTCCTTATCATAGCTTTGCAGCTTATGCAAAACTAAATCATATACCGTATCATGCTGCATTGTTAAGACCTGTAGCAGCAACTCCTTAAGTGCATGATCAAGCTTGCCTTGCTCCACCTCGCTGTTGACCAAAAGCTGCAGCCTGTTTTGCAGCAGCTGCAGCAAAATATCAACATCCTGCGTCTGCAGCAGCTCCTTGAAAGCCAAGGCCTTCGCTGTCGCCATCTGTGACAGCTTACCGTTTAGCCAATCTGCAAAAGCAATATCATGACGGTAATCCTCCATGCGCGCCAACAGCCAATTATCAAGCTGTCGCCGCAGCTCACTTGCAGGATCTGCCAAGGCATCCAAAGTTTTTTCCAGCTCCTGCACAAAAAGCGGCACCAGCTTTGCTGCCTGCCCGCTCACAAACAAATTGCGCAGCAGACTGTCCTTGTTGTATTCTTCCTCCGCCATCTGCGCCAAGCCTTCAAGCAAAGCGGTAAATTCTGCCTTATGCAAAATCTGCTTGGCATCCTGCGCTGCAAGCTGCCAAAGACCGTTAAAGCTACCGTTGGCCACAGCCTTCTGCAGTGCGTCCACCAAAATCTCCGGAATACGCAGGCTGGCAATATATTTAGGCAGCTCTTGCAAAAGCAGCTGTTCAGCCTGCCTGGTATTGAGTGATTGCAGCGCATGCTCCGCCAGCGGCCGCACCGTCTGCCACAGACGCTCCACATTCTGCTGCTGCGCAAAATGCGCCAACAGCAGCTTGGCAAAGTTTTCGTCACCAACAGCCTGCATAACGTTTTCTGCCGTCAACAGGTCATTGCTCACAAAATCAGCCAGACCTGTTGTCAGTCGCTCATAATTATTACGGAGTACATCTGTTCCCGGCGCGTTAACACCCATGGGACGTTTGAAAAGCGCCGTCACGCCCCACCAGTCTGCCAAGCCGCCAATCATCGCAGCCAATGCCGTATGATGTATAAAATCAGCCGCAAGGCTGGCCTGCGCCCAAGGCCAGGCGCAGGCAGCGGCAGCTGCGGCGCCGGTCAGCAGGCAGTGCGCCTGTGTTTTTACTGTAGCCATAATCAATCTCCTATCAACAAACGCTTTATCTATTATGTTATAGAATTTCTTTACTCTTATTTTTAATTATAGCACAAAGCAGATAACAGCGTAAGCAAAGGCTTATAATATAAAAAAGCTGGTGCAAGTACTCTCACATACCTTGCGCCAGCTAATTCTATTTTCTATCTCCTCGTAAAGCGAAGTGCTTAATTTTTTTGTTTTAACAACTTTACAATTTGCAGAACTTCTTCAAGACTGATATCTTTATCTTTAGCCTCAGCCTGTTCATCTAAATCAACAAAGAAACTGCTCATATTGCACTCCAACAGGCTATGCAGTTTAAGCAGATTCGGCAGAGTTACAGGAACACGGCCACACTCTATATTACACAGGTGTGTCTGGGAAATCCCCATTTCCTTTGCCAATCCGGTTTGTGTTAGATTTTTTGCGGTACGCAGTAAACGAATTCTGCGACCAATAAGTTTAATTTCTTCTTGCAATTTCCTAGCACCGCCTTTCGGTTTACTTACAACAAATTTTTTTAAACTAATAAAGCACTTATTTAAAGTTTACCACGTTTTTCAGATTTAGCAAGAGTTTTTTGCATATTTCATTTACTTTTCTATATATATTCGTCATGAAGATATGAAATTTCTAGTGAAATGCTAAATTTCTTTTTTTATGCCACATTCGTCCTTATGAAAAACACGTTTGTTTTCACAAGTAGAAATTGCTATTAACCAAGCAGTAAGCGGTCACTGGCCATCTCAGCACCGCTAGCCTTTTCGAACATATCCAATAAGTCGGCTATTTGTAAATGTTGCTTTTCTTCTCCCTTAACATCAATAATTACTCTACCGTTATGCAGCATAATCAGTCGGTTGCCGTAACGCAGCGCATCACGCATATTATGAGTAATCATCAGCGTTGTCAACTGATCACGGGTTACAATCTTTTCCGTAAGCGCCAGCACCTTCGCCGCAGTTTTCGGATCAAGCGCTGCTGTATGCTCGTCTAAAAGCAACAGCTTAGGTTTTTTCAGCGTTGCCATCAAAAGTGTCAGTGCCTGACGCTGACCACCGCTCAAAAGACCGACCTTTGCAGTCATTCTATCCTCCAGTCCCAGATCCAGCTCTTTCAGCAGCTCATAAAAGCGGTCGTGCTGATCACTGGAAAGACTCCAGCCCAAGCCGGGAGTTTCGCCACGGCGAGCCGCTAGCGAAAGATTTTCTTCTATCATCATACCGGCAGCAGTACCAAGCATCGGATCCTGGAATACGCGACCAATATATTTAGCACGCTTATGCTCCGGCTTTTTGGTAATATCCTCACCATCGATAATAATCTTGCCCTTATCTATCGGGAAAACGCCGGCAATCGCATTCAGCGTAGTAGATTTGCCGGCACCGTTACCGCCGATAACGGTAGCAAAATCACCGGGCTCCAGATGCAGAGATAAATCCTGCAGAGCCTTTTTTTCATTTATAGTTCCAGGGAAAAATGTTTTGGAAACGTGTTCTACATGCAGCATTTAACGCACCGCCTTTCTAGCACCGAATTTACTTTTAATCAGCGGCATGGACAAAGCAATTGCAACCAGCACTGAGGTAAAGAGCTTCAGATCGTTTGGCGGCATACCCATTGCCAATACGAGCGCAATAACAATACGATAAACAATGGAGCCTAAAACTACGGAAATCAGGCAGTTTTTAAAGCTGCGTGTACCGAAAAGAACCTCGCCGATAATAACAGATGCCAGACCGATAACGATAGTACCGGTACCCATACCAACATCAGAAAAGCCGTTAGACTGTGCAACCAGAGCACCGGAAACTGCCACCAGACCATTGCTGATAAGCAGTCCCAGGATAATAGTTACGTCGGTATCTACACCCTGAGCACGGATCATCTGCTGGTTGAAGCCGGTAGCACGGATGGCAGCGCCAATCTGCGTACCAAAGAACCAGTACATGAAGCAGCCCACCAGAACGGTTACAGCCAGACCAACAACAAGCGTTGTCTGTGCCATTGACAGGTCCAGCATAGACTTGGCAATTTTAAAGGTAGTATCCACACCAAGCAAAGATAAGTTAGCCTTGCCCATAATGCGCAGGTTAACGGAATACAAAGCAATCATGGTCAAAATACCGGCCAACAGAGCAGGTATTTTCATTTTAGTATGCAAAATGCCGGTTATAATACCTGCCAGCATACCCGCAATGCAGGCACCCAAAAGTGCGGCCAGAGGACCGAAGCCTGCAACCATCATGGAAGCAGCTGTTGCCGCGCCCAGCGGAAAGCTGCCTTCTACCGTCAAATCAGCAATATCCAGCACTCGGAATGTTACATATACACCAAGAGCCATCAACGCCCACAGTAAGCCTTGTGCCACTGTAGGTATCAGCAAACTAATCATTTCCCAATTCCTCCCAATCTTCTTAGCGAAAAAAGAGCCTGCTTTTTGATTAGCAGGCTCCAAATTTTAATTATTTAATAACCTCTGCACCCTTCAGCAAATCTTCAGGAACCTTCAAACCAATCTTAGCTGCTTCCTTAAGATTGATGGTAGGCTTAAATTCTTTTTGTGCCTGAATAGCCATATCTGCCGGTTTAGACTTGCCGCTCAGAATATCAGCAGCCATTACACCGGTCTGGAAGCCAAGCTTGTAATAATCAACACCAAGGGTTGCCAGGCCGCCGGCTCTTACCATACCGCCTTCAGCACAGATAACCGGAAGCTTTGCTTCCTCAGTTACGCTGATTAAAGTAGGAATAGCAGAAGCCAATACGTTGTCGGTAGGTACATATACTGCCTGTACATCACCTGCCAGGCTGCGGGCAGCCTGTTGGATATCATTAACAGTAGAAACAGTTGCTTCCTTTACAGTAATGCCCTTAGCAGCTGCAGCCTTCTTCAGCAGTTCAACCTGCAGTTGGGAGTTAACCTCACTGGAGCAATAAATCGTGCCGATGGTTTTAGCATTCGGAACCAGCTTCAGCAGCAGGTCCAGTTGTTCAGCTACAGGGTTCATATCAGTCGTACCGGTTACATTAGTGCCCGGTTTAGCATCGTCCTTAACCAGCTTAGCTGTTTTGTAATCAGTCACAGCAGTCGCAACGATAGGAATATCACTAGTAACATTGGCTACAGTCTGTGCCGCAGGAGTTGCAATAGCACAAATCAGGTCAACCTTATTATTTACAAAGCGATGAGCAATATTCTGCAGGTTAGATTGGTCAGCCTGCGCATTTTGCTTGTCAAAGGCAATGTTTTGGCCTTCCTTATAACCCTTAGAAGCCAAACCATCAATAAAGCCCTTGTTAGCTGCATCGAGCGCTTCATGCTCAACCAGTTGTACAATGCCTACATTAACCTTTTCAGCCTTTGCACCTGCTTCCTTTTTGTCACCGCCGCAGCCTAATGCCCCCAAGGCGAGGGTCAGCATCAGGCCAGCTGCCAATGCTTTAATTTTGTTGTTTTTGAGAGAAATCATTTTCTACCATCCTTCCATGCTACAAAATTCGTATAAATGTAGTTAAAGTTATTTTATGCTTTTATATTTGATTTGTAAAGTTTTTTGAAATTTTTTCTCTATTTAGTATTTCGAAGTACCTTTAATGTATAAAAAGTTACATGTTCTACCGTAAAAAGGAAAACTGCCTCACACCTATAGCGTGAAGCAGTCTTTTTAAATTCAGTTATTTCAATAGCTCTTTGGCCTGCTCTTCGCTGACAATTAAGTGCGTAAACAGTCCTGTTGCTAAAGCACCAAGCAAAGCCTTGCTGCTGGCATGAAGTCCTAGGCCAATCAGCTTTTTGCAGCGACGTAGCTGGGACAGCGGGATATGCAGACAGTAATCATTATTACCGCTGATGAATTCACCGCGCTGATTATAATAATATGACAAAAAGCTTCCTACTGCCTTTTGGCGTTCCAAGGCATCACCGAAACGGGTTGCCGTCGCTTCATCAGGCACAGCAGGATAACCGCAGATAGCTACAACAGCAGCATCCAAGCCTTGCCATTGCTGCAAAAGCTGTTGATACGCCTGTCCCTCTTCCAGTTCAGCACGTTCCTCTTCGGAAGCAGGAAACGCATTGCAGCCCAGCATATAGCTGCTACGGCCACAGGCATCGGCCCATATTTTTACCAACTCATCCGGATGATAACCCTTATTGGGAAAATGTGCCTTGCCAATAAGCGGATACACCATACCATCCTGCGTATAGCTGCTGCAATCCGCAGCCTTCAGTACAACCTCACCCAAAGCATAACCCCAGCCCAGAGCCAGGCTCTTATCAGCTGTTGTTTCAGCCATAAGATACTGCATAGCCTGCGTCAATGCATCCTGTTCATCTGTAAGCACACAGCCACCGGCCAAGGCATATTTAGATTGCAGACGCTGCAGCAAATCCGCCTTTCCCTCATCTCCGGCACGGATTTCGATATGCACAATTCCCAGCTCACGCGCTCTTGCCAGCATCTTGCTGACAGAGGGACGTGAAACATTCAGGCGTTGCGCAATTTGCGCCTGCGTCAAATCGCTTTCATAATATAAACGGGCAGCAGCTACAAGCTGTGCCCGTTCATAAACCGATAGCATTTATTTAACTTCTTCCATTAATTCAAACAGAATACCGTCCTTCATGATGAAAGCAATGCGGGTATGCTCATCAGCCATCCAGGGCTCAACAATAACCTTATTTTCTGCCAGTTGCTTATCAAGGTCATCAACCTTATAGGCTACGTGCACTAAGGTCTGCAGCTCCTCCGGCAACGGAGTATCTTTTTCGAAGCGCAGGTATTCAATATGAAATTCATTGGTATCAGGAGTAATGAGATGTGTCTTTATGCCTTCTGCATAAATCTCGCCTTCTCTTGCAACAGTCGTCGGTACGCCGACATGCATAAATTCTTTCATTTAATCCACATCCTTCTGCCATAACTCATAAGCATGATAAGCTGCTTCCGGAGTTGCATTTTCGTGTACAACCATACGGATTGCACGCAGCATAGCCTTCGGTGCGGCAGCCTGCAAAACGTTGCGTCCCATATCAACACCGGCTGCGCCTTCATTTACGGCACGGTAAGCCATTTCCAGTGCGTCGCGCTCAGGAATTTTCTTGCCACCGGCAATTACGATAGGTACGGGGCAAGCCGCAGTAACCTGTTCAAAGTTATCACAATAGTAGGTTTTGATGATATGAGCGCCGGTTTCGGCCAGCAGACGTGTAGCCAGGGAGAAATAACGCGTGGTACGCTCCATCTCCTTGCCAACTGCTACAACACCGAGAACAGGAATTGCAAAACGCTCACCCATATTTACATAATAAGACAAATTGCGCAGAGAGCCAAGCTCACCTGCCGATCCTACAAAGCATTGGACTGCCATGCAGGAAGCATTCATGCGGATAGCGTCTTCAATTTCTACGCCTACATTGCCAAAGCTCATGTCGTCCTTGAGTACACTGGTGTCAGCAGTGCAGCGCAGAGCAATAGCCTTGTGATGGTTTGCAGGAATGCAGGTACGCAATGCGCCTCTTGTTGCCATCAGGCAATCCGCATATTGCATCAGCGGAGGAATTGTCAGATCAAGACGTTCCAAACCTGCGGTAGAGCCCATAATATAACCATGGTCAAAGGCCAGCATAATAGTGCGGCCGTCATCAGCAAAAATCTGTCCCAGACGAGATTGCATGCCCCAGCCTGCAGATGCATGTCCCTTTACCGGGAACGGACGCTCCGGCGGAGCAATGCCGATACCATAGTCTTTTGCCAGTACATTACCTTCTTTATCTGCCATATTCAGTCACCTGCTTAATTTCTGTAGTACGGAGTGCGGCACGGAGCATTCCAATAGCCAAGCAGCTCGTCATCCATACGTGCAATGAACATCTGGAAGCCTGCGGTTTCCTGTACGGTAAGGATTTCGCCTACAGCACTTGCCACAACTTCAATGCCTTTTTCTGCCAACAGCTTATGGCAGGCACGGAAAATAATCAGCTGCTCCATAAGAGTAGTAGCACCGCTGCCGTTGATAACAACCATCAGCTTTTCGCCTGCTTTTACGTCCAGATCCTTCAGCAGAGCGTCCATCATAATTGCAGCTGTTTCGTCAGCAGATTTCATCGGCTGAGTACCGCCGCCGCCTTCACCATGCTGGCCCATGCCAACTTCCATAGTGCCTTCGGCAATATGAGCGATTTCCATACCGGTTGCCGGATGGGTAGCGCCCTTAGTAGCAACAGCGATAGTTGCCATGTTATCAGCAAATTTTTGTGCAATAGCAGCAACCTCTTCCAAGGATTTGCCTGCAGCAGCCGCAGCACCGGCAATCTTGTACAGAGGAACGCAGCCAACCAGACCACGGCGGTCATCAGCGTTTTCGCGCGGAGCATTGGCAACGTCTTCCTGAGTTACAACCTTAACAACATTAATGCCCAGTTTTTTCACCTGTTTCATGGTCAGGTTGCCGGTCAGCATATCACCTGCATGGTTCAGTACAACAAAAAGTACGCCATGACCTTTGTCTGCCATTTTAATTGCTTCTACACATGCTTGAGGGCCAGGTGCAGCAAAAATATTTCCTGCAACAGAAATATCAATCATGCCTTCGCCAACAAAGCCACTGATTGCGGGCTCGTGACCAGTGCCGCCCAAGGTTACGATGGTTACACGATCTGCCTCTGCCAATTTCTTGTTTACAATGAGGTTACCCTGTTCCATGGTAATGATATCAGGATTAGATAACACAAGACCTTCCAATAATTCACTTGTCAGATTTTCCGGATTGTTAATGAATTTTTGCATAATGACGCCTCCGTTTTTATTTATTGTTTTTTAAGCTTGCGCTTTATAAGCAAATCAGATTGCGGCAGCCATCGCTGTCAGCAGGATAGAAATAGATGTTGCACCGGGATCTTTAGTACCCAGGCTGCGTTCACCAACGTTTTTAGCACGGCCGAAGCGTGCTACCATATCAGCAGTTTTTTCAGCACCCTCGGTTGCTGCCTTACCCATTGCTGCAAAGACAGCCTTTGCATCGCCTTCAGCTGCCATGCCTGCATCAAGAGCAGGATACAGAGCGTCAACCATCGTCTTATCACCGATTTTAGCTTTGGAAATATCTTCAAAATCCTCTTTAGCCTGAGCCAGCATAGCACGAAGCTCTTCCAAAGAAACCTCCTGTGCATCCTCTGGCGCAGCATCAGCAAGTCCGCCAAAAACAGTTCCCCATAAAGGTCCTGCGCTGCCGCCGTTACTGTTCATAAAAGCCATGCTCAAATCATCAAGCAAGTCCTTAATATTGCCACTGTCATGTGCTTCTACTTTGTTTTTCATGGATTCTGCCATACGCGCAATAGTAACGCCATGGTCACCATCACCAGCTACGCTGTCCAGCTCGCACAGCATTTTACTTTTTTCTTCAAGCTCAACTGCTGCTGCCAAAAGCATCTTTTCCAACATTTCTAAAGTAAGCATAATTTATCCGCTCCTTTCGTTATCCCCATTGTAGCATTTGTCAGAACATATGTAAACGATTTTTCTGAAATTTATCTTCTTTTCTGTCAAAAAAAGTTCGTCGCACTAAGTACGACGAACCTAAAAATTTTCGATATCTTATTTTGGTAGTAATCAGATCAGGCTAGAAGGATCAACCTGCTCGCCATAGCGAATAACTTCAAAATGCAGATGCGGACCGGTGCTGTAACCAGTGCTGCCAATATAACCGATAATCTCGCCTTTTTTCACATACTGGCCTGCACTGCAGACAACGCGGCTCATATGTCCATAGGCTGTCTGATAACCATAATCATGGTTGATACGCGCATAAATCCCATAACCGCCAAACCAGCCTGCCTGTTGTACATAGCCTGCCGCACTGGCATAAACCGGCGCACCATAATCATTAGCAATATCAATGCCAGGATGCCAATCGCGACCATAACCGCCAAAGGGATTCGAACGACCACCAAAAGGAGAAGAAATGCTGCCACCACTAGTAGGCCATTGGCTAGGAGTAACATCACGACGATAGTTTTCAGTCTCAATAGCACTCAGCAAATTTTCCAAATCTGCCTTTTTAGCATCAGCCTCGCGACCAATGTTCTTTTCCTGCTCCAACACAATGTTAGCCGGATTTGTATCACCCAGGACAGGACCACCTTGACCAGCGTAATCAGAAGCATTGCTCTTAGGAGGCAGCTGTGCACCGCTTTTTTCCATCTGGCTACGAACCTGATCTTCAAGCTTTGATAAAGCTGCCAGCTTTTTCTGATTGGTTTCTGCCATCAGGCGCAGTTGTCTGATAGTCTGCTCCTGCTCAGATTTAGTCTGCTTATAAGCAGCAAGCTCTTGCTTCTGCTGCTCATTTTGCACAGCAAAATGAGCCAGCACACCAATGGTGCAGGTCACAGCAACTAAAAACGAAGCTACTGCTGTAAAAGCATATTTCAAATGAGTCTTTTTAACATGAGTCTTAGCGATATTCTGACCATCCGCAGGAATGAACCAGAAGGTGAAATGCTGATTGCGATGCCACATCATACGCAAGGAATTGTAGCGCACCTTAATACGCCTAACAATTCTACGTTGCTTATCCTGCACCTTATTTACAATGCTCATCACCTGCAGACGCACACGACGCTCAAGCATAGACAGCTGAATTTTGGCAACAGCTGCGGCAACAGCTATTACTGCCTTCACCTGTGCAATAAAAGCAATAATTTTTTCTAAACAGTCATTGTATAATAACTGCACTTCTTCTAACAGCTTGGCAACTAATACATTTGCCTTTGCTTTACAGTGATTATATAATGATTGCACTTCTTCTAACAGCTTAGTGTACAATTCGCTTGCTTTTGTGCCGCAGTAATCATATAATGACTGCATTTTTTTATTACATCGCTCCAAGAAATCCTGACTCATTCCGATACTCCTTTGTTGTTTTTTTATCTATTTATCTGCTATATTCCTTAATGAAACTATTGCAACGCTATTATTTTAATACTTTTTTCACTTTTAGTCAAATTTTTGCATTTCAAAGCCAATTTTCTTGTTAATCCTGCTGGATAAATTATGTATTTTATGTTACCAGTGCCATAAAGCATCCTTCTACAGGCAATAGCAACATACAAGCGTTCTCCTTCCAACTCACATCTGCAACATTTACCTCTATAATAATATTTAAAACATGCTTTTCTTATTATGATACTTTTTTCTTATAATTTATAATGATTTTTTGCTCACGCTGCTTCTACAGCACCTTCACCACTTGACAAAGTCAAACTGTTTTTGTAAGATAGAAATATATTATGGGGGTATAGCTCAGCTGGGAGAGCGCTTGAATGGCATTCAAGAGGTCAGCGGTTCGATCCCGCTTATCTCCACCATCACAGAGAGTGTGAAGAAAACCTCACTTCTTTGGAAGTGGGGTTTTTGCTTTATGCAGCGATTGCCGAAATGTCCAGCCCAGCACTGAACTGCTCAAAGTCAATATTGAAGTCGATATGCAGCCGATAGTCCCGATACACCTCCACGCGCCGGATTAGGCAGCTCACGATCATTTTCTTTGACTCCATGCTGGTACTATCGTACATTTCTGCCCATGATATAATATCGTCGTATTGAGCGTTTAAGGCGTCCAGCATGACCTGCCCCTCGTCGTAGGCCGCCTGCGCCGCCTCCATAGTACGCTGAATGGCGAGACATTTTTTCTCACCGTCCGCAATTAAGGAACTGAGCAATTCCTGCGAAAAAGCACTTTCGCCCCAGAGGGATTTAATGACTTCCGCCCGGAGCGTATCAAGCTCGGCGGCAGCCTTGGCATAGTCAGATTTTGCACTTTTGAGAAGCGCCTTCCGTTCTTCCATATCCTTCTTTTCCGTAGAAATCAGCCGCAGGCTTATAATCATCGGCTATCTGGATAAACGGCAACAGTACCTCGTAGGTTCTCTTGGTGATGCCATAGACTCGGGCGAAATCGGATGGGCGGGAGAAGATGCCGCCTTTCTCCCGGAAACGGATGATGCTTCTGGCTTGCCAGCTTTCCAGGCCCAAACGTTCGAAATCCTCAGCGCTAGCCGTATTGGGATCAAAAGGGAAGAGCTCGTGTACCATCCCTTCTTCTTTACTATATAAAGGATGAGATTTGGAGGCGTAGTGGATTTTGGCAGATGATGCATCTTTCTCCTGATTGCTGTTTGTGGAGTCTAGTTGGGAAGTCACAGGAGCATCGTTCTGCTTTTCCAGAATCAGGAACGTGAGAGAAACACACGCAATCATAATGGCAAGCAGGGTGAGAAGAGCTTGTCGGTCTTTCTTTTGAAGGTAAAAAATGTCTTTGAACTTCATAAGCTCCGATTTTATAGGTGAGTCGGGATTACTGGACTCGAACCAGCGACCTCATCGTCCCGAACGACGTGCGCT
>OQVZ01000615.1_pt1 | contig 13778 bp, 20 predicted proteins | sample 1691571 | NCBI WGS metagenome assembly OQVZ01 (sample SAMN03418261, study PRJEB22391) | human gut metagenome | biome: human-gut; feature: organic feature; material: feces | host: Homo sapiens | place: Tanzania | collected 2013-01
GCCTATAATGGAGAAAATCAACAAGCGAGGCCCTCGATAACGCCGTCCCCCGCCCATTGCCGCACCGACAGCCCCGCGCCCAGCCGGTGGACCGCCTGATGGTGATTGCTGTTGACCAGTGGCTCCGTGCCCACCAGCTCCGCCAGCTCGCCCACGGCGCGGGTGGCGTGGAGGATGTCGCCCTCCGGCGACTGGTGGCCGGGTATGTAGGCGTACAGCGTACCGCCGAAAAACACGTTCAGCGCCTGCAAGCCCCGGCATATACCCAGAATCGGCTTTTCCGCCGCGGTGAATGCCGCGATGACCCGCTCCTCCTCCGGCGGCAGACGGTCGGCAATATCCCCGCCGCCGGGCAGCAGCAGCGCGGCGCAGCGCGCCGCCTCTTCCCTGTCGGCGCTGACGACAGCCTCCAGCCCCACCGCCGAAAGCGCCGCTTTGTAGTTTACATAATCATGTCCTCCGTCCCAGACCAGCACACGTCTGTCCATACTACCGCCCCCTCTTCCCCATTACATGCCGCCGGCGGCAGAATTATGCTTTCAGGTGTTGCGCATCGGAAAAATTTGTGGTATGATACGCTGGTATGCAGCGGTATCGAAGAGGTCATAACGGGGCTGACTCGAAATGGAAAACCGCTTTGGTCGATTCATCCGCCGGAAATGCCCGTAATATAAGGCGTTTCGGGAGTTCAAATTTCACAATTTAATATCGTTCTTGCGTGTTTTTCTTGCATTTTTCTAAATGCTCGATTAACATTAAAGATACATGGAGAGGTATCGAAGTGGTCATAACGGGGCTGACTCGAAATGCGCGTTGGCTCTGGCCGTTTTCTCCGCTGAAAATCCTTGATTTATAAGGGTTTTCCCGAGTTCCAATTTCAAAATTTCATATCGTTCTTGCCTGTTTTTCTTGCATTTTCTCAGCGCACGGAAAACAGTTGAGATATACGGAGGGCTATCGAAGAGGTCATAACGAGAACGACTCGAAATCGTGGTCGCTACTCGGTAGCTCTCTGACCGGAATCCCTTGATTTTATGGGGTTTTTCGGGTATTCTTAACTTAATATTTTTGCTTGTTCTCCCCATCAGTTCTCCCCGTTTTCCGAGGTGCTGATGTTGAGATAAATACGGAGCGGTATCGAAGTGGTCATAACGGGACTGACTCGAAATCAGTTGAACCGCAAGGTTCCGTGGGTTCGAATCCCACCCGCTCCGCCAGAAATCACGCCAGTAGTCGGTTTTTCCGGCTGCTGGCTTTTCTTTTTCAGTTCTGTGCAAAGCCCAAGCCATTGAGCATTGCATCAGCCGAAGTCAGCTTCGAGCTGTAATCCAGATGTGCGTAAATGTTCGCCGTAGTTGAGAAGTCGCTGTGACCAAGCCATTCCTGAATCTGCTTCATGGGAACACCGTTTGCCAGAAGAAGCGAGGCACAGCTATGCCGGAGATCGTGATACCTGATCTGCCTCATCCCCTTCGCCTTGAGCAGCTTCGGAAAGCTCTCTGTGACGTAGTGAGGCTTGATTAGATCGCCAATCTCATTGACACATACATACTCAAGATAGTCCTTGATGTAGCTGCGTCCGCACAAGCGGCGGTTTTCCTGCTGTTCTTCTTTCAGCGTAAGAAGTCTTTCCCGCATGAACGGAACAAGAGGCAGTGTCCTCATACTCGATTTGGTCTTTGTGGTGTCCGACGCAACCAGAACGCGCTTGCCGTCGAGATCACAGGAAGTAACCGTATGACGAATGGTGATGGTGTTCTGATCAAAGTCGATGGCATCCCATTTCAGACCGATTGCTTCGCTCCGGCGTAGACCGTAGAACGCGCCGAACAGAATTGGCAGTTCAAGTTTGCTTCCCTTTGCAGCCTCGAAAAGAGCGTTGACCTCATCGGCATCATAGAAGCTGCCGACGTAGCGGTCTTTCTTCGGACGCTCAACCTTATCCGCCGGGTTTACATCAATCAGGTCAATCTTCACGGCATACTTGAGAGCCTTGTGAATGTTGGCGTGATAATGAATGACCGAGGACGGGCTGACACGCTCAAGCTCACTCAGGTAAAACTCCTGAATGTCTTTTGCGGTCAGGTTCTTGAGCGTCACTTCCTTTTCGCGGAAGTACGGTGCTACAATCTTCTTAACCGTAGTCGAGTATGAAGCGAATGTAGGGACTGCAACCGAGCTTTTGATGATGTCGAGCCACTTTTCCATATAGTCCGCGAACAGAATATCTCCGTTCATGACCTTCGGCTCTTCGGGATTGAAATTGCGTCGTGCGTCCATCAGGATCGCTTCGGCGCGTTTTTTGTTTCCCTTCACAGTAAGCCCGGTGGAAATCCACTTGGTCTTTCTTTTTCCGAGAGAATCGGTGTAATTCAACACGGCGTAGTAATATCCGCTTTTTTCGCGGAGATGTCCTGCTACCATAATTAACCTCCTTCATTGTAGCAGAGACACCTACCTGATACCGTGCTTCTATTATACCAGAACCGGGTTCGAATTGGAGGACCTCTGCCGAACATTTTTTGTAAACAAATTGAGTCCAAGCATTACGCCGTGACTGCTTCTCCGCAACCGATGCAGAGAAACGTGAAAATATGAGCCTTCGGAATACGATAGGCTCTGCCGACTTTGAGACAACAGATTTTGCCTTCCCGCAGGATGCGGTAGCCGGTCTTTGTGCTGATACTGAGTATTTCGCACATCTGCTCAATGCTCATCACATCGGGATAGTCTTTCAGCATGAGCTTGTAGGCATCGCGCTGAGAAATGGTTGATGCGGTATTCACCCGTCTCACCTCCACAAGATTTGTTTTTGCCTTATCAGCAAAAGGATAGGCAGCAGTCCTTTTTGAGTAGACTGCTGCCCATAGTTTTTGATGATAAAGCCCTTTCGGGCGTTTTCATATTGGTTATCCTTCCGGCATATTTGCAGCTCGCGCCCCTACCGAATAGGGAATGCTGCGGACTACCAATGGTCAATCGGTATCATGGGACTCTCACCCCTCCGAGGATCGCTCCGAGCCGCCCTTTCAGAGAAAAAACGGAAGTATCATTATACCCGGCATCTGCATCGTCGCAAGCAGCCGCACCACACGGCTGTTATAGCTCTCCGGAGGTCGCTCACTCCCTTGCGGGAGGTCCTGGCGTCGGAAGCTGTGTTGCTTCGCAGAAGCGGAAAGATCCGCAGCACTGAACTATTCAGTTTTCAAGGAGCAGTGAAGAGTGATTTACCTCTCTTCACCATCCCACGGACAAAAAAGCAGCTAATGTAAGGTATATCATCAAAATTTTTTGAAAAAGTATTTTGCTTTCTTCATGATTAGTGTCGCAGCATTGTAAACACTTTGCCGCTGCATATTGTTAGCAGCAGCATAATCAATTTTTGACTGTCCACCGATGATGCAATTCAGGTAGATGTCAAGTTGCCTCGGCGTAAGCGTTGCACGAAACTCCTTTTCTGACATCCAGAACATAACGCTTTCCTCCATGCTGGAAGAATCAATCAACCAGTATGGTTCTAAATCCTCACAACCCTCATAGCTGACATAGCTTAAGGACAGCACACTTGCCCGTTCTTCGGCTGTTTTGCCTTCAGTTCCGGAAATGGGAACTCCTTGCTTTGAGCGGCGCAGTCTTTTTTCCTCTGCGCGGAGGATTCGCATGACCTTACGGTCAACCTCCGTCACTTCGCCGGTGATTTTCACGCGCACCATGCACTTTCCGTCCTCCGTAGTCCAGAGGTCGTAGTCGAACTCGATAGGGGTCTTAGGTGTTTTCATTGTTCATCCTTTCCGCTGCGCGGGAGCAGCGGGAAGGGTGAAGACAGAAAAAGAGCCGCATGACGGTGAGGTTTGAATCCCATGCCGATAAAACAGAATAATTAAACTCTGTCTCATGCGGCATTAGGATGACTTCACCTATCAGGCGGCTCCACAGCTCAGCTATGACATATATTTTATTTTAGAACAGAGGCTTGTCCTCTGGTTCTTACTTGGTACTTACTTGGTACGCGGGCGCAGTCTTCTCATATTCAGTACATCAAAGACTGTGATCCGCCCGCATTTCTTGCACTTGGATTCTACATGACCTCTCGTGTCTTCGTAGACAGCAATGGCATTATGCTGACAATACGGACATTTCAGGTATCGGGGCTTCTGCTGGGAAATGGCAACTCTTGCCCTGCGGATTTTTTCGGTCAGCTCCGGCGTCGGTTCCTGAACCCGAATGGATGCTCTCTTCATTACCACACCTCCAATGGGTCAACATACTCACTGAATGGACGATCTACCATGTAACCGAGCTGACGAAGGCGGATAGACGCCGTTGTCTTGGAGACACCGAACAACCGGCAGAAAAGGCGCAGCGTTAAGTGATCACCATACGAATACCTCCCCTCGTAATTGATCAGCGGCGTTTCTGCAAACCGGCGCATTGCCAGGTCAACCTCTTTTTGAGGAAGCAGGATCGCCGCGCCCAAGACATTTGCTTGCCACTCGTTCCAATCCTCGCGGGTTTTCAGCTCTCGCGGCGTATAAGCAGTCCGTGCGGAATATCTCATTTCGCAGGATGCCTTTACCTCTTCCGATTCCAGTTGGAAGAGAATCTGATGGGCGCACTCGTGGGCAAGGGTAAATCTGCGCTTGGCGCAGAGCCGCTGCACGTTGCCGGATAGAATGAAGCTCTCGTCCAAGATGACCTGATTACGCTTCAAAGCCAGTGTGCGCGTAATACCAAGCTCCGTGATCTTGTACTCGGTGTCGGCATAGGCAGTTACACCGCAGATGCTTCCGTCCGGCGAGAGACGGGCGAATGATACGCGAAGACCGAGATAATTCTTTGCAAACTGATCAATGGGTGTTGGCAAAGCTGATCGGTCGGGCTTGTCAGCCTCATCCCCAAAAAAGAACCGGTTGAAGTCCTTCGTTGTTGAGGCTGCAATTTCTTCAAGTTGGCGCTGGGATAAAATCATGAGCAGTTGTCCTCCTTTGCTTCGACAAACCACTTATTACCTTCATGAAAGAGGAACGACTCCTTTCCTCTGATCATGACCGTGTAGCGGATGCCGCCACCCCCAACCTTGTTGGAGCTGGCGCGGCATTTGTACTTGAGCTGTTCGATCTGAAAAACCCTTCCGTCTTTCCATCGGATCAGCATCGGGATGATTGTTCCCTCTTCATCGACATCCAGATTGACTCTGACGTAGGCTTTTCTGCATTGCAAATTGTTCATAAGCGTCCTCCGTTCCTAAAAAAGTTGCCTGCTTCCGACACGAATTTCGCCAAGAATGTTGACACACGCTCTGTTCGTGTGGTATCATGCTCACGAACGAAATGTTCGTGTAGGCACAGTATAGCACGAACGCAATGTTCACGTCAATGGAATTAACGAAAGTTCTGTTCGTGTTCGCAGAAAATTTTAGAAAGAGGTGCCTTATGGGATTCAAAGACAGGCTGAGAGAAAAGAGAGTGGAAGCCAACCTGACACAAGCCGCTCTTGCAGAAAAAGTCTCTGTTACTGCGAGGACAATTCAAAATTACGAGCTGGGCAGTCGCAGGCCAACAAAATATGAAGTCGTGAAGAAAATCGCTGAGGCTCTGAATACAACGCCGGAATATCTTCTCGGCAACAGCGGAATGCTCGTCCTTGCCGCACAGGAACAGGGCGGCGCAAAGGCAGCACGGGAAATTGACGAGCTGGTGAGCGAGGTTTCCGGTATGTTTGCAGGAGGCAGTCTCAGTGAGGACGCGCTGGACGGCGCGATGCAGGCTCTCACCAGAGCCTACTGGATTGCAAAAGAAAAGAATAAGAAGTATACGCCAAAAAAGTACCGGAAAGAGCAGACGGAAGAGTAAGTCCGGTTTTTGGTACAGGCTGTTTGATATAATGGTTATCCTCGAAGGGAGGTGGTGCGATGAACGCCGAACAACTATCAAAAGTCGGCAGCGATCTCGTCCGACGCTGCGGCACAAGAGATCCTTTCCAGATTGCAAACGCGCTGGGTATCAATGTCATGGACGATTGCGAAAATCTCGGATCACTCAAGGGTATGTACTGCATCGTCAAAAGAAACCGCTTCATCTTTCTCAACAAGGATTTGAGTCCTCAAATGAAGCGGATTGTCTGCGCCCATGAGATCGGTCACGACCGGCTGCACCGTGCGCTTGCAAAAATACATGGCTTGCAGGAGTTTGTGCTGTATGATATGGCAACGAAGCCGGAGTACGAGGCAAACATCGTTGCGGCAGAGATCCTTCTTGATTCCGATGAAATCCTCGAATACATCTACGACTACGGGTACACCTCGGAGCAGATTGCGCGGGCAATGCACACAGACATCAACTTGGTTGCTTTGAAAATCGCGCATCTGGCAGAAACCGGGCATAAACTTCGTCGGATGGAGTACCGTAGCAGCTTTTTGAAGTGAAGGAGGTCAGTATGACGAAAAGCGATGTCATGAAAGAGTTCCTAAAGAAGACCGTCATTCCGGTTGTGGTTGCGCTGTTTTTGTTTTCGATGTTCAGCCGTATTTTCATCGAAAACGGAGCGCCCGATTATTTCCTGATCTGGCTTGCTTGCGGAGTACCTTTTGGCATTGGGAAGATGTTCACGCTGATTCCGATTGGCTTTGGTATTTCCGGGACAGTAGGTGTTGTTGCACTCAACCTTGTCCTTGGCGGTCTGATCGGCGGCGTAATTCTGATCTGGAAGCTGGCAGTTGCCCTCTGGTATCTGCCCTTGACCATATACAGACTTGTGACTTGAGAAAAGAGGTTAAAACATGAGTAAGAAACTTGTAGCATATTTTTCTGCGTCCGGCGTGACTGCAAAGGTAGCCGAGACGCTGGCTGAGGCAATCGGCGCGGACATCTTTGAGATTGAGCCGAAGGTGCCTTACACGGAAGCTGATCTGAACTGGATGGAAAAGAACGCCCGCAGCACGATTGAAATGAACGATCCCGCTTCACGACCGGAAATTGCCGTGAAGCGGGACAACATGAAGGACTACGATACAATCTTTGTGGGCTTCCCAATCTGGTGGTACGTTGCGCCGACGATTATCAATACGTTCCTTGAGAGTTATGACCTGAGCGGCAAAACGATCATCCCGTTTGCAACCTCCGGCGGAAGCGGCATTGGCAAGACGAACGAACGCCTTGCGCCGAGCTGTAAAGGCGCAAAGCTGATGGACGGCAAAGTTTTCAAGGGCAACGTCGGGCATCAGGAGCTTGCGGCGTGGGTTGAAGGACTTGGACTTTAAGGGACAGACAACTCGGAAGTTATGGAGGTACTTTATGAACGAGAGAGAAAAAATTATCCGATTATGGTTTGATATGTGGATTAAGAAAGCAGATTTAGGAATTGACAATATTTTTACAGATGATGTTGTATATACTGAGAGTTGGAGTCCTAAATATGAAAACCGCAAAACGGTAAAGCACTGGTTTGACGAATGGAATACACGCGGAAGTGTTCTTGTCTGGGAGATTAAGCAATTTTTTCATCAAGGCAATCAAACAATCGTGGAGTGGTATTTTAAAAGCAAAATGAATAATGGAAATGTTGAAGAATTTGACGGAATATCTTTAATTGTATGGACACAGGATAACAAAATAAAATCATTAAAAGAGTTTGGTTGCAATCTTCATAATTACAATCCATATCGAGATAGTGATATTCCCGTATTTCGAGAAGAAAAAGCAAATTGGTTTTGAGAGGACTATAAATTCCAGTTTAACGAACAGGAGATGATGATCGCATGAAAATCCTACATGAACTTTCTTGGCTATGGGAAACGCTGGGCATTGCACTTGTGGCGGCGGCTATCTGCATAGCTTGCGCCGCGCTGATCTGCAAGGCAGCGAAGAAGAAACTCAGCAAAAAGGTATTGGCTGTCATAGGGGCTGCGGCATTTGTAGGGGCAATTCTGGCGATCATTCTGATCGCCCGGACGCCGATGCCGCTTTGATAAGACGGAGGACTTGATGGGCAGCGCATAAGCCCCTGCCTTTATACATCGCAGGAAGGAGGACAGCCGAAAATGAAAGACAGAACCTACATTGCAATCGACCTGAAATCCTTCTATGCCTCCGTGGAATGCCGGGAGCGCGACTTAGATCCTCTGGACACAAACCTCGTGGTAGCAGACGAAAGCCGGACGGACAAGACTATCTGCCTTGCCGTTACACCCTCCCTCAAAAGCTACGGTATCTCCGGACGCGGACGGCTATTTGAAGTCAAGCAGCGAGTGAAGGAAGCGAACGCCGGACGGCAGCACGACGCACCGGGACACAGGCTGGACGGCACATCACACTTCTTCTCGGAGCTGCAAGCAAACCCGTCTCTGGCGATCGACTTCATCATCGCGCCGCCCCGGATGGCGTATTACATGGAGTACAGCACCCGCATCTATCAGGTTTATCTCAAGTATATTGCCCCGGAGGACATCGTTGTCTACTCCATCGACGAGGTGTTCATGGATGTGACGGACTACCTGAACACCTACAAGCTCTCGGCACATGACCTTGCCATGAAGATCATCCTCGATGTGCTTGAAACAACCGGCATCACAGCAACAGCAGGAATCGGCACGAATCTTTTCCTCTGCAAAGTGGCAATGGACATTGTGGCGAAGCACATCCCCGCCGACAAGAACGGCGTCCGTATTGCGGAGCTGGATGAGATGAAGTTCCGACGTGAGCTTTGGTCTCATCAGCCGCTCACGGACTTCTGGCGCGTGGGTCGTGGCATTGCCAAGAAACTTGAGCAAAATGGGATGTTTACGATGGGCGATGTTGCCCTCTGTTCAGAGCGGAATGAAGACTTGCTTTACAAGCTGTTCGGCAAGAATGCAGAATTGCTCATCGACCATGCGTGGGGTTGGGAACCTACGACCATTGAAGCGATCAAGGCGTACCGTCCCAGCTCCAACAGCATCAGCTCCGGTCAGGTATTGCACTGCCCATACGAGACGGATAAAGCAAAGCTGGTTGTCCGAGAGATGACGGATTTGCTTGTGCTGGACTTGGTGGACAAGGGGCTTGTCACCGACCAAATGGTTCTCACAGTCGGCTACGACATTGAGAACCTGACCGATTCGGCACGACGGGCAAATTACCACGGCGCGGTGGAGAAAGATCCCTACGGTCGGGAGATTCCCAAACAGGCGCATGGCTCTATCAACCTTGACGAACACACATCATCTACCCGCAAAATAATGTGTGCTGTGTCAGAACTCTTCGACCGGATTGTTGACAAGAATCTGCTTGTCCGCCGTATGTACGTTGTTGCAAATCATGTCCTGCCGGAAGCGGACGCACCGAAGAAAAATGACGGTGCTGTCCAGCTTGACCTCTTCACTGACTACGCCGCCGAAGAGGAAAAGCAGAAAGCCGAGGACGCCGCTTTGGAGCGTGAGCGGAAGATACAAGCCGCCACGCTTGCAATCAAGAAGAAATATGGAAAGAACGCCATCCTCAAGGCGATGAATCTTGAAGAAGGCGCAACCGCCAAAGACCGTAATGCGCAGATCGGCGGGCATAAGGCATAAAGAATCAAACAAATCGGAATTTGATGAGGAAGATTATTTATATAATCTACCGTCTACGGTCTGAAAACGACCACCTATCGAGAATCGGTGGAAATCAATTCTCGATTTTTTTATACTGTAACCGTAACAAAGAGGAGGTGAGCAAATGCAAATTGAAATCAAGTTAGATGAGAACTGCAAGGAACCCAAAATCATCGTTGTGACAAACAAAATGACCGACGAAATCAATGAAATCATGAAAAGGCTTTCAGACGAGCAGCCGAAAATGATTGCCGGATTCAAAGATGATATTGTCGAAGTGTTGGAGCCGTTTGATATTTACCGCATTTTTGCTGCATCAGGCAAAGTGTTTGCCGAAACAAATCACGGTGAGTACACGCTCCGTCTGCGGCTTTACGAAATGGAGCAGCGGCTGGACAGCAACTTTTTTGTCCGAATATCAAACTCGGATATTATCAATCTGAGAAAAGTCAAGGGTTTTGATTTAAGCTTTGCAGGAACAATTTGTGTTACGCTTTCAAATGGGACGGTTACTTATGTTTCAAGGCGTTTTGTCGCCAAGATCAAACAATTATTAGGAATATGAGGTGGTAAAAATGAAAAAAAAGATGATTCAGCGTGGGCTTCTCGGATTCCCTCTCGGCATTGCTATCGGTTTTGTAATAACTGTGATTATATCAATGTGCATAGGAGATGGTTCGTTCTATCCTGTCACCCCTGAGCTGATTGATACAATGAAAAATGAATTAAACGCAGTTATTCTTCAAACAATTCTCTGCGGAATTTTGGGTACAGGCTTTGCAATGGCTTCCGTTATTTGGGAAATTGATTCGTGGAGCCTTGCAAAGCAAAGCGGAATTTACTTTTCCATTGCCTGTGTTACGATGTTTCCGATTGCCTATATTACGAATTGGATGAAGCATAATGCCATTGGTATTCTTTCATATGTAGGAATATTCGTTGCAATTTTCGTCATCACTTGGCTCGTTCAATATTTTGTATGGAAACGCAAAGTGAAAAAAATGAATGACGGAGTTCGGAAGAGTAATAACGCAAAATGAGCATAACCTTCACAACGGCAACTTCCAGTTTATCTAGGAGGTGCGATGTAGAATGCGTATGAACAATAGGTACGACGAGATTATCAATCTTCCTCACCACGTCTCCAAGACGCGACCACAGATGCCGATGTCAGATCGAGCAGCGCAGTTCGCACCCTTTGCAGCACTCACCGGATATGACTCCGCCATCAAGGAAACCGGGCGTCTGACCGACGAAAGGATTGAGCTTGACGAGGAAGCTCTGACTGCATTGGACATGAAGTATCAGCTTCTCATGGATGCCTTTGATAACGCGCCGGAAGTCACCATTACCTACTTCCAGCCCGATGAGCGGAAGGCTGGCGGAAAATATGTATCAGCAGTCGGCGCAGTCAAAAAGATCGATGATTTTGAGCGGCGGATCACCATGCAGGACGGCGCGAAGATTCCGATGGATGATGTGCTGTCTATTGAGGGAGAGCTATTCTCAGTGCTTGAGTAATATTGAAAACGGTTTGAAAAAGACGCTATTGAGCGTCTTTTTCTTTTTCGGATACCTGACATTTTTGCTTTATTTGTCCGTATAGAGTGAAGGGGGATTTTACGGGGAGTCTCTGCGAGGGAATACGATTTTAGAGAATAGCAAGCACAGCCGGTGTATATACACACGGCGATTTTCGATTAAGGAAACCCTCCCCTTAATCTGAAAAATGCTTGTTGGGATGCCTCCCAAACCCTCTTCCTTTACGAAAGGACGGAACGCCTATGGCAAACAGAACGCGACCAAATCAGATACTCTTCTTCGTCTCCGACGATGAAAAAAGAATCATCAAGGCAAAGATGGCGCAACTCGGAACAAGGAACATGGGAGCATATCTCCGGAAGATGGCGATTGACGGCTATATCATCAAGGTGGACTATACGCAGCAGAAGAAACTTGCCGCCGCAGTCAGCCGTGTTGCTTCGAACATCAATCAGATTTGCCGCCGCATCAACTCCACCGGACACTTCTATGCGGATGATGTTGCAGAGCTGAAAGAAAGGCAGGGTGAGATATGGCAGTTACTAAAATCAAGCCAATCCGAGGAACTGTAAACAAAGCTCTCACCTATATTCTTGACCCGCAGAAGACAGACGATGCCTTCTATGTTTCGTCCTACGGGTGTGCTGCAAGCGATGCGGCGGCAAAAGAATTTGAATGGACAAGAAACCTCGCAGTACAGCAAGGAATGCAGATGCCGAAGGTGCTTGCCCGTCATCTGATCCAGTCCTTTGACATCGGTGAAGTGACACCGGAAGAGGCTCATGAAGTTGGAAAGCAGCTTGCGGACGAATGGCTCAAGGGCAAGTACGAATATGTGATTGCAACCCACATCGACAAGGGGCATTGCCATAATCACATCATCTTCAATGCCGTGAACTATGTGGACTTCCATGCCTACCGGAGCAACAGGAGAACCTATCGGGAACTGCGTCAACTCAGTGATGAGATATGCAAGGAACACGGGTTGTCTGTGATCCCTCCGTCGCAGAACAAGGGCATGGACTACAAGGAATACACCGAAGCCAAACGCGGCACGAGTTGGAAGCAAAAGCTCAAGCAGACCATCGACCGGCTTGTTATCACAGCGAAGGACTACGATGACTTTCTGCGGCTCATGCAGCAAGCCGGTTATGAAATCAAGACCGGCAAATACATCTCCTTCCGCGCTGAAGGTCAGGAGCGGTTTACCCGTTCTAAGACCATCGGAGAGAACTACACCGAGGAACGCATCAAGGAACGAATTGCCGGACGGACACCCCGAAGAAGTCAGAGACAGACCACGCCGAAGGGCATCTCTCTCATCGGAGATATTCAGGAGCGGATCAGGCTCATCGACAGCAAGGGTTACGAGCATAAAGCAAAGCTCACTATCCTCAAGGAAGCGGCACGGACACTCAACTATCTCACGGAAAACAACCTGCTCCAATACTTCGATCTTGAGAAGAAGGTCGAGGACGTTCATAGCTCTTTTGACCGCACCGGCAAGGAGCTGAAAGGCGTTGAAGCGCGTCTGAGGGAAGTCCAGCCGCTTATCAAAAACATCTCCAACTACCAGCGCCTCAAGCCCGTATATGACGCATTCCAGAAGACAAAAGACAAGCCGGGTTTCAAAGCAAAGCACGAAGCCGAGCTTGTGATCTTTGAGGCAGCGAGAAGCACATTACTTGCCATGCAGGGCGATGAAAAACTGCCGAGCTTGAAGACACTCCAAGCGGAGCAAGCGCAGCTCTTTGAAGAACAGGAACGGCTATATGCTGAACGAAACAGGCTCAAAAAAGAAGCGAAGCAAATAGAGACGATAAAGTCTAATGTTGATACGTTTCTTGCTCCTTCTGCTGACCATGACCGTGATCATCTGCGCAGCACACAGCGCGAATAGTCCTTTCAAAAGCAGGGCATCTCCTGATGACCGGAGATGCCCTGCATCCTTGAGAGAAGGTTCGAGAAGTTGAAACTTTTTCTTTAATTTCTGCATCAACGGATTGCTTTTGAGAATGAAATCCAGTATAATATTATAAGCGATGTTGAATGCAAGCAAGCGAAAGGATGGTTGCCGTGCGCATAAGCTATAAGAAACTATGGATGCTTCTTCTGGAACGCGACATAAAGAGGGCTTCTCTACGACATGAGGTAGGGCTGTCTGCCGGAACATGGACAAAACTGAATAAGGGGGAAGAAGTGTCCCTCTCTATTTTGCTGCGCATTTGTGATTACTTGAACTGTGACATCGGAGATATATGTGAGGCTGTGCGAACGGACAAGAACTGAGTCCGGTTTTTCGTACAGCTCTTTTTGTAGAATAGTAAGTGTGAAACTATAACTTTGGAGGTTGCTGAAATGGCTGAGAATAACACAAGCAATATCGGCTTTGAAAAACAAATCTGGGACGCGGCTTGCGTCCTGCGCGGAAACATCGACGCATCCGAATATAAGTCGGTCGTTCTCGGACTGATTTTTCTGAAATACATTTCGGATCGCTTCGAGGCAAAGTACAAGGAACTGGTTGAAGAAGGCGATGGATTTGAAGAAGACCAGGACGAATACACTGCCGAAAATATCTTCTTTGTCCCTGAGAATGCACGATGGAGTGCGATTGCTGCTGCCGCTCACACACCGGAAATTGGCACGGTGATTGATGATGCCATGC
>OQVZ01000616.1_pt1 | contig 13771 bp, 9 predicted proteins | sample 1691571 | NCBI WGS metagenome assembly OQVZ01 (sample SAMN03418261, study PRJEB22391) | human gut metagenome | biome: human-gut; feature: organic feature; material: feces | host: Homo sapiens | place: Tanzania | collected 2013-01
ATGATCAAGATGCAGATGAACCAGACAATGATACGGAAAATATAAAGATTTAGATTTAATTGAAACGGCATGCAAATTACATGATTTAGGGAAAATGAATTATAAATTCCAAGAATATATACAAAAAGATTATCCGATTAATAAAAAATTAAACGATTTATATAACGAATTAAATATAAGAGATATACCGCATGGCGTATTGAGTTGTTGTTTTATAGATATTGAAAATTTAAAAAAAGAATTTGGATTTGACGATGAAGATATAAGGGTTTTAGCTACGGCAATATTTAATCATCATAATAGAGAGTTATTAGATAATAATAAACAAAGAATTGAATTTAATAGATTAAATAAAATAGTCAATGAAGATTTAAAATATAATGTAGAAAAATATAATGAAATATATAATAAAAATCTACATTGTGAATATGACGGTATAGATGAAAATATGATAAAAAATAATGATTGTAAAAGAAAAAATTATGAATTCTGGTTAAAATTTATAGTTATAAAAGGAATGCTAAATAAAATAGATTACGCTGCAAGCGTTTATGTTTATAATAAGGAAAAAAGGATATATGAATTTGGAATTAATAAAGACGACTTTGAAATGAAAGCGGATAATTCATGCGAAAAAGTTATAACTAAATTTAAACAAAAGAAATATGAATTAAAAGATTGCCAAAAATTTATGAAAGATAATAAAGATAAAAATATAATTATCGTAGCTTCCACAGGAATTGGAAAAACTGAAGGAGCTTTACTTTGGGTGGGAAATTCAAAAACATTTTATACTTTGCCTATTAAGGTGTCGATTAATGCTATTTACGAAAGAATAAAAACTCAAAATTATTACGATAAAGAAAAAATTACGATTCTTCATTCGGATGCCGTAAGCGAATTAATGAAAGAAGATACGGATTTTGAAGACGCTATGGAAAAATACGGAAAAAGTAAAAAACTCTCTTATCCTTTCACCGTATGCACTATAGACCAGCTTTTTTATTTTGTTTTTAAATCGCTCGGAACTGAAATATTCCCAGCGACTTTGAAATATAGTAAAATTATAATAGACGAAATTCAATCTTATACTCCAGAAATAACGGCTTTTATTTTATACGGTTTGAAAGTTATAAACGATTTGGGCGGACAGTTTTGCATAATGACTGCTACTCTTCCGCCAATAATCAAAGAATTAATGGAAAGAGAGAATATAAAATTTGAAACTCCGAAAACCTTTATTAAGAAGGACGAAAACGGGAACAGTATTAAAAGACATTTCATAAAATTTATAGAATTTAAAGACGAAGAAGAAAAAGACTTTAATTATAACGAAATTTTAGAAAAAGCTAAAAATAACAAAGTCCTTATAATTTGCAATACAGTAAAACGCTCTCAAGATGTTTATACAAAACTTAAAGAAAAAAATAAACAAAATACAGAAATTAATTTACTTCATTCAAGATTTATTTTTAGAGATAGAAAACTTAAAGAAGAAAAAATACAAGATTTTGCTTCCACAAAAGAAGAAAAAAGAAATAATGACGCTGGAATATGGATTTCGACTCAAATAGTAGAGGCAAGTTTGGATATAGATTTTGATATTTTATATACCGATATGTGTTCTGCCGATAGTTTGCTTCAAAGAATGGGAAGATGCTACAGAGACAGAGTTTATACGGAAGACGAACCTAATATTTTTATTTACGATACTAAAGTCGGAGTTGGAAACGAAAAAAATAGCGTTTATGATTTGGAATTGTATAATAGAGCAGTTGATTTTATAAAAGAATATGATAATAAAATTTTTACCGAAGAGCAAAAATTGAAATATATTGATAAAGTTTATAATACTAAAGAATTGGAAAATAGCGATTATTTAAAAAGCATATATGATAATTATAATATTTTAGAAAAACTTTCTCCAGCTTTTATAGACAAATCGCAAGCCTCAGATTTATTTAGAGCTATAGACAGCGTAACGGTAATGCCTAAAGAAAAATATTTATCAAAAAATGTTAATAATATTATTAACGAATATTTTGAAATAAAAGATAAAGAAAAGAAAACAAAAGACGATTTAAAAAATTTAATAAAAAAGAAAAATGAAATATTAGGATTCACGACTTCCGTTCGTTTATATAAAAGCCTTCAATCAAACGCGGGATTTAAGCCAATAGAATTAGGAAAAAATAAATTTGAAAAAATATTTATAGTCGATTTGGAATATAGCGAAGAATTAGGATTATTAGATAATGATGCAAATATATTTTTATCGGATTGATTATGATTAACGATGCCGAAGAAATAAAATATGTTTCTGGAACTATTTATTCCTATAGTTTTTTATGCATGAGGAAAGTTTGGCTTTCTTATCATAATTTGTCTATGGAGCAGGAAAGCGAATTGGTTGAGATTGGAAAGTTTATTGACGAGACGACTTATAAAAACGAAAAACATAATTTTTTAATCGACAATATAGTTAATATAGATTTTCTCAAAAAGAATATTGTGCATGAAATAAAAAAATCTAAAAAAGAAAAACAAATGGCTATAAATCAAATTAAATATTATCTTTTTATTTTGAAAAATCATGGCTTTGAAGATATTAAAGGGCAATTAAATATTCCGAGAATAAAATATACAGAAGAAGTTATTTTAAATGATAACGATATTGAAGATATAAAAAATCAACTTGAGACGATAGATAAAATAATTAAAAGTAAAAATATTCCAAAACCTATAAACGAAAAGAGTTGTTTGAAATGCGCTTATTATGAACTTTGTTATATATAAGAGGTTTTAATATGGGAGATTCTTATTATTTATTTTCAAGCGGAGAGCTTAAAAGAAAAGATAATACTTTGCAATTTATTAAACCTACGGGCGAGAAAAGAAATCTGCCAATAGAAGTTATATACGATATTTACGCTTTTGGAGAGATTACGATTAACTCAAAATTAATTAATTTTTTATCTCAAACGGGAATATGCGTTCATTTTTTTAATTATTACGAATTTTATGCAGGAAGTTTTTATCCGAGAGAAAAATTGGTTTCGGGCGATTTGCTAGTTCAACAAGTTGGATTTTATACCGATTATCAAAAAAGAATTTCGCTAGCTAAAAAATTCGTTTACGGAGCGACTGAAAATATATTAAGAAATTTGAAATATTATAATGTTAGAGGACGAGATTTAAACGAAGAGATAGAATCGATAACAAAACTTGAAGAAAGTTTAGATTCTTATAACAGAATAGATGAAATAATGGGAATTGAAGGAAATGTTCACAGAATATATTATAGAAGTTGGAATAAAATAATAAATCAGGAAATAGATTTTGAAAAAAGAGTAAAGCGTCCGCCTGACAATATGATAAACTCTTTAATAAGTTTTTTAAACTCCGTTCTTTATACAAAAATACTTTCTGAAATTTATAGAACGCAATTAAATCCAACTATTAGTTATTTGCATGAACCTTCGGTTAAAAGATTTTCTTTATCTTTGGATGTCGCCGAAATTTTTAAACCTTTAATAGTCGACAGATTAATATTTTATTTATTAAATAAAAATATTATATCTGAAAATGATTTTGATAAAGAAAGCAATTTTTTAAGACTTAAAGAAAATACTCTTCAAAAAATTATGGGAGAAGTTGAAAAAAGACTTTCGACTACGATAAAACATAGAACATTAAATAGAGATGTTTCTTATAGATATTTAATGAGGCTTGAACTTTATAAAATAATAAAACATTTGCTCGGAGAAAAAGAATATTCCCCGTTTAAAATATGGTGGTAGAAATGTATATAATTTTAATATATGATATTCAGGTAAACGATGAAGATAATCCTTATGTATTGAAAAAAGTTTTTAATATTTGCAAAAGGTATCTTAATCATATACAAAAATCGGTATTTGAAGGCGAACTTTCAGAACCTAAATACCTTAAATTAAAAGAAGAGCTCTTTGACATATTAAGAGAACATAAAGACTCATGCATAATATTTAAAAGCAGAAACGAAAAGTGGCTTGAAAAAGAGTTTTTAGTGAAAGAAGATATTGACAAAACTTCAAATTTTATATAAAATGCAAGTATGTCGATGTATAATCTATAATAATTTGCGGATTATCGACAGACGATTTTTAAAATTAATGTCGTATTTTGTATTGTTATATTATTTTATATCAATACTTGTATCAAATTAATATGTAGAAAATATTAGTTTTGCATATTTCAGAGAGAAAAAACGGATAATAAATCTAACCATATTGGAATGTAAATCATATATGTAAGATGATTCTCCGTTTTTTGATTGTAATAATAAATCTAACCATATTGGAATGTAAATAGATAAAAATATATATAGATTCTTATCGGGTTTTGAATAATAAATCTAACCATATTGGAATGTAAATGGCTCATGGAGAGGCGAAGATTTATTAAGAGTAAACATAATAAATCTAACCATATTGGAATGTAAATGAAACAATATACGGTGGACAAGGTATAAGCAGAGAAAATAATAAATCTAACCATATTGGAATGTAAATCCTTGAAAGTGGGGGCGGAATATAATAAAGCTATAAAATAATAAATCTAACCATATTGGAATGTAAATTTTTGTGGACCTTTCCACAGTAATTTTGCGAAGTCATAATAAATCTAACCATATTGGAATGTAAATTTTGTTGAAATTTTTGCTCAGGTATACAATTTACAGATAATAAATCTAACCATATTGGAATGTAAATATGAGTTTCTGGAAAGACGCATACAACTATATATGGATAATAAATCTAACCATATTGGAATGTAAATCTGCTAAACTTCCTAAAAGGCGGAATCATATCATTAATAATAAATCTAACCATATTGGAATGTAAATGCGCGCTGAAACTCTGCAAATTGCTCTTTAATCGATAATAATAAATCTAACCATATTGGAATGTAAATAACAAGAGAAGAAAGCATATTAAACGAACTACAAGAATAATAAATCTAACCATATTGGAATGTAAATAATATTAATGATTATAAATAAAAGAGCGTTTAAATCATAATAAATCTAACCATATTGGAATGTAAATTTTTTCATTATACATTAGATTGAATACTCTTTTTTTCATAATAAATCTAACCATATTGGAATGTAAATCGAAAACAGAAAACAAGAAGCAGCAACAAGAATGATGATAATAAATCTAACCATATTGGAATGTAAATAGTAATAGACGAGACTAACGCAATGGCAGGAATAAGGATAATAAATCTAACCATATTGGAATGTAAATGTTAATGGCAATGCTATAGGGTCTGTTAATGCTTGAATAATAAATCTAACCATATTGGAATGTAAATCATTTTGAATAGCTATAGTATTTTGATTTAATTCTTCATAATAAATCTAACCATATTGGAATGTAAATCTCTCTAGTGTTTGTTTTTCTTGTTGTTTTTCTTGATAATAAATCTAACCATATTGGAATGTAAATTCTTCTATACTGAAGAATCTAGCTTCTGTCCAATTGATAATAAATCTAACCATATTGGAATGTAAATAATGTAAAAGTAGGACCAAGCACGATATATAACAAAATAATAAATCTAACCATATTGGAATGTAAATATTATATCTAAAATACGAAGAAATGAACAAAATATAATAATAAATCTAACCATATTGGAATGTAAATTGCAACCAATCTACGGAGCAGAATTATTATGTGCAAATAATAAATCTAACCATATTGGAATGTAAATGCATTATTCTCCTCCTAATGATTTATTTTTTAGTTCATAATAAATCTAACCATATTGGAATGTAAATTTACGGCAAAGGAATAGATAAAGAGACAACAAATCAATAATAAATCTAACCATATTGGAATGTAAATGGCAGCTGGACGGGGGAAGACCTATTAAGAGTAAACATAATAAATCTAACCATATTGGAATGTAAATATACTTTATCAAGCTTTCTTGTGTATTCTTCATATACATAATAAATCTAACCATATTGGAATGTAAATTCAGGCAGCGGGATTTAACAAATTATTAGCAGTGGGATAATAAATCTAACCATATTGGAATGTAAATTTTCGTGTTTGACGAAGTAGAAGAAGGACAAAAACCATAATAAATCTAACCATATTGGAATGTAAATTTAAGAAAAGCTCAATTAATAACTGAATGGTTAAAAATAATAAATCTAACCATATTGGAATGTAAATTATTTTAGAGAACAAGATTTCAAACTATTATGTTTAGATAATAAATCTAACCATATTGGAATGTAAATTGTGGAAAATGCTTAAATTGTCAATCAAATAAAAAAATAATAAATCTAACCATATTGGAATGTAAATCACTATCACGCTATAATATATGGAATATCTAATTTAATAATAAATCTAACCATATTGGAATGTAAATTAAAAATATAGAGATACTACAGACGGAGATTTTGGGATAATAAATCTAACCATATTGGAATGTAAATCTAATTCTCTTATTTTTGCATCTTTTTGATATATTAGATAATAAATCTAACCATATTGGAATGTAAATGAAGATGACTTTCTACAAATAGATTATTTCAGGCAAATAATAAATCTAACCATATTGGAATGTAAATTTGAAATCAGAATATGACGAAAACGGATACACTAAAATAATAAATCTAACCATATTGGAATGTAAATGCATAAAAATTGGCTTCTTTCTATCGAATTATCTACATAATAAATCTAACCATATTGGAATGTAAATGCAGTTTACGATATTATTATGCCAGCATAAGAATTGATAATAAATCTAACCATATTGGAATGTAAATAGTTTCACCAATTATGAAGTGAAATTCTGGGACTTTGATAATAAATCTAACCATATTGGAATGTAAATGACATGAAGCGATATATGTCTTTATCGAGGTTTCTTATAATAAATCTAACCATATTGGAATGTAAATACGAGTGGTATAGCGCTTGGGTCTCCTAACTGCTGTATAATAAATCTAACCATATTGGAATGTAAATTTTCATAAATTTTCAAAAGGATTAGGAGAAACATGGATAATAAATCTAACCATATTGGAATGTAAATATGATTTTGCTAATAAATGAAAATCGAGCATCATGCATAATAAATCTAACCATATTGGAATGTAAATCTATTTCGTCAGCTCGAGCCTCTTTTTCTTCTTGAGAATAATAAATCTAACCATATTGGAATGTAAATAAGATTTTTATTATTGGTTTTTGAAAAATCGAAAGGACATAATAAATCTAACCATATTGGAATGTAAATAAAAAAAATATTTGCAAGGCTTGGTAAAAGATAATAATAATAAATCTAACCATATTGGAATGTAAATTATTTTGTATTTGACTTTCTTTAAAATTATCTTTATCATAATAAATCTAACCATATTGGAATGTAAATACGATTATGTCGGTAAGTAAAGCCTGCTTCTGAATAATAATAAATCTAACCATATTGGAATGTAAATTTTAATCGACTATATTATAACTTATAAAAGGTTTACATAATAAATCTAACCATATTGGAATGTAAATATTATAGTTTATAGTGATAAATTTGAATTGAAATATATAATAAATCTAACCATATTGGAATGTAAATTTAAATTCTGTTTTACTTATATGATTATATATTCCTATAATAAATCTAACCATATTGGAATGTAAATCTTAAATGGGACAATCTATAATTCCAATTCAAATCTATAATAAATCTAACCATATTGGAATGTAAATATTTTCTAAAATATTGAGTTATACGATTGTTATCAAATAATAAATCTAACCATATTGGAATGTAAATACCTAAAGTTTCATCATGCGGAGCAACGCCAAAATGCATAATAAATCTAACCATATTGGAATGTAAATGATGATGATTCATTACCGTTAGCATTTTGGAAGGAATAATAAATCTAACCATATTGGAATGTAAATTAATGTGCCTAAAATATTCGTGGCTGTCGAAACAGGATAATAAATCTAACCATATTGGAATGTAAATATGATTATTATGTTTTTCATTGCCCTTCGGATAAAGCATAATAAATCTAACCATATTGGAATGTAAATAATTGCTCGATTATAAAATCATTAGCATAAGCGGGCATAATAAATCTAACCATATTGGAATGTAAATAAATGATAAAAACAATATGGCATCCGCAGAGGATATATAATAAATCTAACCATATTGGAATGTAAATTGATAAATAATAAAACATTGCGTCTATTTTCATAAGATAATAAATCTAACCATATTGGAATGTAAATGAAATTCGCATCCCGTCTTGGCATTTTGGGGCGATAATAATAAATCTAACCATATTGGAATGTAAATCTTGACATTATATAGCTATTAGGCGAATGGAATTCACATAATAAATCTAACCATATTGGAATGTAAATGGTCTAGTTTTTTCTATGTTTGAAGGTCTCCATTTTATAATAAATCTAACCATATTGGAATGTAAATATCTTTGCCCAAGCCCACGCTCCATTTTACAAATGGATAATAAATCTAACCATATTGGAATGTAAATATTTTAGAAGAAAATTTTTCGGATTATCGGTTGAGAATAATAAATCTAACCATATTGGAATGTAAATTAACCGATTTACGATAAATATCTTTACAATCATTAATAATAAATCTAACCATATTGGAATGTAAATATAGCAATACTTTAATTATTTTTCTTAATGTAATGCATAATAAATCTAACCATATTGGAATGTAAATTTGACGAATTATCAACAGAAAGGAGCAGGCACGGACATAATAAATCTAACCATATTGGAATGTAAATAAGAAACATTAAATAAATTTTATCATAAAACATTAAATAATAAATCTAACCATATTGGAATGTAAATCTTTTATTTTCTCAAAATGTAATGCTGTTGTCGGCTATAATAAATCTAACCATATTGGAATGTAAATCAAGGAAACCAAAGCGGTCACGGTTTAAGCGTTAGTATAATAAATCTAACCATATTGGAATGTAAATAATAAAAACGAAGCAAGAAAAACGGATAATAGCATAATAATAAATCTAACCATATTGGAATGTAAATCATTAACGAGCGCAATAGCGGGCGTTTATTGTTTGGATAATAAATCTAACCATATTGGAATGTAAATAGTTTCAGCAACTACAAAGTTAAATTTTGGGATTTCATAATAAATCTAACCATATTGGAATGTAAATCAGGGTTTAATAAATTATTAGCAGTGGGAAATCAAGATAATAAATCTAACCATATTGGAATGTAAATAACTTTAAAGAAAACGAAAAAATAACATTAGACGAAGATAATAAATCTAACCATATTGGAATGTAAATGGAAATAATAGCGCTTGGTATATTGGATATATTATACATAATAAATCTAACCATATTGGAATGTAAATAAGTAATCAGCATACATTACCAATAACTCCGATTTGATAATAAATCTAACCATATTGGAATGTAAATGATATCCTATTTTCTTTTTTCTTATACCACGAAAAGATAATAAATCTAACCATATTGGAATGTAAATGCTATAGCACTGCCAATAACAGTGATTAACTCATTAAATAATAAATCTAACCATATTGGAATGTAAATAAAACATTTGTTACTGTCGAAATAGGATTTGAGCCTAATAATAAATCTAACCATATTGGAATGTAAATCTGATATCTAAATTATAATTATTAGTTGAATTACAAATAATAAATCTAACCATATTGGAATGTAAATTTGGTCTTTGTGCTGCTTGCTCTCCTGTAAAGCTTGATAATAAATCTAACCATATTGGAATGTAAATAGTCGTAGACAATACAATTGAGAGAAGTCAATTTTTGATAATAAATCTAACCATATTGGAATGTAAATAGAAGTAGTAACGGCTTTAACGAGTGCGATTGCTGATAATAAATCTAACCATATTGGAATGTAAATACGATTATAAAAGAACGACTAGCAGATACGAGAGAAGATAATAAATCTAACCATATTGGAATGTAAATTCCAACTACCTGGCTCTTGTAGTTCGTTTAATATGCATAATAAATCTAACCATATTGGAATGTAAATATCAGTTGGCTTGAGTGTGTGCCAGGTGACATTTTTATAATAAATCTAACCATATTGGAATGTAAATATATATGAAGCAGTAAAGTAATCTTTACGCCATGCACATAATAAATCTAACCATATTGGAATGTAAATGATAAAGCCTAGTTTTTCCGATAAGAAAGTTATTACGATAATAAATCTAACCATATTGGAATGTAAATTTGCGGTTTGCGAATCAATCAAACCTTCTCTTTTAGATAATAAATCTAACCATATTGGAATGTAAATGGTGTTCCTAACTTGCTTATAGGTCTCCATGAGTCAATAATAAATCTAACCATATTGGAATGTAAATCTTTTAATTTTAGTTTGTTGTTTTTTACTTTTAGTGTATAATAAATCTAACCATATTGGAATGTAAATTTAATCGTGTTCGCCGATTATCATAATATTTTATGAATAATAAATCTAACCATATTGGAATGTAAATATGGTATAAAGAAAACTTAAATATAATAAGCGGATTAATAATAAATCTAACCATATTGGAATGTAAATGGAAGCTGGGCGGGAGAGGACTTATTAAGAGTAAATATAATAAATCTAACCATATTGGAATGTAAATTTTGTAAAATGGAGTATAGGACTAGGGAAAGATTGGATAATAAATCTAACCATATTGGAATGTAAATGAAAAATTACTACCTGAACTTGCACTTGCAGAATCGATAATAAATCTAACCATATTGGAATGTAAATAATTGCTGAAAAGGAAGCATAGTAGTAAAATAATCTATAATAAATCTAACCATATTGGAATGTAAATCGTCTAATTTGTGTCTGTTGTCTCTTAGCTTTTGAATATAATAAATCTAACCATATTGGAATGTAAATGCTTTTCTTAAATCTGCCATTCTTCTCTGAACTGCAATAATAAATCTAACCATATTGGAATGTAAATGTTTATGATTGGGCGAGACAAACTATTGACGAAGTGATAATAAATCTAACCATATTGGAATGTAAATACTTCATGTGAACAAATAGATAATGTTTATAGAGATGATAATAAATCTAACCATATTGGAATGTAAATAAACACCAGCATTATTATTTTGTTTATCAGAAATAATAATAAATCTAACCATATTGGAATGTAAATAGCTTTTCGGATAAAAAAGTTATTACAAGGTATTTTATAATAAATCTAACCATATTGGAATGTAAATCTATAGACATGGTCGTTTATATCAGTGAAGCTCGCTTATAATAAATCTAACCATATTGGAATGTAAATCTTAAAGTTTTGGGAGTCGACATGTCTATAACTAATTATAATAAATCTAACCATATTGGAATGTAAATTTTTCATTTCGCGTAGTTCATGTATATTACGATAATATAATAAATCTAACCATATTGGAATGTAAATTTTTGCAGTGAGTGTGAGTTTGCCGTCCGCGACTTCGATAATAAATCTAACCATATTGGAATGTAAATTTTCGCATAGCCGCTCGCGGTTTAGCGAAAGACATCATAATAAATCTAACCATATTGGAATGTAAATATTTTTACTCGACTACTCAAATCAAAAGGAATACATATAATAAATCTAACCATATTGGAATGTAAATATAGGCGAACCTAATGCCATAGCTCCAATAGAAAGAGCATAATAAATCTAACCATATTGGAATGTAAATCTCACTTTCGCTCGTTTTTCAGTATACCATGAGAAGATAATAAATCTAACCATATTGGAATGTAAATCTGTAATATTTGTTTTTTAATTCTGCTTCTTCGTTTGATAATAAATCTAACCATATTGGAATGTAAATGGCTCTAATAGTTCGGAAAAAATGCGTTGGATAGATATAATAAATCTAACCATATTGGAATGTAAATCTCACAGGGACAGGTTCAGCAAAATGGACTGAACCTATAATAAATCTAACCATATTGGAATGTAAATACTTTAATTAATTATTATCAAAATAAATTAGATGATTATAATAAATCTAACCATATTGGAATGTAAATCTTACTTTTGCTCTTTTTTCAGTATACCATGAGAAGATAATAAATCTAACCATATTGGAATGTAAATGTCTATGAATGGGCAAGAAAAAGAACTCCAGCAGAAAATAATAAATCTAACCATATTGGAATGTAAATCAGAGAGCTTTAATCGAGGTGATAGCCTTGATGTATATAATAAATCTAACCATATTGGAATGTAAATTCCGATTACGGACTACATAAAAGAGACATACAATTAATAATAAATCTAACCATATTGGAATGTAAATTAAAATTAAAATTAAAATAAGTATCGCTAATGGTTAAGATAATAAATCTAACCATATTGGAATGTAAATTAAATAACATTTCCTTTATTTTGAAGCATACTATTAATAATAAATCTAACCATATTGGAATGTAAATAGATATAAAAAATTATCAAAAGAGGAAAGAGAATACAATAATAAATCTAACCATATTGGAATGTAAATCAAGGCACTTTAATAAAAAAAGCGTCTCGCATAATTATAATAAATCTAACCATATTGGAATGTAAATGAGATTGGTATCGCTTGATTTGTTCCTAGCGTTGGCATAATAAATCTAACCATATTGGAATGTAAATTAATTCCGATTGAGCGCAATCAAAAATACGAAAACGGATAATAAATCTAACCATATTGGAATGTAAATTAAAAAAAACTCTCTTCGTTCATTAATCTTCTTATTATAATAAATCTAACCATATTGGAATGTAAATTTTTTGCTGTAGCAAAAGATACGCTATCTAAATCGATAATAAATCTAACCATATTGGAATGTAAATCTATTCTATCAGATATGAAGTTCATTGAACTACCAAATAATAAATCTAACCATATTGGAATGTAAATATTTTATCTCATGTATTATATATGTTAAAAGATTTAGATAATAAATCTAACCATATTGGAATGTAAATCAAGTAGAAGAAATTTTAGGAACAGGAAGCGGATGGATAATAAATCTAACCATATTGGAATGTAAATTTCTTTTATCGTCATAAGCGCGTGTTGATATTCAAATAATAAATCTAACCATATTGGAATGTAAATCTTTATCAAAGAAGTTTTAAAGATAAAGTTTTACGGAATAATAAATCTAACCATATTGGAATGTAAATGCTTTACATGTAAATACATGTATTTGTGATAGGTCGAATAATAAATCTAACCATATTGGAATGTAAATTTATTCCATCATATTTTGAGTTCGCCGTCATGACATATAATAAATCTAACCATATTGGAATGTAAATAAAATCGTAACGATTAAACAAAAGGGAGCATAAAGTATAATAAATCTAACCATATTGGAATGTAAATCTTTAAAAAATCGTCTAAATTAATAATCATTATTTTATAATAAATCTAACCATATTGGAATGTAAATAAAAAAAAATATGGGTAAACTGCGGAAAATGCCTAAATAATAAATCTAACCATATTGGAATGTAAATATTTTAAATAATTTTTACATAAAAAAAATAAAAAAAATAATAAATTATAATAAAGATATATTTTAAAAAAGAATTTGTCAAATAATATTAAAATATAAAATTGTAAAAGTATTGACAAATAATAAAATTAAATTTAT
>OQVZ01000621.1_pt1 | contig 13719 bp, 8 predicted proteins | sample 1691571 | NCBI WGS metagenome assembly OQVZ01 (sample SAMN03418261, study PRJEB22391) | human gut metagenome | biome: human-gut; feature: organic feature; material: feces | host: Homo sapiens | place: Tanzania | collected 2013-01
AAAAATAATTTCGAACACCTACTCACCTGTCTTTACTATCTTATAAAGTTTGTCACTCGGGCGCACTTTCTCGGGCACAGGTATGGCCACACGCATGCCCTTGAGCGCCTTGTCCACATGACCGTGGTCGCCATGTATGTCGGTAGCGGTCACGTAAAGCGCACCGGTTGTTGGGCCTACAATGAGCAACTTGTCGCCCACCTCAAACTCGCCGGCTTCAATATAGAACTCGCCAACGCCGAGTTTTGAAAAGTATTTCTGCCCCTTGCCAATATACTGTTTCTTTTCGGTAGCAGCCGAGCCGTACACATTGCTCCACTCGCCAAGTTTCTGACCGAGATAGTAGCCGTCCCAAAAACCGCGGTTAAACACTGACTTCAGCCGCTCGTCCCACTGGGCCACCTTGTCGGGCGTGAAGGTGCCGTCCTCTACTGCGGCAATGGCCTCTTTGTAGCACTGTACAACGGTGTAAACGTACTCGGCACTGCGGGCGCGGCCCTCTATTTTGAACACGCGCACGCCGGCCTTCATCATTTGATCTATGAAACCAATGGTTTTTAGGTCTTTAGGACTCATGATGTACTTGTTGTCCACATCGAGTTCTATGCCTGTTTCGCGGTCGCGCACAGTATAACTGCGGCGGCACACTTGCATGCACTGCCCGCGGTTGGCCGAACGACCAAGATTGTCGAGCGAGAGGTAGCACTTGCCGCTCACTGCCATGCACAAAGCGCCATGGCAGAACATTTCTATGCGTATGGGCTGCCCCGAGGGTCCGCATATATGGTCGCGCTCTATGGCCTCATGTATTTTGGCCACCTGCCCAAGGTTGAGTTCACGCGCCAAAACTGCCACATCGGCAAACTGGGCATAGAACTTCAGAGCCTCGGCATTGCTGATGTTAAGCTGGGTGGAAAGGTGAACCTCAACGCCCACCTGACGGCAATAAGTCATCACAGCCACATCGCTGGCAATGACAGCAGAGATGTTGGCCTCCTTGGCGGCGTCAATTATCTGGTGCATCAACTCCACATCCTCGTCGTAGATGATAGTGTTGACTGTGAGGTAGCTCTTCATTCCATGCTCGGTGCATGTGGCTGCAATCTCACGCAGGTCGTCAATAGTGAAATGATTGGCAGAATGCGAGCGCATGTTGAGTTGCTCCACGCCAAAATAGATACTGTCGGCACCTGCCTGTATGGCTGCCTGGAGGCTCTCACGGGAACCAACCGGCGCCATTATCTCGTAATCTCGTATGGTTGTATTATTCATAATGTGCAAAATTACTGATTTATAATTGTAAAACCACAAAAAATAAATAGAAAATAGCTATCTTTAATGTTTACAATGTATTACATTTGTGAGTTTTTGTGTAATTTTGCTACGATAAAACTAATCAACTAATATAAATAAACAGACCCAAGAAAGAGAATTATGAAAATCAAAAGCTTAATCGTACTTTTAGCCTTAGGCCTTTCTGCCTGTACCGGAGGCAAATATGCCGGTGTGCCTAATAAGTATAACGAACTGATAAGCCAGACCATGCAGACGGCTGGCGACAACGCCAAAGAACTCAAGAAGGCGTTGAAGCAGGCCCCTACAACACAAAGAGAGGGCATGGCTTTCCTCATCTCCTACATGCCCGAAAGGGACGCCAAGTCTCTGACTGCCGACTTCCTGCTGGAGAATGTTGCTTACGCCTACAAGGCAAGAAACGAATTCCCGTGGGCTAAAGAGGTGCCCAACGACATCTTCCTCAACGACGTCGTGGCTTATGTCAACCTTAACGAGAAGCGCGAAAACTGGCGTAAGGACTTCTACGAACGATTCAAGAAGTACGTGGTCAACTGCAAGACCATGCGCGAAGCTATCGACTCTGTCAACAAGAATGTACGCGACGAACTGCTGGTCGACTACAACACCAAGCGCGAAAAGCCCGACCAGGCTCCTTATGAGTCTATGCGCCAGCACATGGCTTCATGTTCGGGTCTGTCGATATTGCTGACTGACGCTTTCCGAGCAGTAGGCATCCCCTCGCGTGTGGCTGGAACTCCGGCATGGTATGACGACCGTGGCAACCACAACTGGAACGAAGTGTGGATTGACGGCAAATGGCGCTTCACCGAATATTATCCGTCGGAAGATCTCGACAAGTCGTGGTTCCTTACCGATGCAGGCAAGGCCATCAAGGAAGACTTGCGCAAGGCCATCTATGCCGCATCGTTCAAGCCTACGGGCTATTACTTCCCGTTGGTTTGGGATATGAACCTGCGCTATGTACATGCAGAGAATGTCACCGACCGCTATACAAGTCTTTACAGAGCACAGCTGTCTGCCACTCCTGCCGACGAGCATCACGTAGACCTGAGAGTAATGGTGTTCAAGGACAAGGATCATGCTGACAATTCGGGCGACCGTGTGGCTACCAACCTGGATGTATTCAAAGGCGAGGAAAAACTCTTCGGTGGACGCAGTACGGGAGCTACACAGGACATGAACGACGTACTCACCTTCAAGGTAGAGAAGAACCAGTCGTACACAGTAAAGTTCACAAACGGCAAGGGCGAATTGGAAACCAAGAACGTGGAAGTGGGCGATAAAACCACTACCTTGAAACTGTTTATGAATTAAAATACGTATATTTGCACAATCCCCGCATATTCACAAACAAACCAAATACAATCTTTATGGAAAAAACATTGATTTTATTAAAGCCGTGTACAGTTCAGCGACGCCTCATCGGCGAAGTCATCAACCGCATCGAGCGCAAAGGTCTGCGCATCGTTGGCTTGAAAATGATGCAGCTCGACGACGCTATCCTCAACGAGCACTATGCTCACCTCGTTGACCGTCCTTTCTTCCCGTGGCTCACAGCCTCTATGAAGTCGGCTCCAGTCATTGCCATGTGCGTTGAGGGCAACAGCGCTGTTACTGTTGTGCGCAACATAGTTGGCGCTACCAATGGACGCAAGGCTGCTCCCGGCACTATCCGTGGCGACCTCTCAATGAGCGGTCAGGAGAACATCATCCACGCTTCTGACTCTATCGAGACAGCCGAAATCGAGATGAAGCGCTTCTTCCGCGAAGGCGAGATATTCGAATATCCCGACCCTCTGCACGACTACTTCTACGCTCCTGACGGGGATTAAAGGGGGAACGGGGCTCCCCAGTTGAGATGGTGAGATGTTGTCGTGGTGAGATTACCAACAAATCACACCATCTCAACATCTCAACACAACAACAACACAACATCACAACCCAAAATACTTGTTCTTCTAACGAAAAAAGTGTATATTTGCACAAGAAGTCCCTTGAAAAAGTGACACGAAAGCACAAAAGTCGCTTGGGAAAGTGGCGCGAGTACGCAAAAAGTCCCTTAAAAAAGTGACGCGAAAGCATAAAAAGTCCCTTGAAAAAGTGGCGCAAGCGCAAATACATCATCTCTAAATAGCTGATAATCACGTCATTAAACTTGGCGACCTTAACGTAGGCACCAGCGGACAATTCCTCACACTTCCTCTTTACATGACATTCCTGCTGCGGCAATTATAAAACGTAAAAGTGACAAGCAAATATATCTGCAAAAAGTAATATAATGCTAAACCACTAAGTAATATAATGCTACTTGGCAAAGTATTATATATTAAATGGTCAAGTAGCATTATATTACTTCCCGAACGGTTCCCGATAGCATCCCGAATAAACAACGGAGCATCAACGTTGGCATAACGGAGTTATAACGAAGTTGTAGCACATGCGTCTTTAAATGTATATCTTATTTAATTTAAAAGCCAATGAAGCATATTAACCTTATCTTTTTATTATTGGCAGTTGTGGCATCTTCTGCATTGGCCCAAACTGTCAGTTCCAACACTATTGCCACTCGTCTGTGGAGGCAGGTCAACGCATTTCCGCAAGAGAAGCTGTATACACAGACCGACCGTGCGGAATATACGTGTGGCGACACTATATGGATGCGCCATCACGTGGTCGATGCTCTGACTGGTGTGCCGTCGTATGCGAGCCGATATGTATATGTAGAGTTGGTTAATCCGATGGGCTCACTGGTGAGCCGAGTGATGATGAGGCAGGACGAGAATGGGGCTATATACGGATATATGCCCACTACAACCGATATGCCGTCAGGACAGTATATGCTCCGTGCTTATACGAGATATATGGCTGGCACAACACCCGACTATCTGTTTGTACGGTCTGTAAGACTGCGTAGTGTTATGGAGAACTCTGTGAAGATAACACCGCATTACGGCAAGAGTACTATTTCTCTGTCGTTTGCCGACCCTCAGACTGGCAAACCCATACACCAGGCTGGCGTTAAGGTGAGTTCGACGGATGGCGATATGACATTTACGGGCAACTCGGATGATGGCATCAGGCTGCATACGCTTGATGTTGGTTCAAAGCAACGCTGCCTACTTGTTGAAGTGGGCAATTACAAGGAATACGTTCCATTGGTTCGTGAGCGCATCGACCTGCAACTGATGCCTGAAGGAGGACATCTGGTTGCAGGCCAACGCTGCCGTGTGGCATATAAGGCGGTTGATGCTACTGGACACGGTATCAATGTTAAGGCAACTGTCACAGACGAACAGGGCAATGTAGTAGCCGAATCGAACGCGGCACACTGTGGTATGGGATTCTTCTACATAACAGCACAACCAGAGCACTCGTATAAGATGACGTGCATAACAGCTGACGGCAGGCAGGTTTCAGCTATTCTACCCAAGGCTCACACCGACGTTTCCACATTGTCTGTTGCACAGAACAACGGACGTATTATGGTAAGTGTGTTACGTCCTTACGATTCTTCAACGCAGAGCAACGAATGGCTCATCGTACATCAAGGTGGCGCTCCGCTCTTTGCCAATCGTGTAGCATCGCCGTCGCTAAGCTTCAGCAACGGTATGTTTCGCGATGGAATAGTGCACTTTGTGCTTGCCGACAACAACATGAACATCATTAGCGAGCGACTGGTGTTTGTATGGAGAGGCAATGAAGTGTATGATTCTGACGATGCCGTTGCCGTTTCGTCAGACAACAACATGCGTACTGTCAGGCTTTCGCTTTCCGACAGTATTGTGGCAGACTGCGCTGTGAGCGTGACCGATGCCACAACAGTAAGCAACGACACAGCCAACAATATTGTATCCACGCTACTTCTGTCGCAAGAACTGAAGGGCTATATAGAGCAGCCGGCATGGTATTTTGCCGACCGTGGCCGTAGCGGCTATCTCGACCTGCTCATGCTTACGCAGGGATGGCGACGCTATGACATACAGAAAACATTGAAGGGCAATACCCAAACGGTGGCTATACGCCCCGAAACAAGCATGTCGATAAGTGGGAAGGTGACATCGAACGTTACAACCAAGGGCAGAAAAGGCTCAAGCGTAATGATGTCATCAAACCGCGGAGGACTGGTTGACGAAACGACAACTGACGACAATGGACTGTTTCATTTCAATAACTTCGAAATGCCCGACAGTACTGGCTACATGCTTATGACACGTAGCGCTAAGGGAAGCACAAACTCTGTCCTGCTGATTGACAACGCAGAACATCCTGCCGTCAACAATATCATTACTCCGATAATGTGCGACACTACCATGCGTGGCGATATGGAGACAATGAAACGCTATGCCGACCACATTGCCATGGTGAATGGCGGACGTGTAGTATTCCTGCCCGAAGTAGAAGTCAATTCAAAACGTGTCCCCAAGACCGAATACGAGAACTTAGCCAAGATCAATGGCAAGTCTATAAGCGAAACCGAATTGATGAATATGGGCAACAAGTCAATATTTGATGTGTTGAGGTGGAATGCATTCTCAGGTCTTATATTTGATAGTAGTTATAATTGGTTTTTATATCACATGCGTCCCACATACTTGGTTGTGGATGGCACGGTATGGAATACGGGAGGCACAGCGATGGACAGCTTGTCGCTGTATATGGCACAGACAACTCTTCTGCAGTCGCTGCGCACCCGTGACGTTCTGCAGATTGACATTCTGAAAGGTGCTATAGTAGGAACGTTGCCCATTATATCAGGCAACGTGAGAGCTATGGATATGGATTTAAGTGCTATTGTCATAACGACAAAGGGCACTACTCGTACCCAAAACAATCATGTAGCTTTAGTCCGTCCGCTCGGCTATCAGCGGCCCGCAGCTTTCTACAATCCCAAATATCAAGTTCCGGAAGAATACGCTTTGCGCCAGACCATATACTGGAACCCATCGCTACGGATAAATAACGGCAAAGCAGTAGTACAGTTTATGCCTAACGGAGCCAAGAAATACCGTGTCACGGTGGAGGGAGTGGACAAGAGCAGCAGACTGATACATCTGGAAAAAGAAACAGAATAGCCGTTAGAAGTATATAGAAAATGACGCAAGCATGCATTATTCGCATGAAAAACAATTGCAATGAATTGAAAAAGGGCCGACGAGCATCACGCTCCCCGGCCCTTAATAATTTATCTATGTCAATAAAAAGTATATCCAATGCAATTGTATGCCGCTTATGCAGGCAGCACTACAACATGCACCTCATAAATGCGCTGCGACTGTGCAACACCCTTCGGACGACGCATATTGTTCTTCACCAGATACTGACGTGGTTCAGAGAAATCGCCCGGAACACCAAGTGCCGGAGCACCGTTGAGCGGTGTGAATGTAGTAGCATCACCGTTATACTGACTTGCCAACATTGTCACAACCAACTGCTTTGTGTCAACAGGTTTGGTTGCCTGTGTTGACATGCCGTCAGTAGGATTTACAAGAGTATATCCTTGTGGCATCTTTGAACCGATGAACAAGTAACCCTTATTTGGGGTTTCGTATGTCACCGTAGAAGGTATGTAATATGTAAGCACATAAACCTTACCTTCCGGAGCACTTGCATCATCACGTGTAGTCATGGCGTAAAGTCCCAGAGGAATGGTTGCGGTCTGTCCAGGAGCCACTACAGTACCATTCTCAAGCGTATAGTTTGAACCAGTATTGTTAGTCCATTGTGTAGCATCCTCTGCGAAATCCACCTGACGTATTGCCGATGTGATTTCGCCTTTTCCTCCATTATAGTTCTTTGCGAAGAGGCAGTCTTCGAAAAGAGCTCGCGAGCTTACCCAGCATGAACGCAGGTTCACATCAGTGTAATAGCTCTCAGGCACATCGTCATATTCCAGTCCGGTCTGGCAGCTTGTCGTTGCCATGGCTGCCAGCATCACGAACACGCCTGTATAGATGTTCTTTATTTTACTGAAAAGTCTCATAGTGTCGAATTGTTAGAAAATTAATTGTTGTTCTGATACTTGAAGCCATGCCAGCCCGGATTCTGCTGTATCTGCTTGTTTGAGATAAGCATTGTGGCAGCATACGGAGTGAAATAGTAGCGCACATTGTTGAACTTGCGCTCGTAGTAGCTGAAGTCCATCGGATATGTGCGGAAGGTTGGTGTCTCATAGTTCTTGCCGTCGGTGTTTGTCTCACCCGGTTCAAGAGCTACACCATTCTCGCCAGCAATAGTACTGTGCTTACCAACGCGGAAGATCTGAATACCACGTGACACTCTGTTGAGTTCGGGAATAACGGTCTTGCCTTCAGCCTCGCCCCAACGCAAAAGGTCGAAGTAGCGGAAGCCAGGATTCTCGAATGCGAACTCCAGACGACGCTCTACCTTGACCTCATCGTATACGCTCTGCTTGTCGGTAGCACCATCGTATGCGCTCAAGCCGGCACGCTCACGTATCTTGTTGATATAAGTGATAGCCTCAGGAGCCTTGTCCAGATTTACAGCAGCCTCAGCAAAATTGAGCAATACCTCAGCATAACGGATGTTGAAGTAGCATGTTGTGCGCTGATTGGTCTTCAGCGTACCGTCATCGTTAAACTGGTCGAAGTGAGAGTACTTGCGAGAGTAGTATCCGCTAATGGTCTGTGATGAAGCACGGCCAGTTGGAGCCGACTCTATATTCTCCATAGTGCGGTAGCCAGAATGAAGTGCGCTGTATTGCAAAGTCTTCTGGTCGTCCATGGTAGACTTGTCAATCCATGTCTGAATCTGATAGATAGGATTGCTTGTCGGACCCATATAGGCACCGTCGTAAGTCACAGTGGCATAGAAACGCTTGTCGCGGTTTTCGAACATCTTGCGATAGTCGTCGCCCGAACCAGAGTATTCCTTGTTGCCATCGGCATCGGTAGTGACCTGAATATTCAAATCCTGCGCCTGCTTTGTTTCCCACCAATGCTTCCACTTGCCGTCAGCTTCGTCCTTCTGCAGATAGCAGTCTACGAGATCCTGTGTCGGGAAGAGTCCTGTACGGAAGCTCCATGAACGTGTCACCTTGTCGCTGTTGCCGTAGTAGTTGCCATCAGGACCGTTCTTGGCAGTCGGGTTGAAACCACCACGCTGGTTCTCCTTGAACATAACGGGCCAAATAGACTCTACGCTTGTGTGTGCAGTCTCCGAAGTGAAGAGGTCCTCGTAGTTAGGCTCCAAGTCGTACTTGCCGATCAAGTCCTTAGCAGCATCGTAGGCAATCTGATAGTAGTGCTGGGCGTTCTTCTCAAACTTGAACAGTCCGGCAGCATCGTCAGTGTACAATCCCTTGGCTGATGCTGAAGCGGCATCGGCTGCATAGAGTGCCACACGCGACTTGAATGCCTTGGCTACATTGACGTTTACGAGTCCTAATTCCGGAGTTCCGCTCATCTTACCGAACAGTTCGATAGATTTGTCAAGGTCGGCAAGCATGTTATCGAACAGAGTCTCACGCTTGGTCTGCGGCAGGAAAGTCTCCTCGTTTACTGTAAGTGCGTGGTCAACATAAGGCACGGTGCCCCAGTATTTCTCCATGTCGAAGTACACCCATGCACGGAAGAAGTAGCACTCAGCGAGCAACTGACTCTTCAGCGATTCTGTAAGTGCCTTGCTGCTGTTGATTTTCTCTATACCAACATGTATGTTGTAGAGATTCTTGTATGCTCCCGACCACGGTCCGCTGTAAGGCGAATTCTCGTCGTAGCGACGGTTGTTGAATGTGAGTTGGCGGTAAGTGTCCCAGTCGTTCTCATAGTTACCCTGGCAGTTGTCCGACCATTGCTCGGATGTGAAGTTGTCGCCAGATGCTGTAGCGTCTATGAAGTAGAAATTGTTGACATACGAACGTGCCAACTGTGGATTCTGCCAGAAACGCTCCTCGTCCACCTTTGTTGTAGGCTCTACACCCAGAGGGTCGCAGGATGTCATTGTAGCTCCAACAGCCACAGCGAACATTCCAGCCCACATATATTTCTTTATATTGAGTTTGCTTTTCATTGTCGTTTACTATTAGAGTGTTAATACAACGTTGAATGTGTATGTACGCTGTGTCGGGTAGCTACCCAGACTACCGTTGCTGTTGTAGATGGAAGCTCCAGAAGTGATGAACTCAGGATCCTGCAGGTTCTTGTAAGGATAAGAATCCTTGGTCCATGTGAATGCGTTGGTGACAACGAAGCTCAGGTCGAGACCCTTGATGAAGTCAACGTTCTTCAATACCGAACGCTTCATGTCGTAGCGCAGGCTGATATTCTTAAGCTTCAGGTAAGAAGCATCGAACTGGAAGAAATCTACATACGAATAGCCGAAACTGTTGTTTGCACTTGACGGCATAGGTATGGCAGCATTCACATTAGGATTGCTCGGAGTATATGCGTTGGCGAAACCATACTGACCATAGTTCCACATATAGTCTTGCTGCGAGCGGAACGGCGATGCCATTGTAGCAGTAACATCGGCTGCACCCTGGAAGAACAGCTCAAGCTCAAAGCCCTTGTACGAACCTCCAAGCGTAACGCCATACTGAGTAAGCGGTGTACTGCCCGGAAGATTGGTGAGATAGTAGTCGTCACCTATGTAGCCACTGCCGTTGAGGTCGGTAATCTTTATTGTACCCGGAGCGTAGTTGGCGTCAGCATCCATTGGCGAGTTGTATATCTCCTGCCATGACTTGAACAGACCGTTGCTCTTGAGAGCTGTCCAATAGGTAGCGTCGTTGAATGCCGTACGCTTGCCAATATAGTCGCGTGAGCTGAAATAGTGGTTGGTCGACTTGCCGGTGTAGCGTGTTGTAATCTTATCCCAATAAGAATAGGTGAGACCAAGCTTGTAGCCGAACTCTCCAATCTTGTCCTGCCAGTTGACAGAAATCTCAAAACCGCCCTTCTTGCTGGTTGAGAAAGGAGCGTTGATCTGCGGAACGTTAGGCATACCAAGGATGTCAGTGTTGAGCATCTCGCTCGTCACGTTCATCACGTCGCCTTTGTTGACATACAGATAAGTATCGAACGAACCGTTCAAGCGGCCCTTGAACATGCTGAAGTCAAGACCGGCACCAAGCTGCTTTGAGCTTGACCACTGCAGGTCGTTGGCGACACTGTTGATATACCAGCCTACATTGGATGTCATTCCGCTGCCGAGCAGCAGCTTGGTTCCATTCTGCGAGTACTGTGTAAGATAGTCGAACGCACTGCCGACCTCATTGCCTACCAGACCGAAACCGCCACGCAGCTTGAACTCGTTGACGATAGAACGCGGTACGAGGCGCTTGAACCATGACTCCTCTGCCATGTTCCAACCTACTGAGAATGCGTGGAACAAACCCCAACGCTTGCCCGGGCTATAGTTGAGCGAGCCGTTGTAGTTCATGGTATACTGGAACATATACTTGTTGGCGTAATCGTATGTGAGTCGGCCAATCAATGAAGCCGAACCCCAATCGTATGCCGAACCACCGCTTGATACCATTGTGGCACCTATATCTTCCTGCGGAGCAAGAGTAGTGGCAAAGCCCTTCTTGGTCTGGCTGCTCCAGTTCTCATGGCGAATCTGGCTCTGATAGCCTGCCATTGCAGAGAATGTGTGCTTGCCTATGGTCTTCGAGTAGTCGAGCTGGAAGATGCCAGTGGTAAGCTTGTAGTCATACCAGTACTGATAGAGCTGTGCATTCTCAGGATTATAGGTAGAGAATGATGTAGAATAAGGGTTGTCATATACGTTCTCCTGGTCGTATGTAAAGTTCTTCTGCATAGTGTGCGAAGTGGTGTAGTTCACACTGGCTGTTGCAGAGAGACCCTTCACCCAAGGCAGGTTCCACTTCAACGCAGCGTTCATCTGGAAACGCTTGGTGTCGTTGTTCTGGAATCCGTTGTTCAGGAGCGATTCTGCCGAGTTCTTACGAGCATTGCCAGTAGACCAAGAGGCAGGACGTGTAGGCATAGTGTGTCCGTACATCACGCTGTTGAATGTACCGTCACCGTTGCCCGGCTTCTTCTGGTTGCCTATGTTGCCGTTGATGTTGAATGTGAACTTAAGGCTCTTGTCCTTCAAAAGATAAGCATCGGTGTTGAGCACTACGTTGTACTGGGTGTAGCCGTAGTTGTCGCTCAGGCCCTGTTGGTCAAGATAGCCCACTGAAGAATAATATTTGATGCGCTCGCTACCACCACGCAGACTCACGTTGGTCTGATACATAGGCTGTGTATGGTCGAACATATCCCATGGATCATAGGTTTGGTAGTAGTTCTCGATGTCGCCACCCTGTGTCTTGTACGGGTCAAAAAGGTCGTTGACATAATCCTGCGACCAGTTTACGCCATACTTCTCATTCACCATGTTGCGTATTTCCTCACGGCTGTAGCCCTTCTGATTGAGGTAACCCATGTAGTACTTCGCCACCTCGGTGTTGCTCATGTAAGGATTTTCCTCATGGTTGGCAAGATAGAGCTTGTTGCGCTCGTTGACATAGTCGTATGCGCTCATCACGTGCGGACGATACGACGGTGTCATGATGGTAAGCTTCTGGTTGAATGTAATCTCAGGAGCGCCCTCAGTACCGCGCTTTGTCTGTATTACGATTACACCGTTGGCAGCACGCGGACCATATACGGCTGTAGCCGCAGCGTCCTTAAGCACTGACATGTTGGCGATGTCGTCCGGACGCAGACGGCTGAAGAAGTCCTCACCCTGATCAGTGTCGAGCACAACATCATCGATAACATAAAGGATGTCGCTACCACCACGCACCCAGATCTTGGTCTTCTCACCCGGAGCGCCTGAGCTCTGCTGTGTGAACACACCCGCAACACGACCGCCAAGACCTTCTGCCATAGTGGTGACAGGCAACTTCTGCAGCGTACCCATGTTGACAACAGCCGCCGAAGCAGTCATTGTCTTAGCCTTCTGAACGCCACCGTAACCCGTTACAACAACCTCACCGATGGTCTGTGAGTCGTCCTGAAGCGTAACTTTCACTGGAGTACCGTTCCAGACAACTGTCTGTGTAGTCATACCGATACTCGAAATCTCGAGTGTAGCACCCTTCTTAACGCCCTTAAGCGAGAAGTTACCGTCAATGTCGGTTGCAATTGCAGTCTGTGTTCCCTTAACTCGAATCACAGCACCGATGACAGGCTCACCCGTAGCATCCACAACATTACCCGTGCAGACGCCATTCTGCTGCTGAAGCAATATGGCATTTGTGGCATTAGCCTCTGAGAAATTACCCCCCCAGATTGGCATTAACGCCGCACCCATAGCTACAAGCAGACTGAATGAATTGCTTGTTTTTTGCATAGTAGATGGTTTATATAAAAATTAAAATACAAGTCTCCGCTTCTTTAGTGTGCCAAAGTATTAACAATAGCATATAAAGACTTGCGTACAAACTCTCTTCTCAAGTAATTATCAATGCAAAATTAATTATTTTTCTTTAATACATACAACATCTTGTAAGTTTTTTATGTTAAAAGTCTTACCTTTGCATTAAATTAAGAATAAAATTTATTTAAAAATACGACTATGAGCAAAGTTATCATCAACAGCTATCATGAGTTTGCCGCATTGCTCGGCAAGAACATCGGAGTATCTGAATATGTAGAACTCTCGCAGGAACGCATCAACATGTTTGCCGATGCCACACTCGACCATCAGTGGATTCACGTAGACACAGAGCGTGCCGCAGTAGAAAGCCCGTTCAAGTCGACCATCGCTCACGGCTATCTCACTCTCTCAATGCTGCCCTGCCTGTGGAACCAGATTATCGAGGTGAAGAACCTCAAGATGATGGTCAACTACGGTATGGACAAGATGAAGTTCGGTCAGGCAGTCAAGTCGGGCGAGCACGTACGCCTCGTTGCCGACCTCTACTCTATCGAGAACCTGCGCGGCATTGCCAAGGTACAGATCAAGTTTGCCATCGAGATAAAGGAGTCGCCCAAGAAGGCGCTCACCGGCATTGCCACATTCCTCTACTACTTCGAGTAAGCACCACCGACAACCAATCGAAAGTCAGCTAAATGAAGATAGGCAACATAGAGTTCGGACCACGTCCGCTGTTTCTCGCACCGATGGAGGATGTCACCGACATTGGCTTCCGCCATCTGTGCAAGCGATTCGGCGCATCAATGGTGTACACCGAGTTTGTCAGTGCCGAGGCACTGGTGCGCTCGGTCAACGCCACCCTGCGCAAGCTGCACATCAGCGACGAGGAGCGACCCGTAGGCATTCAGATATACGGACGCGACGTAGAGTCGATGGTCGAAGCGGCACGCATCGTTGAAGAAGTGCATCCCGACGTAATCGACATCAACTTCGGCTGCCCCGTGAAGAAGGTGGCTGGCAAGGGAGCCGGAGCTGGCATGCTGCAGAACA
>OQVZ01000623.1_pt1 | contig 13636 bp, 9 predicted proteins | sample 1691571 | NCBI WGS metagenome assembly OQVZ01 (sample SAMN03418261, study PRJEB22391) | human gut metagenome | biome: human-gut; feature: organic feature; material: feces | host: Homo sapiens | place: Tanzania | collected 2013-01
AAGATGAATTAGCAGCAGTAAATTATAATGCATCAATGGGATGGAAATATAAAAATGGAGATACAACTAAAATAGCAACAGATTATTTAGCAAAAGGAAAAGGCGAAGAAATAAAGACACCAGGAGCTAACTTAATAAAAGCATTTGATGCAGAAAAATCTTATTCAGATACAACAGATAATAAAAATCCTGATTATAAAGAAATATCAGTAATATTTAAAGTAAAATCAGCTAATTCAACGACAGGAATAATAAGAAATGAAGCAGCAATAACAAATGATGCAGATGGTGATGGAAATGCAGTAACAGATAGAGATTCAACACCAGAAAACTGGAAAAAAGAAAATGACAATAAATATTATGATGATGACAAAAAATGGCCAACTTATAAAGAAGATGATGAAGACTATGATAATATTATTTTTAAGGAATTTGATTTAGCATTAAGAAAATTCATAACAAAAGTAGATAATAAAAATGTAACAACAAGAATACCAGAAGTAAAATATGATAAAGCAAATAATAAAATAAGTTATGAACATACAAAAGAGCCAGTAGAAGTGGTAACAGGAAATGTAGTAGAATATACAATAAGAGTATATAATGAGGGAGACATAGATGGATATGCAAAATTAATTTCAGATGATATACCACAAGGGCTAGAATATTTACCAGACAATAGTACAAATAAAGAATATAGATGGGTAATGTATGATAAAGATGGAAAAGAGACAACAAAAGTAGAAGAAGCAACAAAGATAAGTACAGATTATCTATCAAAAGAGCAAGAAAAGACAGCAGGAGGAAATCTGTTAAAAGCATTTGACAAAAATGGAGAAATAACAGAAACAAATCCAGATCATAAAGATGTAAAAGTAGCATTTAAAGTAGTAGAGCCAAATACATCAGATAAGATAATAGTAAACTCAGCACAAATATCAGCTGATAGTGATAAAGATGGAAACAAAATAAAAGATAAAGATTCGAAGCCAAATAAATGGATAGAAGGAGAAGATGACCAAGATAAAGAATATATCAAACTAACATATTTTGATTTAGCATTAAGAAAATGGGTAACAGAGGCAATAGTAATAGAAGATGGAAAAGAAACAGTAACACAAACAGGACATACAGCAGAAATGGATCCAGAGCCAGTAGTAAAAGTAGAATTATATAGAAAAGACATAAATAAAGTAACAGTAAAATTCAGATATAAAATCAGAATAACAAATGAGGGAGATATAGCAGGATATGCTAAAGAGATAACAGATTATGTGCCAGCAGGACTAAAATTTGTAGCAGAAGATAATCCAACATGGACAGATAAAGGAAATAATGTAATAACAACAAATGAGTTAGAGAATAAATTGTTACAACCAGGAGAAACAGCAGAGGTAGAAGTGTTATTAACATGGATAAATGGAGAAGACAACATGGGACAAAAAACAAATATAGCAGAAATATCAAAAGACTATAATGATAAAGGAAACATGAAGAAAGAAGAACAAGCGGCACTACTAGTGCTGCTTTGTTCGGAATGGCAAATGGTCCTGAATAAACTCGATATATAATATAGGGAATGCGATGGCAAGGAAGAAACTTATAAAGGTAACATTTCCTGATGGTACGGTGATATGCTTATCAAGCAGAACCGAAACAATGCTTTCTGTTTTAAGAAAAATAGGAGAAGATAAAATGTCTATTATAAAAATAAAGTGGAAGCATTTACCATTAGTCTCTGTGAACCAATATCTAAAGTTTGGTGAATGGATGAAACCTATCTGTCCAGGTTGGTATCTAAATGCCAAATCAACGCCTGCAGACAAATATCAACAATTATTGCAGATTGATTCACAACTAAAACTAGGGCTGAAGATTGAATTTGAATATGGATTTGAAACGCAAGATATTGAGCAAAAGAAACATATTGTAACAGGTGATCTATTGGTGAAAATGCCTGATGGTGAATATATCGGCAACGAATCAAGTATAGATACCTTTATAGAAGCTATTTGGAAACTTGGTATAGATGAAATCATGCGTATAGGTCTAACATGGAACGATTTTCAGCTTATAACAAGGAACAAGTTGTATGCCAATCAAGTTCAAATTGATACAGACCGCTGGATAGTGGTGCCAGCGTTAAATAAAGAAAAGCTAAAGCTTCTGCGAGTAATCGGTGCAATGCTGCACAAAAAAATAGAAGTATCATTAATATAAAACTATATGGAAGAAGTAAAGCGAGGAAGAGCGAGGAGAAAACTCTTAAGAGTAACCTTCCCCAATGGTAAAGTCCTTTGTTATAAAAGTACAACCGATACAATGATAGCAACAATGCAAGAGTTGGGTGATGATGTTATATCTAATATAAAATTAGATCTATGCCACCTGCCATTGTTGTCAAAAGAAATATATCCCAAATACGAGGAATGGATGAAACCAGTTTGCAATGGTTGGTATCTCAACACACAATCAAACTCGGAATCAAAGTTTCTACAATTAAATGCTATAAATGAGCAATTGTCTTTAGGATTAAAGGTAGAGTTAGGCGAAGACTTTGAGGCTCAAGACAACCCTAACAAAGAAAAACGTACTATAATTAAAGACAAACTACTTGTTAAATTTCCTGATGGACAATATTTTGCAAATAATTCAGCAACAGATACGTTCCTTGAAGTAATATGGGAAATAGGTGTTGATAAAATCAAGCAAAAAGAGCTGTCTTGGCGTGGCAAGCCACTTATAACAACATCAAAGATGTTTAACGGGCAAGTACAGATTGACAATCAACGATGGATTATTGTGCCTAACACAACCAAAGATAAAGTAAAGCTCCTTAGAGTTATCGGTGCGATGTTGCGTATTAATATGGAAATCACCTCAATCTAAATGGATTACTCAATGGATATAGACGGTGAAATAACTATCTTTGAAGTGTTAGAGTAGATAAGTATAATAACCTAAAATCGGTCATTAGAAAAACTTTTTGTTATTTTCTAATGACCGATTTTAGGTTAAAAAACTTTACTGCACAACGTACTTCTTTCCGTTTACGATGTATATGCCCTTGTTGAGTCCGTCGAGGGCGCGGTCGGCATCGTTGGTAGTGCGCACGAGTGTGCCGCTGATGGTGTAGATGCGTACCGGGCGCGGAGTGGAGGGTGCGTTGACGGTGATGATCGACGTTGGGTTCTGGTAGTTATCGTAGCTGAACGGCACGTTCTGCATGTCGCCCCAGATGTAACGCTCCAGACCAGGATAGTCGACGAACGGGTTGCGGTTCTTCTGCACGCCGTAGGCAGCCGTGTTGCGGTTAATCTCCTTCTCGCTCACGGGGTCCTGCTCAGCCCACTTCAGCAGCAGGTTGAGCGCCCACTCCTTGTAAGCAGGATAAGAGTTGCCGGCGAGCATCGGGCTCGACCAACTGCTTATCTTGCTCTCGTAGCATGTAGCCATATAGAGATAGATGCGCGCGAAGTCGCCCTTGTAGATGTCGTTCGGCTCGAACACGGTGCCCGTGTAGCCGGGGGTTGTTGATTTACCGAGTTTGCTGAAACCCTTGTTCGATTTGTATGTCTCGCCATTGGTTTCGCCGAAGGGATGATTGCCGCGCATACCATTTACCTTTCCGTCTGCAGGCACAACATGAACGATGTCGCTGACCATTGGCGATTTCTTGTTAAACCAACTTTTCGGGAAAGAATGCTCGCGGTTATATATATCGCCTTCTTTCTTGTAGTTGCCACCATTATCGTTGAAGTTATAGTTGGTCGTGCAAGAATACATATCCCAGACCTTGCCGTCGTCGCGACGGTCGGTCTTCTGATAAGCCGAAATAAGTCCGTTATATGAAACAACGTCTGGGTTGCCGATAATCTTCGATAATGCAGTCTTGAGAGCCTTTCCCTTCTTGCCGTCGGCAGCGCTGTAGTAGGTGCCGCTGTTGTTGGGGCCTTGTGCGAAGGCGCCGACGAACGAGAAGAGGGCTATTGCGAATAATGATTTGCGTAAAGAAATATTCATCTTTCTGTATTTATACGTTTTCATGGGGTGCAGATGTCTCATCTACACCTACATAGCAAGAAAAAACGGTTGGTGCACTTGAGACAAGTGCACCCCCTGATGATTAGTTGTGTACCAATGTGCCGATTCCCTCGCCCTGCATCACCTTCTTCAGGTTGCCTACGATGTCCATGTTGAACACGTAGATGGGCAGGTTGTTCTCCTTGCACATTGTTGTAGCTGTGAGGTCCATCACCTTCAGACCGCGTGTGTAGATTTCGTCGTAAGTGATGTCTGTGAACTTCGTAGCGGTCGGGTCCTTCTCGGGGTCGGCTGTGTAGATGCCGTCGACGCGTGTGCCCTTGAGCATCACGTCAGCCTCAATCTCGATGCCGCGGAGCGATGAACCGGTGTCGGTGGTGAAGTAGGGTGAGCCAGTGCCGGCAGAGAAGATGCAGACATATCCTGCCTCCATTGCCTCGATAGCCTTCCACTTAGAGTAGAACTCGCCGATAGGCTCCATGCGTATCGCTGTGAGCACCTTTGTCTTCACGCCCAATGCGCCAAGTGCTGAGCTGAGCGCGAGCGAGTTGATAACCGTAGCGCACATGCCCATCTGGTCGCCCTTCACGCGGTCGAAGCCTTTCGATGCGCCGCTGAGTCCGCGGAAGATGTTGCCGCCGCCTATTACAATACCTATCTGCACGCCCATTTCGTGCACTTCCTTAATCTGCTCTGCGTATTCGCCCAGACGTACCGGGTCGATACCGAAGCTCTGTTTGCCCATGAGGCTCTCGCCGCTGAGCTTGAGGAGAATTCTCTTGAACTTTGCCATGTTGTATGTTTGGTTTGTTTTATTTGTTATTGTTGGGGTGCTCTCTGCTTGGTTGGTGCACTTTTTGCTTGGTTGGTGCACTTGAGACAAGTGCACCCCCTTGTGTGCACCCTCTTATGTGCACCCCTTGTGATGCAAATGTACTGCTTTTTTGTGATGTAGCCAAACCATTAGACTATAAACCTCACTTCCTTCATCCAATACGTGCGTTCGTGTCCGTCGGCGTCTATGAGATGAAGGCGTCCGTTGGGTGCTACGCGGCTGATGCGTGCCTCGAAGCGCTCGTGCGTAGCGCAGTCTTCGTAGGCGTGCAGACCCTCGCGGCGGAACAATGCGGCGTTGTATTCGGCGCAGATAGCGTCGTAGTCGCCATCAGCGGCGCGCCGGTAGTAGAGTTCGAAGCTGTTGAGCACGTTGCGGAGCACTTCGTCGAGCGGCGTCTCCACACCTATTATATTATATAGCGACACGGGGTTGGGCGCATTGCTGCGAAACTCGCGCTGGTTCACGTTCAGTCCGATGCCGTACACGCAGCGGTCTATGCGTTTTCCCTTCACGGTGGTTTCGATGAGCGTTCCGCTTATCTTGCGTTCGCGCCAGTAGATATCGTTGGGCCATTTCAGCGTGATATGGTCGGTGTAGCGGTCGAGCGCCGCCTTCAGCGCCAGTGCGCCAGCCATCGACAGCACGTACTGGTCGGCTACGGCTATGTCTTGCGGACAGGTGAGTATGGAGAACAGCAGGTTCTTGCCGCGCTCGCTCTCCCACGAGTTGCCGGCTTGTCCGCGTCCTGCCGTCTGATATTCCGCCACCGCCACTATCATCTCGTCGTTTGGTGGGGCAGGGTGGGCGAGAAGCACGTCGTTCGTAGACGCCGTCTCAGTGAGTTTCAGTATTTTCATTAGAAGAATTTTGAATTCAAAACGCCATGCACGGGTTAAACGCATCGACGATGTGCTCCACCTGCGCCGTCTCTTTCGTTCCGCCGATGACCGAAACGACGTCGAAGCGCAGTTCGTCGAGCACGTTCAGCATCTTCACGTACGTGTTAGCCGCCATGCCGATGTTGCGAATCTTCCTTCGGTCTACAGCCTCCTCGGGCTTTGTAATGACATCCGTAGCTCGCGTCTTCACCTCCACGAACACGATAGTGCGCAGGTCGGGCGACCGCGCGATGATGTCGATGTCGCGGTGTCCGTCGCGCCAGTCGCGCTCTATAATCTCGTAGCCCTTCTCGCGCAGATAGTCGGCAGCCAGGTCCTCGCCCCATTTGCCCGTGTTGTTATGCTTTGCCATGCTGTTTCTTTTCTTGGTGTTGTACAAAGGTAGTTTAAAAATATGATTAAGCCGGTAAAATGAATATTTATTTTATTGTGCAGCAATAACAAAATGTCTGAATAGCCATTTACCGGCGCGGCATCTGTTGTAGACAACGCAAAGAGTCGGCCAGAATTCTGACCGACTCTTTGCGTTTGTTGTATATATTCTTTTATCTTACAATCTGCTTGACAGCCTTTCCGTTCTGCTTCTTGATGTAGATGCCCTTGGCGTCAGCGTCCGTCACGCGTCTGCCCGAGAGGTCGTACATCTTGCCGTCCGTCAGTTCGTCTGCGCTGATGGCGTCGATGGCGTTCGTGCTGTCCGTCGTCGTTACGACCACCTCTGCCGACGGCTTTGTCTTTTCGCCGTTGCGCACAGCCTGAACCGTCAGACTATACTCGGTGAGCGTGTTGAGGTCGGAGAACGTGAAGGTAGTGGCGTTCTGCACATCCTTCATGTTGTAGCGGTCGAGCGGGTGATTCTTTATGCCCTTGCCGCTCACGCTCACGTCGTCGATAAGCACGTTCGACGTTGCGCTGCGCTTGAAGCAGATCTTCACCTGCGTTGTCGGCTCGAACTCTACCATAGCCGTTTCCTTCTTCTCTGTAGAAGCGTCGATGGTCTTCACCGTCGTCCACTCGTCGTCGCTCATGGTCTGCACCTCGATAACCGAACCTTCCTTCGGCACAGCTACGTAGTACCAGAAGCTGAGCTTGCTTGCCTTCGCCTCGCCGTTGTTGGCGATGAGGTAGCTGTTGTTAGCCGAGAGACGCAACGCCGGAGCAGTCTCGCCGTAGTAGCCCTCGCTGCTGATGAAGTTGCTGCTGTTGGTAGACCATCCTTCGGGCATGCCGTCCTTCTTGTCGGCGAAGTCGTACGATGTGGTCTGCTCGTCGCCGTCGAAGGCGCGCGTAGAGAGTGTCACGAGATACTGCTGAGCGTTGTCGATTGCGTCCCATGAGGCGCTAAGCGTAGAGCCGCTGATGTCTGTCACCTTCACGTTCTTCACCTGCTTCTCAGTGAACGGCATCTGCGTGGTGCTTACCGTTTTTGTCTGCGGCTCAGAGTAGAACGATGCGGCGCAGCTGCTGAGGCTCACTTGATAGGTGGCGTCCTCGTCGAGACCCGTCACGAACACTTCTTCGCCCTCAACAGCCATCTCCGTGTAGTCGCCCACTGCGCTCAGCGAGTTGTCGGCTTCAACCTTCTTTATGTCGAGGATGTGTTTCTCGGCTTTCGCCTGCTTCTGCCACGAAAGACGGAAGCGGTCGTAGCTCACGTCGCTCACGGTGAAGTCGGGCTTGGTGAGTCCGGCGTCCGATCCTGCCACGATGAACGAAACGACGCCGTCTGTCTCGGTGATGTTCTCGATAGTGAGCAGTTCGGTCTTGTCCCATGCCTTGAACTTGTGCGACGTCACGTTGTTCGCTCCGGGGAAGGGCACGCCCGTCTGATAGTACTGGTAGCCCGAGAGCTTGCCGTTAGCCTCGATGATGTCCACGTGCTGGTGGGCTGCGTTGTTGTTCACCTCGTTCTTCTGCCACACTTCGGGCACGTCGTCGATGTGCCAGATGAGCATTCCCTGACCAGGCAGGTAGGCATCCCAACCGGTTTTCTGCCTGTTCTCGAGCAGGAAGTATTCGTTGTCCTTTCCAGGCACGCTCACCTTGTACGCCTTGTTCGAACTGCCGAGATTGGGCAGACTGTTCACGCCGCCGCTGCGGTGCGTAATCTCCTCCGGCTCGATCCAGCCCATCTCGTAACGCTCGAAAGCCGAGTAGAGCGGGGGCGTGTTCGAGTTGTTGCTGTACGAACCGTTCGCCATCGTGTCCCATTCGCCCGGCGTATAGCTGGCGCTTGCGTCGCGCGTGTCGTAGTGGTCGGCGAAACCCAGACAATGACCGAACTCGTGCACGAAGGTGCCGATGCCGGTCGTGAGGTTGCCCTCACGTGTGCCGTCCACCTCGTTGCTGCACGTGTAGCTGCCGATGCCCACGCCGTCGTTGGTGGTGAGATTGATGTTCCACTTGCGCAAGTCGAACGCATGGGGCCATATCGTCTGCGTGTCATCCGAGTCGGCAGCGCCGTTGCCCGCATAATAGATGTACACGTTGTCGACAAATCCGTCGCCGTCGTGGTCGTATTGCGAGAAGTCGACAACATCGTCGAGACCTTCGATGGCGGCTTTCACGAACGTGCCCATATTTATCTTGGTGTTGTACGTGCCTTGTCCTGCGTCGTGCTGGTTATAGTTGATCTGCACCGGTCCGTAGACGTCGAAAGTAGGACTGAACATGCCGTTGCTGCTCGCGATGAAGAAGTCGCGCGCACTGCCGTTGGCGCCGTTCTCTGCCGTGAAGCCCTCCTGGTTCATGGCGTTGGTGTAGTACTGCTGCGGGTTGTCCATCGTAGAGAACTTCTTGTCCTTGAACTCCATGAGGATAACTATCGAGTGCTGTTCGCCCGTATGCGGGAAGTTGTTCGTCAGCGTCTTCTTCGGCTTTGCGTTGCGCTTGTGTGTGTCGGTCTGCTGCATCAGCACATTCGCGTTCATGCTCTTCGCCTTTGCCGCCGACAGCGTAGCGTTCTTGTCGTAGCTCACAAGGAACTGCTTCGCCTGCGCCGTACGCATCGAAGCGTCGGTAGCTATGATGCCACTCGTGCGCAACGTGCTGCCCGAGAGCGTTGCATACTCGTAGTTGCCCGTCTGACGGTTGAGCAGAATAGGGTAACCGTCGTCGGTTGTCATGAAGTTAACTCGCTCGTCGCCGTGCAGTCTCACCGATAGTACGGTGCCGTCAGCTTGCTTCACCTTTATGATACCAGGATAAGCAGGCACAGCCATCGCGCTCTCTGCCGAACAGAGAAGCACGGTGGCTGTGACAATTATATTACGTAAGTTCAAAATCTGTAGATTTTAGGGTTTTTACTTAACGATAACCTTTGCTGTAGCCTTCTTGCCGTCCTTGAAGTTGGCAACCACTACGAATACGCCCTTGCCAAGCTCGCTTGTCTTGAGCAATTCGCCGTTAGCTCTTGCTACGTTGCGTCCGTCGAGAGCGAAAGCAGCCATAGAGAGTGCGCCTTCAGCCTTTACAACACCGTTGCCAGGCACGATAGCCAGAGCGTTGTTGTCTGCGACAGTCTCGTTGATGCCGTTCAGAACAGCTACAGTCACCTCGCAAGCTACGGTTACGTTGTCGAGAGTAACGTTGATAGTAGCCTTGCCTTCCTTCTTAGCCTTCAGAGCGATGATGACGCTCTCCTCGTCGGTATCGGTAGAAGTAACCTCTACGACCTCGTTGTTTGTCGACTCAACGTCTGCGTTCAGAGCGCTTGCGCCGTAAGAGTTAGCAACGAGTTCGCACTCGTCGTTAGGCTTCAGAGTAAGCTGTGTGCTTGAGAGTGTGAATGCCTTGAGAGAGTTCTCGAAGTAGAGCACCGGCAGAGCGCTTGTCTCCTTCCAAGGAGCCTGGTCTGTTGTGCCGTAAGCATATCCGAGTGCCTCAAGAGCAGCCTTGTTGAGTTCGGCTTCGGTAGCGGTCTTGCCCTCTACGGTAGCAGCGTTGTCAGATTCTACGGCTACGCCGTTCACCTTCATGCCATTAACGGCGAAGTTGTTGGCAAGACGAAGCTCCTTGTCAGTGCAATCTTCCTCGTTCTCGATGGTGCGACCCACGATGCGGTGGATAGTAGCGTCGCTTTCTGCGCCCTCAGCGAGAGCAATCTCACCCTTTGCTACGTTGTTTGTAACGAGAGGTGTAGCTTTGCCAGTCCAGTCTGGAGCGAGAGAACCGATGATGCCGCCTGCAGAAAGTCCGTCCCACATAGCTTCCTTCACGGTGATGGTGCCGTCGAACATACACTTGTCTACGTTAGACGAGCTGTTGCTGCCGATGATACCGCCTACGGTGTTGTCGGCTGCGAGAGTAGCGTCGCTCACGTGAGCGTCCTTAACGGTCGACTGCATTGCTGCGCCAACGATGCCGCCTACAGTCTGCTGAGCATTGATGTTCACGTTGTTGGCAGCAGCTGCTGCGATAACGGTAGAAGTGCGGATGTCGCCAGCGATTGCGCCAACGCTGTTTGCCTGCGGAGCATCAATATCTGAGTTGTTGAGCGATACAGACGAGAGGCTTGTCTCGAGAGATGCCTGACCAACGATGCCACCAATCATGCCACCAGCCTCGCCTTCGATGTCGGCGTCAAACACATGCACGTTCTTGATTGTGTCGCCTACAGCGCTTGCTGCGAGAACGCCCACTGTGCTGTTGTTGTTGGTGAGCTCGATTTCGGGATTTGTGAGCACGAGGTTGCTGATAGAAGCCTTCTCTGCGAGGTCGCCGAAGAGGCCTACGCTTGCCTTAGAGCTGTTGATGTAGAGGTTGTCGATAGCATGACCAGCGCCGTCGAAGTTGCCTGCGAAAGCATCGATTGGTGTCCATGTGTCGTTAACAATATTGAAGTTGGTGAGGTTGATGTCGTTCACCATCTTGTAGAAAGCCTTCGGATCGTCCTTCATAGCGATGAGGTCGCCCGCAGTAGCTACGAGGTACGGGTTCTGCTTAGTGCCGTCGCCGCCGTTGTGATACTTCTCGAACGGGAGCTGGAAGAACTCAAGATAATACTTGTTGCTGGTCTCGTCGTTGTACTGTACGTAGAACTCCTTGCGTGTAGCAGTAGCGTTGTAGCAACCTGCAGTTGTAGCCACGCCCTTGTCCGAGCTTGCGAAGGTGCGGATAGTGTTTCCGTCCTCGTCAGCGATAACGAATACGTTGCCGAGCTTGCCAGTCTCCTCGTTTCTAACCTTTGCCTGGTAGCAGAATTCGAGCTTGTCGTTGGTATCGAACAAGTACGGGTCGAGATAGTTGTCAGAGAGAGACATGCCGAAGTTCTCTGCCTGCGGTCCGAGGTTGAATGTGGTGTAGTGGTCTACTGTGAGATCCTTATTGATCCATGCCACGCGTGCGATGACATTGCCCTTGCCGTCGTCGCCGCCGTGACTGAGCTTCATGAGATACTTGTAGTTGTCTGCGCTTCCGTAGCGGTTCATGACGGTGCTGATGAGGTTGCCCTCAATCTCTGCCGGCATAACCATAGCCTCTTGGCACGACGGAAGGTTGACGATGCGCAGCTGCTGTGACGATTCGTCGGCTGTATACTGCATGAAAGCCATCTGGTCTTCAGCGCCCTTTATCGAGTTGAGGTCGAACCAAGCATTGTATACGCCGTCGCAGATGTCGCCAATCTTATTGCCTTCATGGTCGTAAGCCACGAAACGGTAGCGATAGTCGTCGTGAGCTGTCATATAGTCGAAGAACGTAACGACGTAAGCCAGCTTGTCGTCCTTCTTGAAATAGTCTTTGGTGAGCGTCTTCGAGCCGAAGTTGCCGATGAGCGCCATAGCGAACTGTGTGTCCTCATTCTGCTCAACGGGCACAGCGAGAGAGTCGACGCGTGAGAAGCGCTCGTCGTAAGTCTTGATGACGAGCTTGTTGTCGGGAGTAGGTATCGGGTCGTAGGTCTCCTCGTCGTAGCCTTTGAGCCACGGCTTCTCGTAGTGAGATACCATATAATAAGGAGTGCCGTCTACGTTGAACACCTGCACCGGTGCGCCGTCGTTGCCGTAGTAGGTATAGTCTTCGTCCACTACGAACTGATGCTCCACAGCCGGTCCTGCGCCCCAAGAAGCGGGTTTGTAAACGTCGATATAGTCGTTTGTGGTGTAGTACTGGCTGCCGTCCTCGTAAGTCTTGCCTTCGATAGCCTCGTACTTAGCGTTGCTTATGATGAGGCGCTGATACTTTGTCCATGAGTTTTTCGGTATGTTAAGGAAAACGCCGGCGCCGTTGAACTCCTGCACGAGTGTGCCGTCCTCAATGCGGTAAGCCTTTGTGTAGTAAGAGCCCTGATAGTTGTTGTCGGTGTTGCCCACCTGATGCAACTCCACGAGCACTTCCTGCGTCTTGTTGTCGAGGTCGAAGAATTTCTTAGTCACCGTTCCGTAAGGCTCCACGCGGTTAATGTCCATATCCTCGGGCACTTCCACGTTCAACGTACCTGCCAGTTCGTGGTTCTGGTTGTAGACGTTGATGACTGCCTTGTTGATAGAAGCGTTGAAACCAGTGCCGCGATAATCGTTTTCCTGGGTGTAGTACCACACGTTTCCGTCTTCGTCGTACAGGAACCCGTAAGTCTTAGCCTCCAGCGTGCTTGACGGTGTAGAGGTCTTGGCTTTAGCGAGGCTCGCTGCAGGCGAGTCGAAGCCATGAAGCTTTACGAGCGGAGTCTCGAGCTTCTTGGTGCGATACTGTTCCGTCAACTTGGCGAGTTTGCCGTTAGTCGGGAAGTTGCTTCCTGCGGATGCCGAAGTGGCAACGAGTGCCATAAGGCTGTAAAGTAGTGACTTCTTCATGCGATTAATTAATTAATTGTTAGTAATCGGTCCGCAAAACCTTAGGAACGCACAATGCGTACCCGGCGGAATACGAACCTGTTATATGTTAATGTTTCGTTTTTTTTGAATTCTCTTTTGTGTTTTCTATTTCTGTACTCTCTAATACAAATGTGTATCTTCTAATACAAAATAAAAAATATTATTAGCGTTAACTCTCTCTCTATTGCGTACCAGCTGTTTAACATCTGCGTTAATCGGCGGCGCCTTTGTGGTTTATCCTTTCTTTTTATCTCTCTCTTGCTTTAATGTGTTTTAATCGTTTAAATTATTGTTTTTATAACTCTTTGTGTGTGTTTCTCTCTCTATTTTTGTCTAAATGGTGCTGCAGACGTGTTGTCTGCTTGCATCTTGCATATCGCAAAGGTAGGAAAATAAATTTAAACCGCATAACATTTTGTAATATTTATTTTTTTAAAAGTGAAAATCGTGTATTTTTTAAGTATATTTTTGCTATAAACTGTAAATAAACCGCAACTACACAATATTATATGCTGCTTGTTTTGCATTTTCTTCGATTTCTATTATCTTTGTACAAAATGTGCATGACAAAGACAAGCAATAATATGGACAAAACCGAACAACAGAAGAAAGACGAGCAGTTCATGCGCCGCGCTCTTGTGGAGGCAGAGGCTGCGCGCGACGAGGGAGAGATACCCGTGGGCGCCGTCATCGTGGCGGGCGACCGCATCATAGCGCGGGCGCATAACCTTACGGAGACGCTCGGCGACGTTACGGCGCACGCCGAAATGCAGGCGATAACGTCGGCTGCCAACCAACTCGGTGGAAAGTATCTCGCCGACTGCACGCTCTACGTCAGCGTTCGGTGTCCGCACGGGCGGCGTTCGGTGCCCGTCGGAAAGCGCAGGGCTTTCAACGCTTCGCCTTGAAGAACTCGGTCATAAGCGTTCGACATTCTTCCTCCAGAACGCCGCTCACCACCTCGCACTTCGGGTGCAGCGCCTTCGGAGCGAACACGCGGAAACCGCGTATTTCTATTATCTTTGTACAAAATGTGCATGACA
>OQVZ01000624.1_pt1 | contig 13634 bp, 15 predicted proteins | sample 1691571 | NCBI WGS metagenome assembly OQVZ01 (sample SAMN03418261, study PRJEB22391) | human gut metagenome | biome: human-gut; feature: organic feature; material: feces | host: Homo sapiens | place: Tanzania | collected 2013-01
TACAAAGGCAGGCTACTATAACAGCAACAGCCAGTGGGACAGCACCCAGGAGAAGCATTGCGTAATCGGAGTATATCGTCTGACCATGAAGTCGAACTCTGACAACTTCCGCCAGTCTGCCATCCAGGGCATCATGAAGCGCATCAAGGCCAAGGGCGCAGAGGTCGTCATCTACGAGCCTACACTCGAAGACGGTTCATCATTTTTCGGCAGCATTGTGGTCAATGACCTCGACAAGTTCAAGGCTCAGTCCGATGCCATCATCGCCAACCGTTATGACACCTGCCTCGACGATGTCCTCTCCAAGGTTTACACACGTGACATTTTCAGGAGGGATTAATTATGGTAAACTATAATGTGAATCTCGAAGGCAAGACTGTCCTCGTGACAGGTGCCGCAGGCTTCATCGGCAGCAACCTCGTCAAGCGACTGTTCACTGACATTGACAATATCCGCGTCATCGGTATCGACAGTATCACCGATTATTACGACGTCAACATAAAGTACGAGCGCCTGCGCGAAATCGAGGCCCTCGGCCGAGACTGGACATTTGTCCATGCGTCGATTGCGGACAAGGATGCGGTGGAGAAGATTTTTAGTGACAACCATATTTCTGTAGTGGTCAATCTTGCCGCGCAGGCCGGTGTCCGTTATTCCATAACGAATCCGGACGCCTATATCCAGAGTAATCTCATAGGCTTCTACAATATTCTGGAGGCGTGTCGTCATCATGAGGTGGAACATCTCGTATATGCTTCATCTTCATCGGTTTACGGCAGTAACAAGAAGGTGCCGTATTCGACAGATGACAAGGTGGACAATCCTGTGAGCCTCTATGCCGCGACCAAGAAGAGCAACGAGCTCATGGCCCATGCCTATTCGAAGCTCTACAATATCCCGTCCACAGGTCTCCGTTTCTTTACGGTCTATGGCCCAGCCGGCCGCCCGGACATGGCGTATTTCGGCTTCACCAACAAACTTCGTGAAGGCAAGACTATCCAGATCTTCAACTACGGCAACTGCAAACGCGACTTCACCTATGTCGATGACATCGTGGAGGGAGTTGTGCGTGTCATGCAGCATGCCCCGGAGAAGCAGAACGGGGAGGACGGACTTCCGATTCCCCCGTACAAGGTATATAACATCGGCAATAACTCGCCTGAGAATCTTCTGGATTTCGTGACGATTCTCCAGGAGGAACTGGTCCGTGCCGGCGTCCTGCCGTCCGACTACGATTTCGAGGCCCACAAAGAACTCGTCCCGATGCAGCCAGGCGATGTCCCAGTGACTTATGCAGATACCACACCGCTCGAGCATGATTTCGGGTTCAAGCCGAGTACACCGCTTAGGGAGGGGCTGAGGAGGTTTGCGGAGTGGTATGGACGGTATTATGGGGAGAAGAAATAAAATAGAAATTTAACAAATTCAATTATTTTAATATCATGAGCATTTTTGCGGGTAAAACCCTTATGATTACCGGAGGAACAGGTTCTTTCGGTAATGCTGTGTTGAATCGATTCCTTCGTACTGACATCGGTGAGATTCGTATTTTCTCACGCGATGAAAAGAAACAGGATGACATGCGTCATGAGTATCAGGCAAAATATCCTGATGTAGCCAACAAGATCAAGTTCTTTATCGGTGATGTACGTGACCTCCAGTCATGCCGCAATGCTATGCCTGGAGTCGATTATATCTTCCATGCGGCAGCATTGAAACAGGTTCCTTCATGTGAATTCTTCCCTATGGAGGCAGTCAAGACTAACGTGATAGGTACAGACAATGTGCTTACAGCCGCTATCGAGGCCGGTGTAGGTGCAGTTATCTGCCTTTCTACAGACAAGGCCGCCTATCCTATCAATGCTATGGGGATCTCCAAGGCGATCGAGGAAAAGATAGCCGTAGCTAAGAGCCGCTATTCAGGAAAGACCAAGATTTGCTGCACACGTTACGGTAATGTGATGTGTTCACGTGGTTCTGTGATTCCTCTGTGGATTGAGCAGATCCGTAGCGGCAACCCTATCACACTGACCGAGCCTAAGATGACACGTTTCATCATGTCATTGGAAGAGGCTGTCGACCTCGTTCTCTTCGCGTTCGAGCATGGTCAGAACGGTGATATCCTCGTGCAGAAAGCTCCTGCCTGCACCATCCAGACACAGGCAGAGGCTGTTTGTGAACTCTTCGGAGGCAAGAAAGAAGACATCAAGGTCATCGGTATCCGCCATGGCGAGAAGATGTATGAGACATTGCTTACCAAGGAAGAGTGCGCCAAGGCTGAAGATATGGGCAACTTCTATCGTGTGCCTGCTGACAACCGTGGTCTGAACTATGACAAGTTCTTCAAGGAAGGCGATACTAAACGTGCTGAAATCGAAGAGTTTAACTCAAACAACACTTATCGTCTGAATCTCGAAGAGACCAAGGCGAAGATCGGTTCATTGGAATATATCCAGAAAGAGTTGAGCGGTGAGGGTAATTTCGTGCAGTAGAAGGCGTATGAAGATATTAGTGACAGGTGCCAAAGGATTCGTGGGAAAGAACCTTTGCTGCCAACTGAACAATATTAGAGAAGGCAAGGCGCGTTGCTACGGAGACCTTCAGGTCGATAAAGTCTTCGAATACGACATCGATTCGACTCCGGAGCAGCTCGACTCTTGGTGTAAGGAGTGCGACTTCGTCTTTAATCTTGCGGGCGTGAACCGTCCTAAGGATAATGACGAGTTCATGGCAGGAAACTTCGGTTTTGCTTCCACCCTGCTCGATACACTGAAGAAACATCATAATACTTGCCCGGTGATGCTTTCCAGTTCACAGCAGGCTTCATTGACAGGTCGTTTCGGCAACAGCGAGTATGGCCGCAGCAAGAAAGCCGGAGAAGATCTTTTCCTGGAATACGGGAAAGAAACTGGTGCAAAAGTCCTTGTCTATCGTTTCCCGAACCTTTACGGAAAATGGTGCCGCCCGAACTACAATTCGGCTATTGCCACATTCTGTAACAATATCGCAAACGGTCTGCCTATTCAGGTCAATGACAGGAGCGTGCAGATGGAGGTGCTCTATATAGACGATCTCGTAGAAGAAATGATAGGTGCGCTCAGAGGACTGGAACATCACTGTGAGTTCGAAGGACTTGATGTCCTTCCGTCACCAGAGGGCCGCTACTGCTATTGCCCGGTTACTCATAAGACTACACTCGGAGAAATCGTGGACACCATCTATGAGTGTGCCCGTTCCGTACATGCGGTATCTGAGTCTGAAGATGCGAAGACTGAAGGTCCTTCTATGGCTGTCGAAATGCCGCATGACAGTCTCCGTTATCGACTGATGTCCACATTCTTAAGTTATCTTCCGAAGGAGAAGGCTGTCTTCGACCTGAAGATGAATGTGGATAACCGTGGCTCGTTTACAGAACTTGTCCACACTCTAAACTGCGGTCAGGTAAGCATAAACATATCCAAGCCTGGTATCACCAAGGGCCAGCATTGGCACAACTCCAAATGGGAACAGTTTATCGTGGTATCCGGTCATGGCCTTATTCAGATGCGCAAAGAGGGGAGTGATGAGGTCCTGAGCTATGAAGTCAGCGGCGACAAAGTCCAGTCTGTCATCATGCTTCCGGGCTATACCCACAACCTCATCAATCTTTCCGATACGGAAGATCTCGTCACAGTAATGTATTGCAACGAGGTTTTCAATCCTGAAAGACCTGACACATATTTCGACCCTGTAGAAAAATAAAAACATGGAAAAGACTCCTAAATTCGATTATTCAGATATCCACTGGAAGGAAAACGGCAAACTGAAACTTGTCATAGTGGTAGGAACCCGTCCTGAAATTATCAGGCTGGCTGCAGTTATCACCAAGTGCCGTCATTACTTCGATGTGATACTTGCACATACCGGTCAGAACTATGACTACAATCTGAACGGCATCTTCTTCAGAGACCTTAAACTCGCTGAGCCAGAAGTATATATGGATGCCGTAGGTGACGACCTCGGTGCAACATGCGGCAATATCATCAATTGCTCATATAAACTTTTTGCACAGACCAAGCCGGATGCAGTGCTGGTCCTCGGTGACACGAACAGCTGTCTCTCAGTTATCGGTGCCAAGCGTCTTCATATTCCGATCTTCCACATGGAGGCCGGTAACCGCTGCAAAGACGAGTGCCTTCCTGAGGAGACCAACCGTCGTATCGTAGATATTATCTCCGATGTGAACCTGGCGTATTCCGAGCATGCACGCCGCTACCTTGCAGACTGCGGACTGCCGAAGGAACGTACTTATGTCACTGGCTCACCAATGGCCGAAGTACTCCACAACAATCTCGCTGAAATCGAAGCCAGTGATGTCCATAAACGTCTCGGTTTGGAGAAAGGCAAGTATATCCTGTTAAGTGCCCATAGAGAGGAGAATATCGACACAGAGAAGAACTTCCTCAGCCTCTTCAATGCTATTAACGAGTTGGCCGAGAAATATGACATGCCGATACTTTACAGCTGTCATCCGCGCAGCCGCAACAGACTGGCATCTAGCGGTTTCAAGTTAGACCCGCGTGTCATCCAGCACGAGCCTCTCGGTTTCCATGACTACAACTGCCTTCAGATGAATGCATTTGCAGTAGTCAGCGACTCCGGTACCCTTCCTGAAGAAAGTTCATTCTTTACCAGTGTAGGGCATCCGTTCCCTGCCATCTGTATCCGTACTTCTACGGAGCGTCCGGAATCACTCGACAAGGCTGGATTCATTCTTTCAGGCATCGACACCAAGGGCTTACTCCAGTCGGTGGAGACTGCCGTAGAACTAGTGAAGAACGGCGACTACGGCAAACCAGTTCCTGACTACACAGACGAGAATGTCAGCACGAAAGTCGTGAAGATCATTCAGAGTTATGTAGGAGTGGTGAACAAGATGGTCTGGAGAAAGTTCTGAGCCACCGGCAGCTATTATGCACCCAATGAGTGCAATTTCATCAGACCGTGAAACATTCTATGGAGTAGAATGATAGGCAGCAGCACTTCTCATATAACCAACAAGATGATAACTTTTTAAGTTTTTCATTACATTTGCAAATGTTAGGTTTAATACTATCATCCAAGAAAATATATGGCACCAGAATCACCGATTATCGTTTATCATGGAACTAACACCATAGTAAAAACTCCTGAAGTCAGAGTGGCAGGTTATAACAAGGATTTTGGGTTCGGATTCTATTGTACACGCATCGAAAAACAGGCTCAGAGATGGGCCATTACGAAACGGAATCCCCATATCGTATGCATCTACGAATATACACCTGACGCAACACTCAATGTGAAAGACTTTGTTGAAATGACAGATGAATGGCTTGACTTCGTAGCAGAATGCCGACATGGAGAGCCACACAGCTATGATATTGTGGAAGGTCCGATGGCTGACGATGAGGTATGGGACTATGTAGAAGACTTTCTTGCCGGACGTATAAGTCGCGAGGCTTTCTGGGCATTAGCAAGATTCAAACATCCGACGAATCAAATACTCTTTTGCACGGACAGGGCACTGCAAACATTGAAATTCAAATCACACTATCAATTATGAGCAACAAATACTTTCCAGACGAGCAGATAGATTTCGATGATCTGTATTTTGTCTGCTACATGATAGAGAGAGTCGCACGGAAAATCCAACAGCGGAATCGATACGTAGTAGCAAAACTCGGTAGCAAAGGCCTTCTGCATGAACTGTCCATAGCTGAAACAAACCATTGTCTTAATCCGGAACAGGTCGAGGATGAATGGATTACGACATACGGAATGGAACCAGGGAACTTCGACATAACCAAAGTGGACTCACGCTTCACAGACAAAGTCCCGTCACCTACCCAGATGGGCAAAGTCTATGCAAGGCTTATCTCATCCGTAGATACCGAGGACAATCTTCCTGCGACAATGAAAGCGGTTTATGCTTCACCTGTCTGCGACAAGATAGATGACTACAACACAAGTGCCTACTACGAGCCCAGTTATGTTCAGACACGAGCTTTCCTCAATGGAGGGTTTTAACAGATTTTTGAGGAATTGTTGTTTTGAATCCTATTGGAGTCACGCAAATACTCACATGAAATAATAAAAAACCTCTGATATCATGTCTGACACTAACATTATCTCCAATTATTTGCAAGGCATATTTTGGGCAAATCTTGGCGTGAACATGTTCAACACCATAGTTTCTGAGAAAGAGCTTGACACAGCAAAAGATGCGGCAGAAAGAGTACTGTAGCAGCGCATTGACGAATTGCCACTTTTAAGAAACGAAAATAAAAGAATCAAACGCGAACGCAAAAACGAAAACGAAGTGCTGATGCGCGTGTTTAAAGACACTTTGAAGCAAGCTGGGACGTTGATATGATAAACGCAACCTGTTCCCGGGTTGAAGAGTAAGACTACAAGTATGCCTTGAATCATGCCCACATAACAATACAATCCAGAAACATCAAATCACCATAATGTTTCTGGAAGTCAGTGATCTTATTGATGTATCAGAAAAGAACTATACTTACACCGAAATGTTACAAGAAGCAAAATTATCCACATATTTAGCAGACAACTTCGCCGAATGGGTTCCTGAGATGCCTGAAGGTGTTCCACCGGATGATATTTTAATTCCTCATGAACACACATTATATAGACTCACAAAGGGAACAAACATATCTGAAGAAGATTTGGTTACGTATTACGAAATAGATCCGAACAAAGACTGGGGCGACAAACTATCAGAGGCTTATGCAGTATCGATGTATGACGACTTGGATAAAACAGCTAAACTCACCAAAATAGCTAGCCTCAAGAAATCAAAGGGGGTTTCAGCATTTGTGCTAAACCCTAAAGATGGAGTCGTAAAGCAAACGTCTAAATCCTATCATTATAGTTGGTGGAAGACAAACAAGGTTGAACTTAACAGCGCAAAAACGGTTTTAGAGTTATGAGAACTTTAAAATTAACAAAAATACTTGAGTTCTACGATGTCCCACAGTTGTTCGTAGCAATAGATTTGTTAAATTCAAATTTCATTTGCATGATGACTGAATTTATTGCAGACTCTGGGTATATCTATTTTGCAGTTCAAGTATCCCAAGACCGACTTAAAAGGTTTCTTCTTGGAGAAGAGGATTTAAGGCAACTGTACCTAAATCCGGAAGTTGAAGATGCGTATTTTAAAGTCACCGTTCATAATCAAGTCATAACGGCAGAGGCATTTTCACGCGATAGGATAACGGAATCTATTCTCCCGGATGAAGGATATTACTATGAAAATGATGAAGATACTGAAAATCTCGAATTGGTTGCTAAAACGCAACAAGAGGGTTTTACCATATTTCGATTAGGTTTTGTGGATCCGCACAACTCACATGAAATAGATACAGAGTGTTTGTCGCTAGCCTTATCTGCATTCCAGCATACTGTAGCAAGTTGCCATAAAAGACTTCATGGAAGGCAAACGGAGGTTGAAGCAAGACTAAGGGTTACCACATTTCAAGCAGCATCGTTTGATGTAGAATTCAGGTCTACATCCCCTGTGAATTTATTTGGCAGCTCGGAATTATCTGACACCTTTGCAATATTTAATTCTCTGATGCTTACAAGAGACGAAAATGAATTCAAATCAATCCTGCAAAGAGTCAAAGGACGCACAGTAAGCAACTATAAAAATTTCATCAAGATTCTTGATGATAATAGTTTGGCAATCAAATACAAATGGGTATCATCTATTGCGGATAAAAACGTCGTATCTACTTTTGTCAACAACAATAGAGTGTCTCAGATTTACGAATTGTTGACGCGTAACGAAGAACTGTCCTCTGAAGAAAATGAGTACGTCGGGGTGTTCCTTGCATCTTCTGTCGAAAATGGTAAATGGACTCTTCGTACTTATTCAGGTGATAAAATTCTTAATGGGGAGTCTGACAATATCTCATTATTATCAGGTGTGACAATCGAGAGAAAGAAATACCTGATTAAGTGCAGAGAAACCACGACTCAAAATACAACTACATTAAAATTTGAGAACAGAATAATATTGCTATCAATTGAGGAATTATGTTCTGATGGGGGCTAAATATGAACGCGCCCACTTTTCCGCATTGTAATATGAAATCGACTGAATATTTTTGGCCAAAAACAAGAAGATTGGTTAAAGATGAAAGAAGAATCAAAAGTAAACTACGCGTTTGCGCTTAAGAACTACCAGCAAAATGGTCGGGGTTGTTCGATGAGGAAATTCTGTGATGAAGAGAGGTGTGACTACGAAAAGTTTATGCAATATTCGAGACGAGGTCAAAAAGAGTACAGTGTGCTCAAAGAGGCTGATGCTCGTCAAACGTCAGACAAATTTATTCCGATAGTTGTTGATGGTCCGTCAGAGAGTGTGCTCGGAATCCTCGACGTGCGGGTCCGTTTCACGAACGGGATGGAGTTGTCTCAAAGTGAAGGCGATCTTAATGAAACTATTCGGAATGATCAGAAAGATGTTGGGATAGGGTTATGGTAACGATGTCGAGTGAATATTCAATCTATCTTTATCGCGAGAAGGTGGATCTGCGCAAGGGGATATCTGGATTGAGTGGGATAGTTCGTTCTGAAATGAAGATGAATCCGAATACCGCGAAAAGCATATATGTGTTCAGCGGCAGTAATCTGAGAATCAAAAAGCTGCGCTATTGTCAGCAAAGAGCTGGCGCGGGAAGAACTTCGGGCGCAAGTCTGAACGAAATGCGGGCAGAAGGAAAGATGGTGACAATGATGGTACGGGAGAGGATAGATAAAGAGTATCAACAAAATAAAGGACGCCGCTCTGCATGTTTGGTTCATATACGAAGGGTGTTTGTGGATGCGATAATAGAGAATGAGCCTGAGGCGATGTGGTTTGTGGATGCGTTCGGAAGGATGTTTGCGATTGAACATTATTGTGCGACGAGAGGTTTGACAGGAGAGGCGCGATTGGTAGAAAGACTGAAGCCCAGAAATACGGCAGACATTATGAAGAGGATAGAGGAACGACTGGAAACGTTCAGGAAATCGGAGTTTGCAGGGTGTGGCCAGATGTTGAAGAAAGCATTGAAATACGCTATTGGCGAGTGACCGGCGATGAAGCGGGTGCTGGAAAGTGGAGACGTTGAATTGTCAAACAACTTGAGCGAGCAGATGATGCGTAGGATAAAGATGAACTTGAAGAATGCCTGCAATATAGGAAGTGAAATATCTTCAAAGCATAATGCATTCATGTTCTCGGTGATCGAGAGTTGTAAGATGATAAAGCGAAATGTGGAAGACTACCTGAAAGTTCTTTTCCGTCGACTGCGGACAGCGAAAGAGGGTGAAGATTTGACGTGCTGCTTGCCGTGTTATATGTCTTTTTAGCAAGAAACTAAAAAATCACAAAAAATTTATTAACAAAACCGCTGGAAATCAGAGGTTAACGAGGGTATGCGGAAAAGTGGACGCGTACTTTTTAACGGAATATTGAATTTAAGTAATGCAAAATAAAAAAGCATATTTATGGGGACTTTTATCAAGGTTTGCCCCACAAGCAATTTATCTTTTAACTACTTTAGTGTTAGCTCGATTTGTGAGTCCAAATGCTTTTGGTACTATTGGTATTCTTTCCGTTATCTTTATGGTAGCAAATATTCTATTGGATTCCGGTTTGGGTGGTAGTCTTATAAAAGAAAATAACATAACAGAACTAGATTGTTCTACTATAGGTGTGTTCAACATTGTAGTATCATTATTAATTTATATAATATTATTTTTTCTGTCAGGTTTTATCCAAAATTATTTTAACATAGATGGTTTATCTATTATTGTAAAGGTAATAAGTGTAGTGTTCCCTATTACTGCGTTTGGAATAGTTCCTCTATCATTATTAAAGAGGAATCTTCAATTCAATAAAATATTTATCAGTTCTATTTCTGGGGTGATTGTTGCATCTATAGGGTCAATTATAATTGCAGTTAATGGCGGTGATGTGTATGCATTAGTGGCATATCAAATTCTTGTAAATTTGGTGAATGTTGTTATTAATTTCATTTTTAGTAAATATAAATTTTCTTTGAAATTTTCTTCAGCGAGTCTCAAGAGATTAATTCCATTTGGTTTTTTTACTAGCGTGGTAACTATAGTAGATGCACTTTATGAAAATATAATGACATTATTAACAGGAAAGTTTTTAAATGTTCAAACTGCTGGATATCTATATCAGGCAAAACGTCTTGAAGAGACATCTTCATCATCAGCAGCTATGGCAGTAGGCATCGTAGCCTTCCCTATTTTGACAAAATTGAAAGATGATTTAGAATTGTTTAGGACAGAGTGTAGTAAAACATTTAATACAATAACTTTATTAGTAAACCCATTGTTAATAGTTGTGTCCATATTTTCTACGGAAATCATTATACTTCTATTTGGAAAGCAATGGTTATTATCTGCATCTTATTTAAAGATACTAATGCTTTGTGGTATTTTTAACTTGGCTGAACAGTTAATGTCGAGTTTTGTAAAATCACTTGGAAGAGTTAGAGGTCTTATGAATGTAACTCTTATAAAGAGATTTATTGGTTTAGCTATTTTGCTTTTAACATTAGTAGCAGATGCTCGTTTATTAATATATGGTTATCTATTAACGACTATTATTGGTTGTATGATAAATATAAAATTGTATTCAAGTCTTACCCAAAAACTTTTTTTTACAACATTCAAATCTTTTCTACGAAATATAATACCTTCATTTGTTATATTTTTTATATGTGAGATTATTTTTTCTTATTTGCCTTTATTATTACCATCTCGCATTATTATAACGTTATTATTGTTAGTTTTATATTATATGATATATCTTAGATTTAGAGGTATCAATGTTTTTATAGAAATGAAGTCTTTCTTAAAAAACAAATGCCATTGATATGAAAAAAATATTATATTTTATACTTTGCATAATATTGCTATTATATATAGTTAATGGTTATTACGCACAGGCTATTACTATATTCGTATTAATTGGTTGTATTATTCGTGGAATAGCACAAAAATATATTTATAATCCGTTTATAATACTAATACCAACATTAATTTCTTTCTTATTGTATATACCTGCATGGGGTGGCTATTTCTTTCCTAATTTATGTACTCTTACTCAGAGTATTATTGCATTTTCATTTATTGCTCTATTCTTAGGTATTTCATTCGGAATAAATCATAATATATCTCCATTAATAAGAGGCTATGAAAAAGAATCTATTGGGATAATGATGGGATTGGGGTTGATCAACACTATTTTTGTAATAGCATTTTATGGCAATATTCTTGAGTTATCAGGAGACGCATTATTAGAAGCGAAGGAAGGTCCTGGTATTCCTATTATAGGACAGCTTACTTATTTTCTTCCTGCTTCGATAATTGTTGCATGTAAACGTAATAATACTAAGCTAATAATCTTTACAATTGCAATAAGTTTGTTTGCTGCAATCATTACTGTGACCAAGACAAGTATATTAGTATCTTTTTTCTATATATTAGTTGGTTTTTTGCGATTTAAGCCAGAAATATTAAATAACAAAATAGGATGTTATCTTCGTAAATATTCAATTGTTTGGTTGCCAATATTGATAATATATATGTTTTCTAATAATAATTCAATCCGTTCTGATGCTCAAGGTTACGAAATATCTTATTTGGAGAGAAGCAATAGTAGTATATCCAGTGAATATCATGGTGATTTAGCTGAGAGTCTGTTTCTAAACTATCTTTATTTTTCATCTCCATGGGGTAATCTTGATTATAATATAAGGAATAATAATAAAAGAGGATATGGCGTAAATACATTTGCGCAATTTGGAAAACGATTTGGTATGGATATTAAGACAGTTGAAAAAATAGAACCAACATTTCTAAATACGCATTCATTTTTGACAGACTATGTAATAGATTTTGGCGCTATTGGAGCAATTCTTGCTTCTTTTGTTCTTGGCTGGTTCATTGCTTTTTGCTACTGTAGGTATGGATGTTCTGATGATCCTATATGGATATCGTTCTATAGTTTAATTCTATTTGCAACGTTTATGCTATATTTTAGCAATCACTTTAATAATGGATATTTGTTTAATTACTTTTTATCTTTCGGGATATATTATTTATGTAGTAAATTCTTAACTTATGAAAAAAAATAATGTTTCTATTTCTATTATTATTCCAAGTTATGGAATTCCGAATTTATTAAGTAAATCTATTGATAGTGTAATTCAACAATCTTTTGAAAATTGGGAATTAATAGTAGTTGATGACAATAATCCATGTACAGAGGCTCGCTATAAAACAGAGACTCTGATGGAGTCTGTTATGAAAACTGACAACAGAATTACATATATAAGGCATTCTCGGAATATGAATGGAGCTGTTGCTCGTAACACAGGACTTTCTGTAGCGAAAGGAAAATACATTTCTTTTCTTGATAGTGATGATTTGTATATGCCTGATAGACTTCAGAAGTGCTATGATGTTATGGAACGAGTAACCTTAAATATTGGTGGAGTATATACAGGATGTGAATTTAGAAGCTCAGGCTCTACATATCTCAAATATAAAGATGTAAAGGACGGCAATTTTCTTGTAGATACTTTGGCTTGTAAATTTATGTTTTGCACTGGTAGCAACATTTTTGTAAGGAAAAGTGTAGTAGATGAACTTAATGGTTTTGATGGTGCTTTTCTTCGTCATCAAGATTATGAGTTTCTTGTACGTTTTTTTGAAAGATATTCTTTAGCCTCAATACCCGAATTGTTGGTTATTAAGAACAATGAAAATTTTAATTTACCAAATCTTGAAAAACAGGTTGCTATCAAGAATCAGTATCTTGAAAAATTTAAATATATTATAGATAAGTTACCGCAGAGAGAATCTAACTATGTCATGCATGGGAACTATATAAATATAGCGGAGAATGCAATGGCACAAAATAAATTTAAAGTTGCAAATGCCTTCTATAGTAAAGCAAGACAATATGGCGGTTTGTCAATAAAAGAGTGGTTTCGCCGAATAGTCTTTCCTATATATAATTTAATAAGAAACATAAAGCAATGAAAGATTTAAAATATCGCCTTTATTGTTTACTCCACTATACTGCAAAAAGAATACGTGGAAGATTATCTTTGACAACAGGAAAAATTCTATGTCCTTTTTCGTTTAATATGGGAGTGGAATCAATGAATGCAGTTGAAATATGGAATAATTTTATAAGAAAGTCTGTACAATATTCAGGTGAATATAACGGCTTGTTATATGCTGGTTTCATTGCTGAGAATAAAAAATGGTGCTTGCCTAGTTGGATTTGGACAAGTTCTGCAATAGTTAGAGAACTATGTTTTATAGGTAAACGGAATAATGCTTATGCTTTAGTTAATAAGTTACTTGCTTGTCAGCAAGAGTGTGGTGGATGGATTGTTCGAAATGATTATGACAAGAAAGGAGCTATCCCGATGCTTGCACCGAATGACTCTGCATATATTGCAAATAATGCATTCCTAACACTATATGAGCAAACGTACGACGACAATCTTAAATTGGGCGAATGGGTTTTGGCCATTGGCAACCCGTTCAGCTTG
>OQVZ01000625.1_pt1 | contig 13617 bp, 7 predicted proteins | sample 1691571 | NCBI WGS metagenome assembly OQVZ01 (sample SAMN03418261, study PRJEB22391) | human gut metagenome | biome: human-gut; feature: organic feature; material: feces | host: Homo sapiens | place: Tanzania | collected 2013-01
ACGGAATTTAAACGGATTTGGCCTTACGGCCATTGGGCTAGCGCATTCGCATTCCTGCTTTAGGGGGTATCGCCACGACCGCCAGGTCGAGTTTCCGTTTAAAATCCGTAAATAATCCGAAGAAGGCGGTTAAGGTTCCGCTTATTCCGCGTAATCCGATGAATAATGATACGCCCCATAAACCCCCATATTCATAAACATAACATGCTAAATATGTTAAAATATACATATTTTGGAATAATTTCAGTTATTTTTCTTGGAAATATTACAGAAAATATTTATCTTTGCAGCGTTATTTTGGTTTCTACATCTGATATCAAAGCAAATCGCTTATGATATAAAAGCGAAAACGCTACAGGGGGGGGGAACCTGAAAAAACGATGAAATCATTAACTGGGTTCTGTCTAGAATAGGTTAAAAGAACATGAAAGTTATGGAATGTATATCAGCAGATACAAATCACGTAACAGATACACATGACGAAAGAGATGCACAGACATCTCATGGTGCTGGACTTGCCTCCAGTGCGCCCTCCGAAACGATGAATCCTTCTCATGAAGGAAAAAATCAAGTAGGGGTGTCCACCAACTATACCCCTTCGGGAATTAACAGAATACAGGAATTCCCTTCCGGAAATAACCATAAACAGAAATCCCAGCATGCCTCTTCCCACTGGTTCGCACTGCGAACCACCTACGGAAGAGAGAAGAAGGCTTACGACTACCTGGTAAGCACAGGAGTAAAAGCCTTCTGCCCTACCCTTCGCGTGACCAAAGAGGTGAAAGGCGAAAGAAGAGTGGTCGTGGAATCACGATTGCCGAATATCTTCTTCGCTCATGGCACTGAAGAGGAATTGGAAAAATATGTCTTCGACAATGTCAACCTCCCTTTCCTCCGATTCTACTATCGCCATTACCACCAGGGATCACGAATCATGAAGACGCCTCTTATCGTGCCCGACTATCAGATTGAAAGTCTCAGAATCATCTGCGAATCAGAAGCCAACGACGTTCTGCTGGTGCCTGAAAACGAACAGAAATTCAAAAACGGACAGAAAGTGAGAGTCATCGAAGGCAAGTTCAAAGGCGTAGAGGGCAGAGTGGCTAGATATCACGGACAGCAGCGAGTGGCTGTCATCATCGACGACATCGCCACCATCGCCACCGCCTATCTACCTAGCGCCTTCCTCGAATTCATCGATTGATAAGACATTTAACGAAAAAAAGCAAATAAAGTTATTTAGAATAATAGGATAATAAAGTCTGAACGTGCGAAAAGTTTTGATTCTACTCATAGCTGCAATAGGAAATGTGATGGATGTACCTGCCCAGGTGAAAACCACCGACAGTACATTCATAGAGAATTCACGCCCTATTATCTATGTGGTAAACAAGACTGATATCAACGCTCAGGACCGAGAATGGATTACCAACTATCTCATTCCGCAGCTCGAAGCATTGGGAGATAGAGGTATCGTCCTAGGTCGTGCCACGGCATCGCCAGAAGGTCCTACTCTCAACAACGTTCGACTTGCCCGGAGCCGAAGGGCTTCCATGGATGCCCTGCTCGGCAAATTCGGCATCAACATCAATCGCATCAGATATGATGTGGTGCCCGAGGATTATCCGCTGCTCCTCACGCTGATGCAGATGGAGCACGATAAGCAACTGCCTGTGGTGGAAGCCTACGTCAGGAAATACAACGGCAGGGGCGAAAAGCTCAAGATGGCTCTGAAGCGACACGACAGAGGAAGACTCTGGAAATATCTGCTCAAGAAATATTTCCCGCAGTTGCGTGCCGTGAGAATCATGCCGATAGACGAACGGCTCGTGGATAGCATCCCGTTGCCCGAAGCAAAGCTCATTCATGCAGAATTGCCGTTTCCAAAGCCCCACATCTATGTGGAAATGCCGCTCCCGGAACCTGCTCCCCTCATAGAGGAACGCCGGGAACTGCTGAGCATCAAGACCAATCTGCTCTACGACTTTGCCTATATGCCGGGCTACAACCGCTTCTGCCCCATCCCCAACGTGGGCATCGAGTATTATCCGCTGCACGGACATTTCACCTATGGTGCCTGTTTCGAGGGACCCTGGTGGCAGAACTACAGCAAGCATAAGTATTTCCAGTTGCGCAACTACCAGTTGCACACCCGGTATTACCTGCGGAGCGGCGAAACGGGTTTCAGGGGGTTCTTTGTAAGTGCTTACGCGCACGCGTACCTTTATAATATATGCTTCGGCGAAAAACGGGGCTGGGAAGGCGAAGGCTGGGGAGCCGGAGTGGGCCTGGGATGGGCGATACCGCTGGGACGCTCCAAGCACTGGCGACTCGACATCGGCCTGCAGGCTGGTTTCCTCAACACCCGCTACGACCCCTACCAGTGGCTATGCCCCATCGACCCCGACTACGACAAGGAGCAGTATTACTACAAATGGTACGGCGACGCCAAGGATTTCAGAAAACGCAAGCATATCTACAACTGGATGGGTCCTACCCGACTGGAGATAAGCCTCAGCTACGACCTGCTCTATCGCCGCAACCACAAGAAGGGCGCAAGCTTCCGCAGCAAGGAGAAGATAAGGAGGGCGTATGAGGAATAATAGGAAAAACAGGAATAACAGGAATAACTGGAGATACCTTCTGTTCTGCATCCCCCTGCTGGGCATTTTCCTTTCCAGTTGCGAGCGAGAGCCGATGCTCAACCTGCACCAGGGCGGAAAAGATATTACCATGGATATGCCTGTCATCGACCTGAAGCTCGATGTTTATTGGGATTATCAACTGAAATATGATGTGGTATATGACTGGAAGGCGGAATGGTTTTATGGTTGGGATGAGAAAGACCAGGAGCTTTTCGGCATCCTGGGTTACTCTGAGCCGACGGCATTCGACATTCGCCGCTATTACACCGGAAGGGTATCGGGCGCACCGCACAGCTCTCCCTACAAGCATTACATCACCAGTAATTTCATTTCGGCGAAATACGATTTCGGATTTTGGGACATTCTGGCTTGGAACGATATCCAGACGCCGGACGGAGTGCAGAGCGTAAGAATCGATGAGGAGAGCACCTACGATTACGTAACGGCGAAAACGGGCGAGACGATGCATCCCGTGAAATACAACGCTCCCCAGTTTCCGAGGGCGTTCTATCAGCCGGAGGAACTCTTTGCCGGATATGAGAAGGGCATCGAGATTAATGAGAACCTGGATGGCTTTACCTTCGATGAGGACAGAAACTGCTGGTACAGGGTGCTCAACATTCAGCTCCAGCCAGTCACCTACATCTATCTGTTGCAGGTGATATTGCACAACAACAATCGCAACGGTCGCATTGTGACGGCGATAGACGGCAATACCAACCTGAGCGGAATGGCCCGGTCGGTGACGCTGAATACGGGGCATACGGGTACGGATGCCATCACGGTGAACGGTAATCTGAGGATGAAGTTCGACCAGAAGGACAAGAATGGTGAGACGGTGGATATCATCGGCGGAAAGATTCTCACTTTCGGGATGCCTAACATGAATCCGGGCACGCTGAGTCCCAAGGCTTACAAGGAGTCGCTGGAGAAGGTGAAGGCAGCGGATTTGAACAACCGCCATTATCTGGATGTAACGATGCAGTTTTATAATGGCAAGGATTCTACTTTGGTTTTCGACGTGACCGACCAGATACGTCGCCTTTTCCGTGGAGGAGTAATCACCGTAGATGTTGATATGGATCACGTACCGGTTCCCGTCCGTCCTGGCGGTTCTGGTTTTGATGCGGTGGTAAAGGACTTCGAGGAGAAGGAATGGGAAATTGAGATGTAACTGATAAACATGAATATAAAATCAGGATATAGAATAATAAATTAAAAAAATTAAAACATTTTATGGATATGAAGAAATATTTATTTATTGCAGCTTCTGCACTCGCACTTGCAAGCTGCTCAAGCGAAGACTTCGTCGGAACAGAAGGCGGAAATGTTGAGAATGGTGCCAATAAGGCGATTAACTTTGGTGGTGAAACGGGTAAGATTACTCGTGCAGACAGTAAAGATGGAGATGCAGCCACCCTTCTTGGCAACAACTTTGTTGTAGTTGGTTTCAAAGGCAGCGCAACTGAAGCAGCCAATACCGATTTGGTATTCGACCACTACAATGTTAACTATGCTGCTAGCACAGCTAACACAACTGCATCCAACACAAAGAACTGGGAGTATGTAGGCCAAAAGCAAGAAGTAAATGGTGCAAATAAAAAGCTTGCAGCAGAGGCGACAAAGGCTCAAACCATTAAGTACTGGGATAACTCTTGCTCTTCTTATGATTTCCTTGCTTTCTCTATGGGAAAAGGATATGGTGAGGGTGAGGCTAAAAAATACGCAACTCCAACTGAAGTAAAAAAAGAGAAATTGAGTTCTGAAGCATATACTCTTACAGGAGATGTTAATACCCTTGGTGAGTGCTACATCTCAGATATGGCTACTGTAGTAAAAGGCGAAAAAGGCTATTCAAACAAAGCTGTTAACATGCAATTCCGCCATGCAAGCAGCAAAGTACGCATTGCTCTCTATGAAACAGTTCCTGGCTATGTTATCAGCGACGTTAAATTCCATACTGATTTTTATAAAAAGAGCGAAGGCAATTACGCTGATGGCAAAGCAGAAGGTACTCTCTTTGGTATTTTCAACAACAAAGGAACTATGACTGTATATTTCCCAACAACAGGTACAGCCAAAAAAGAGAATAAAGATTACAACAAGGCTCACATTAAATTTACTCCTACTCAGGTTGAAGGAGAAAAAGGTACTGTAACAGAAAAGAATTTTGGCGAGGTAAATTACGGAAACCAAAAAGAGGATGCTATTGCCGAAGGTAAAACATACCTTAGCCAAAGCGCAGCCAAGCCATCTTATTGTGGCACAGGAACATCATATTATCAGTCTGTACTTCCAGCAGAAAACGCTAGCCAACCAGCTAACCTTCGAATTGACTACAAGTTGACAGCAACAGATGGTTCTGGTGAGGTTATCAACGTTAAAAATGCAACAGCAACCGTTCCTGCTAAATATACAGCATGGAAGCATGGTTATGCATACACATACATCTTCAAGATTTCACAGAACACCAATGGTACTACAGGTACTCCAGGATCTGATAGTGAAGGTCTGACAGCCATCAGCTTCGATGCAGTTGTTCTTGATGATGAAGTAACAGGAAAGCAGGAGACAATCACTACTGTTTCTGATCCTTCTATCACAACTTATGGATTCAATAATAATGATGTAACAACTGGCAAGGACGAGTATGAAGCAGGAACTGATATCTATGCTACTGCATTTGTTCCAGCATACACAGATAAAGACAATATCAAACATGAAGCTACAACTGCTGCACCTCAAAAGTTGTTCACTGTAACTATCGAAGACGGAGCAGCCCAGACTATTAACGAGACAAGCGTTGCAAACGCATTGAAAAACGGTAAACGTGATGAGACAGCCAAGACTTACACTATTACCGATGCTAGTGGTAAAAATATGGTAATAACAGATGCTACGGGTACAACTGTAAATTCTGTTCCAACCAAGGATGGTCGCACCCTTTCTGTTAACGCCCTCAAGTGGACAGGTACAGCAAATACAATCTACGCTGTAGAATATACTTACGGAGATAACAACGAGAAGAAGGCATACAAGATTGTTACTGTTAAGTAAATGAATTTTGATTTGTTTCTAGCCTTATCATTGGCTAAAAACAAATAAGGATGAAATATAACGTAAACCGGACGGGGAAATTCTCCCCGCCCGGTTCCTAGGTTAAAAATACAACGAAAAAAATATGCAAAACTTCCGCATCTTATCATTTTTGATCTCGGCTTTATGCCTTTTGTCCTGCTCCTCAGAACAGGATAAACCAGAGACACCGGAGCCTAAGCCAAACGTGGGAATCGCATTCGGCGGTGCCAACGGTATATGGCAGGATGCACCTACCTCCCGCTCCGGCGAAACAGGATTGGAAACCCTCTTCACATCCTTCCGGGTTTGGGGATACAAAAACTATGCTGCTACTCCCAACTCCCCGCAAGTCATCATGGACGGCTATCAGGTAAACTTTACGCAAAGCAGCGCTGGAACCACAGAAAGCAATACCGCCGACTGGGAATACGTCGGACTTACTCATCCTGAACACTCCACTACTCAAACCATCAAATACTGGGATTACTCAGCATCCAACTACCGCTTCTACGCTTATACTCCGGCGAAAGCCCATATCACCTCATCCGCTGACAACAGTTCAGCCTCATCGGGAACCCCGACATCCAATACTGAAGACGTCTTCCTGATTCCATTTGCTTATTCAGAAGACGCCACGGCAATCAGCGTGCCTTACATCAGCGATTTATGGTTCTCCGACAATACAGACGCCACTTCCCCTTACGGCAAGTGCGTAACCCTCCGTTTTTCTCCACTCATCGCCAAGGTACGATTCAAGTTCACCTATCCGGCGAACACCAAGCGCATCACCATCACCAATATCCTGTTTGGTGACAGCAGATACATCAAGAATCCATCTTCTGCCGCTACCCCACTCAAGGGAACCATCACGGCAACCTATCCCCTTACAGGAATAGAAACTCCAGCCAGCTATACTCCTTCTTTTGAATGGCAACCATCGGCGGATACTGATGCCAAAGGATTCCTCGGTTTAACGATACCTTACGAGGAAGAGAGCGATGCCATTCATATACTGCAAGACAAGAAGCTATATAACAAGTGGTATTATGTGCCACCATTCAACATCGCCCAATACACGCAGGGCGCTTACACCATCAGCGCCATCATCGACGGAAACAAGACCCTTGCCACCGTTCCGGCTGAATACATGCAGTGGAAGGCAGGCTATCAATATACATACATCTTCAAGATAACAGAAACAGGCAGCCTCATCGCCTTCTCGAAACTGGAAGTGGAGGAATGGCTGCCAGGAAAGGAGATAGATAACAACGGCAACGGAACCGGAGGCTGGTAAAAAGCAAAACGCTGGCTGATAAAACAAAACTAAAAGTTGCTGAAAATAACAGAAAACCAAACTCAAGCAAGAACACGGATATGAAAAAGTTTTTAAACATAGTAACACCATTGATCATACTCCTCGCAATCCTCACCGCTTGCGAGAGCAGCGACATGCCGATTCAGCATGCCGACAACTATGCTTATATCTCCTTCTCGGCAAAAACCGAGAAGACGCTTACCCGAACCAACCCCTACGAGGCATACGATGCCGCCAAGCATCCTGCCACCATGGGCGTGTTCGGCTACCAGTCAAGCACCAGTCATCCCAAGCTTGATGTTGACAACACCATCTACAGCAACGAATCCGTGAGCTATAATTCCACCACGGAAAACTGGACGGCTACCAACCGCAAGCGCTGGAACGAGTATCTGGGCAAGGCTATTTCCTTCCATTTCTTCGCCTATATGCCAAAAGTGGATGGCGCCAAGGTGATAGAAGAAAAGAGCGATGCTTCCTCTTCTACATCCACCAGCCGCACCTTCACCCTCTCGTTCCCATTCACCATGAGTACTTCAGCCGAAGAAACATCAACAGAGAATACTTCATCCAATCATACCCCAAGTCCTGTTATCTTCGACTTCGATATCAAGAAGGCCCCCATCATCTGTGCCCAACCACAAAGCAGGGAGGGTATGGATGCCCAGAAGACAGAATACATCTTCGACCGTGTGGTGAATTTCCGGTTCGACCAAACCCTGACAGGTTATCGCCTTCTCTTCAAGCTCGACACGAAGATGGGAGCCGTAAGACAATTCCGAATCAAGCGCGTAACCCTATCGGGCAATTTAGCCACCTCAGGCACCGTAAGCCGTTCTTATATCTGGGATGAAACCAAGAAGCTATGGACCCAGGGAGCCATAGAATGGAAAGAGGGCGACATCACTTATACACCTTTCGGAGAGAGCACGGCAGCCGGAGGGAACACCGTCACCGCTCCTTTTGAGATTCCTTACAAGGACAATAAAGACGATACGAATACGACATCATCTGCTTTCGAGAACGAAACGAAAAGCATTCTTCTCGACAATTCGATAAAAGACTACACCCAATGGGGACCGGCTTTCTATACCATTCCCGATAAGAAATTCACCCCAACCATCAAGGTAACTTACGATGTGGTGTTCAAGGACGAGAAGCAGGAGGTGATTACCCGAAAGGAAGTAACCTCTGCCATCGTACTCAACGAAGAGAATTTCGAAAGTCTGAAAAATCAGAAACAGGGCGTCACTGCCATGATATATCCCATCCGCATCCTGATTCAACCCCGCTATCTCTATGTATTGGCTGATGAGGATGCCTACACGGGCCATCTGTTGATAGATTAAAACCCTATCACGATTTTTACCAACCAACAAATAAAAAGTTACATTGCAATGAGAATACATTCAATATCAACAATATGCAGAAAATGTTTGATGCTGCTGGCGCTGCTGCTGGCGAGCATCCAAATGGTTCATGCCCAGGAGGAAGGCGGCACTACTACCACCGAGACCAAGGTATATGGTGAGGGCGACCTCATCGCTACAGACTATGCTGGTGGTTCGGGAACAAAGGATGATCCATGGCTTATCAGTAATGACCTGGAGCTGGCGAAGTTGGCACATGATGTGAACACAGGAAAAACCAAGGCTATGTTTGCCGGCGAATACTTTAAACTTACCAAAGACATCAACTTGAACCAAGGTAAATGGATGCCTATCGGTACGTGGAAATGTAATAAGAAAGATAACGACCGCTATTTTGCAGGAAAATTTGATGGTGACGGACATACCATCAGCAATATGAAGATAGAATGGGTTAATGCGACAGGTTTTGAAGCATCATGGGGTCTTTTCGGCCGACTTTATGGTACCTCCGCATCAAGTGAGGATACTTATGCATCTGTCACAAACTTGATTATTGACAATGCCCACATTCTAAAGAAAAAGGGTACAGCACCAGTTGGCTCCTCTGTCATCAAAATCGGTACCATTGCTGGTGATATGACCCAATATGCAGAAATCAGCAACATCATTATCCGTAATTCACATATTACAGATAATGAGGAAACATACAATACACCCAATAGCTTTCGAGTGGGAGGTGTCATTGGCTATATAGATAACTCTAATAACCTAAACCTATTCAGAATATTCAACATCTCCGCCGATGTTGATGTGAACATGCTTACCAAAGCCTCTCTAACTTCTACCTCTGGTGATCACCAAGCAACTATTTCAGGAGGTTTCGGTGCTGTAAGTAAATTAGCTAAACCAAACAACAGTAATCTTGTTATTCTACCTAGAAATATTTTAATTCATGGTTCGCTGTCAACCAGCAACAATACCACAAAATGTAAAAAAGGTAGTGTGATGGCGAGCAACTCAGGAAGCATGGATTTTATCAACGAAACTGCAGATGATCAACCAATTACATCAACCTGGTACTATACCGCAGCAAACAAAGTTACAGGAAACAAGGATTATAAATATGGTACAGAAAAAAGCATCGATGCCATTGATGAGAGCACCGGAATGACTTTTGGCAAGACCTTTGTTGATCAGATAAACCAATATCTCTCCAACAAGAAATTAAATAGGAAAAGCTGGGCATATCTAGGAAAATCTAAATTTGCATTCAGTAACATCAAGCTGAAAGCTGAACGAGGAAAGAATGATGTGCTGACCGTAGTTAATGAAAACGGCACACCCAACAGCGAGAAATACGACTGGTTTGTATCGCAAGACAACATTAAATGGGAAAAAGCAAACACCGACAATGTGGCTTACAACCCATTCTATTTGCCTCGTCAAACTTACAACCAGTATGTTTATGCCGTGTCAAGCCAAAGCAGTATTCGCACAAACACCATCGAGGTAAAAGCCATCGGCATCACTGCTAAACTTGATTCCAAAAACGACCCAAATTCCCAAATCGCCCCTATTACTTATATCGTCAATGTTACCAATGATACAAATTTGAGCAACGACAACCTGGGGCTTACCATCACATACCAATGGTTCAATGGAAAAACTGAGCTAACAGGAGAAACTTCCAACAAGTTTATCCGTCCAGCCTCAGCAACTCACAAAGACAAATACAACTGTCAAGTAATTGTTAAAAGCAATGAATCTGAACTCTACAAAGATACCCTCTATGCTACCGTTGTGGTATATTTATGCCCTAATAATATTACCATTAATGGTACCACATACCCAAAAGGAGTGGATAAAGACGATGCAGAATGGGGATATACTCCAGACAAGCCAATGCTTACCTGGAATGGTGCTTACAGCAAACTCCTGGAGAAAGGCTCATGGGATGAAAACATCATCGTGCTGATGGGTACGAGTAGCTACAGTGTCACTAACAATACTTTAAATGGTTTCAACATTACCCCAAATAACATAACTAAAGATTTACTAACCTTTGGCGATTGGGACGGACTTAAAGACAAGTCACCTCTCTTCCGCAATGCTACCATCACCGGAAAATGGGACGATACGGACTATAAAGGAATCATCGAAATATGGGGTGCAGACAAGGGTCTGCCTATCTGGGGAGATACCCGCTTCGAAAATATCACCTTCAACAACAACGGCGGTGACTTCTACAAGATTCTCTATTGCCAGTATAACAACCTGGAGATGGGTAAAGGAATCATCATGACCGGTTTCAACCAAAACTCTCCAGAATATGGAACCATTGATGGAGCCGTAACGAATGCTTTTCATATTTTCGGCGGTTTCAACAACGATGGTCGATTCTGGCCATTGAATAATACCAAAAATATTCAAGCCTACGAGACGTCTATGCCTCACGGAACAGAAGGATTCAGCATCACCATCCATTCAGGCTTCTATTCCTGTATCAGTGCCAGTGGTCGCCAAACGTCTGATAGCACAAAATATAATGGCGTGATGGGAACCCCAAATCTTCCTATCAAATGCAAAATCAACTTAGACATCGACAGAACGTGGAACGATGCCCATAACCCTATCAGAAAGGTAAAAAACGACGCAAACGCAGAGGAAGAAGACAGACAAAACGACTATGATGTAGGTGCCATTCTTGCCGGAAGCCACGAGGGTGCCATGTATGCCGATGTAGATATCAATATCAAAAGCGGCAAGGTGGCTCGTGTGGTAAACGGAACATTGGGAGCACAGCGCGAATTTACGCTGGATTATGATGGCAAAACCTACAATGTGCCTATGAATACCTACATGGGTAGAGCTAGCATTACCCTTGATCCTGAGAAATCAGAAAACAACAAAGATACAATTATCAACAACCGTGTTATTGTTACCGAACTTTATGGCGGTAGTACGGGTCGTGGACATACCGGCAATGTAAAAGTCAACAATCCATTCTATGGCTACAGTACCATCACCATCAATGGCGGAACTTTCAAGATTCTGCCAGAAGGTAACAAAAAGACAGACCTCATCATTTGCGGTATCTTTGGTGCTGGTGCCGGCGGTATGAATGGTATCGGTTATGGCGAAGCCGAAGACTCAACCCATACACCAGACCAGAGTATTGCCTATTGGAATGATGCAACCAAAAGAGATGTCATGCTCTATGATTCTTATAAAAACCTCTATAATTCTTATAAAGAAAATGTAAAGGACAAACTGGTTACCTACAGATGCTACAATACCAAAACTACTTATACTGATGTTAATCCATTAGCCACCCGTACCGAAATCATCATCAATGGTGGCGTTTTCGGTACCGAGTCAGAAATGATAGATGGAATTTATGCAGGAGGTAGCGGCTATATGAGTCCAGGATTGTGGACTAAGGAAAAGGCGACACCAAGTCAATACGGAGGCAATGTTTATGGTCAAAAAGGCAAAACGGTAGCTTCACTTACCATTAATGGCGGTACCTTCCATTGCAAGAATGGTATCTTCGGCGGCGGTCGTGGCACGAATTATTTCTTCGCTAAAAAGAAATATGGTGGAAAGAATGCCAGCGATTACAAGGAATTGGGTCAGACATATGGAAACGTAGCACTCAATATCACTGGCGGAACCTTCTACTGCCCTATCTACGGCGGTGGATATGGTGTGGCGGATACTATAAATTTGGATAACAAGAAAATTGAAACCCTTTCCAACATGGCTCGCCTCTATGGTAAATCTACCATCAGCATCAAAGGCGGAACCTTCTATAAAAATGTATATGGAGGTGGCGACATGGCGCAGACAGAAGATACAGAATTGAGTATCAGCGACAATGCTGATATTCGTGGTTCTGTGTTCGCAGGTGGAAATGGAAGAAAGAAGAGAGATAAAACATCTATAGTCATCAAAGACGATACCTGGCATCCAGATCTTGTTGGTAGAGTTACTGGCAGCACCAGCCTTACCTTCTCCGGTTCATCAGCACAGGCTCCATCTATCTATGGAAACATCTATGGCGGCGGAAACCTGGCACAGGTGGGAGAAAAGAAAAGCGAAAAAGATACAAACGGAGAAAATACAAACGGAGAAGATACAAACAAAAGCAGTACAACCATCAATATCTATGGTGCCAACTTCGCAGGAGAGATCTTCGGTGGAGGTAAGGGTATAATCATAAAGAAAACCGAAGATAAAGATGGCAAAAAAACAGTTACAACAGAAATTACTTCTGCCGATGTAAATGGAAACACGAATATTTATCTGGCACAAGACCCGGGCTTACAAACAAGAGAGAATAACGGAACATTGAAGGATAATTTCTCTATCAATGTGATATGGAATAAGTTATGGGATGGAACTATACAGAATTTCTACGTTTGGGAGAAAGTAGAAGGAAAAGACTACATCGTTAAGAAATCAAAGTTCTATGACGAAGTTAACGACAAGTTCCTCAATCCTCATAACATCTATGGCGGAGGTAACCTCGCCTGCACCGTAACAGGAACTGCTACGGTAAATGTACAAAAGGGTATGACCCCTTATTCCCTGCTGAAGACACAGGAATGGAAGGAATCTTATGACGACAACAAGAACCCTCATTTCTCTGTGTTCGGCGGCGGATATGGTGAGAACACCAGCGTGGGAAGCACCGATGTTACCGTCAACGTGGAGGGTGAATATGGTGAATACAACGGAGAAGTGGATGATGACACCGAGCAGCTCGCCCGCCCTCACCGCAGCAAGAGCAAGAGTAAGAGTAAGAGCACAAATAACGACACGAATAAAGACATGAATGTCTTCGACAACTCGAAGGGCGTTCCGAATTTCACCATCCTCAGTGCATTGGGTGGTGGCTATGCTGGTACCGTAATAAATGACACCAAGGTAACTGTGGATGGCAACACCTTCCTGCACCGTGTGTATGGTGGCGGATTCGGCGACCCGGATGCTACTACAGCAGATAACAAGACAGGAAGTATCGGCGGTAACACACAGGTATTCGTCAAAGGTGCCTATATCCATGGTGATGTATTCGGCGGCGGTGCCGGCGTGGATCCGTTAAAGACCACAACTGAAACCAATGGCACTACAACAACAAAATACACCTACTTCACCAACGTGGCAAAGGTGAAGGGAACCACCCTGGTGGAAATCTCAGACGAGC
>OQVZ01000630.1_pt1 | contig 13602 bp, 9 predicted proteins | sample 1691571 | NCBI WGS metagenome assembly OQVZ01 (sample SAMN03418261, study PRJEB22391) | human gut metagenome | biome: human-gut; feature: organic feature; material: feces | host: Homo sapiens | place: Tanzania | collected 2013-01
TTTGAAATGAAGCTCGTATCGTTTTCACGGACATTGACATTCCCGAGGAGTTTTTCAAGGACGTGCTTCACCGTCAGGCGGTCGTAAACGCGGGAATAACCTTCCGCTTCAGAAATCAAAACGGCAACAAGTTCGACGTAACGGAGTACTGCTACGATAACGGCATCCTCGACTATGTCGGCGAGATCGCCCACGAAGCACCGCTCACCTCGCCGTACTTCATATCCGCCGAGCGCCGCGGCAGGGACAGAGCGGACAAGCCCGAATATAAGGTCAAGCTCTCTGCGGCATTTTGTTTCTCAAACAAGGTGAAAGCTATTGAGTATTACCACAACTCGTCCTGGCTCGAGTACGGCGGCGCACCGGATAAGGCTGCACGCAGCGCTTTTGTTTACGCCATCGACGCCTACATAAAAAAGATAGGCAAGTATCAGAAAAACGAGAGTAAGATAAACTTTCAGGACGTGGCGGACTGCCTCGTGCTGGTGACAAACTGCTTCTCGACGCAGACCTCGTATGAAAACCAGACGAAGAAGGCGATAACCAACCGCTTCATTCAGGAGGCGATGACTGACTTCTTCAAGGAAAAGCTTGAGATATATTTCATCGAAAACAAGCCCGAGGCGGACAAGATAGCCGAGCAGGTGCTTGTCAATAAGCGCAGCCGCGAGGCAGCGGAAAAAACGCGGCAGGGCATGAAGAAAAAGCTCTCCGGCAGCATAGATATCGCAAACCGCGTGCAGAAATTCGTAGACTGCCGCAGCCGCGATCCCGAAAAACGCGAAATCTACATCGTCGAGGGCGATTCGGCTCTGGGCGCCTGTAAGCTCTCGCGCGATGCGGATTTTCAGGGCATAATGCCCGTGCGCGGCAAGATACTCAACTGCCTTAAGGCCGACTACGTCCGCATTTTCAAAAGCGACGTCATAACGGATCTTCTCAAGGTGCTCGGCTGCGGAGTCGAGGTGCAGGCCAAGGGTCAAAAGGATCTCAACGCCTTTGACATCAACAATCTGCGCTGGAACAAGGTCATAATCTGCACCGATGCCGATGTTGACGGCTTCCAGATAAGAACGCTCATCCTCACCATGATCTACCGCCTCGTCCCGACGCTCATACGCGAAGGCTACGTTTATATTGCCGAGTCTCCGCTTTACGAGATAGAGAGCAAGGGCAAGACCTATTTTGCCTATTCCGACAAGGAAAAGACGGATATCGTTGCCTCCTTAAACGGCGCAAAGGCACTCATAAACCGCAGCAAGGGCCTTGGCGAAAACGACCCGGACATGATGTGGATGACGACGATGAATCCCGAAACGCGCAGGCTCATAAAGGTCATGCCGGAGGAGGCGGAGCGGATGTCGCAGATGTTCGACCTGCTTCTGGGCGACGACCTTGCCGGAAGAAAAAATCACATTGCGGAAAACGGATATCTGTATCTTGACATGGCGGATATATCATAAGAGGTGTAAAAATGAAATTTGATAAAGCAAAAAACCTTGTTATGTTCATGCTGGTCATGTGCATCATTGCCTGTGTCGGCAGCATCATCGCAAATGACTTCAGCCTTGAGCTTGCAAATATGTTCGGGCTTCTGTCGGCGCTGTTTTTCATACTTGCCATCATAGTCATTGCGGTATTCTGCAAGTGCCCGCACTGCGGCAAGCGTATCTTTTTGGGCTTATTTAAATATAAGACCTGCCCGAATTGCAGACACGACCTTGTCACCGGAGAAAAGACCAAGGGCAAAAAACGCTGAGAGGTAGCATATGGCTAAGAAACAGTCAAACGAGAAAAAACAATTTGATAATCCGAACGTTGTGGGACTGCGCGCAGAGGTGCTTGAGCAGCCGATAACCGAAACGCTGGAGCAAAACTATATGCCCTATGCTATGAGCGTCATCATCTCCCGCGCGATCCCGGAAATAGACGGCTTCAAGCCCTCGCACAGAAAGCTCCTGTATACGATGTATAAAATGGGGCTGCTGTCCGGCGGCAGAACGAAAAGCGCCAACATAGTCGGTCAGACGATGCGCCTGAACCCGCACGGCGACGCCGCGATATACGAAACGATGGTGCGTCTTTCCAAGGGCTATGACGCACTGCTGACCCCCTTTGTCGACTCCAAGGGCAACTTCGGCAAGGTGTATTCGCGCGATATGTCCTATGCCGCGTCGCGATACACCGAGGCAAAGCTCTCCGCCATCTGCGCCGATATCTTCGGTGATATCGACAAGGATACTGTCGAATTTAACGACAACTACGACGGCAGCATGAAGGAGCCCGCGCTTCTGCCCACTGCATTCCCGAACGTCCTCGTTTCGAGCAACACCGGCATTGCGGTCGCGGCATAGGACATTGGCAAGCCAGATATGCGGCTTTAACCTCGAGGAGGTCTGCCGCGCGACGATAGAATATCTCCAGGATCCGGAATGCGATCTATTCCTGTCCATGCCCGCACCCGATTTTTCCACGGGCGGCGAGATAATCTATGACCGCACGGAGATGGAGAGCATCTATAACAGCGGCCGAGGCAGCTTCAAGGTCAGGGCAAGATGGCGTCATATTCCCAAGGAAAATATCATCGAAATATATGAAATACCGTACACGACCACCTCGGAGGCGATCGTCGATAAGGTCGCGGAGCTGATAAAGGCCGGCAAGATCAAGGAGATCAACGATATGCGCGATGAGACGGATCTGAGCGGTCTCAAGCTCGCCATCGACCTCAAGCGCGGCACCGACCCCGAAAAGCTCATGCAGAAGCTGTTTAAGCTCACTCCGCTCATGGACAGCTTCCCGTGCAACTTCAATATCCTCGTCGCCGGCAATCCGCGCGTCATGGGCGTGCGCGAGATACTTGACGAGTGGTGCGCGTGGCGTATCGAGTGCGTAAAGCGCAGAGTTTATTTTGACCTTTCGCGCAAAAAGGATAAGCTCCACCTGCTCAAGGGCCTTGAGACCATCCTCTTGGACATCGACAAGGCAATATCCATAATCCGCAGCACCGAGCTTGAGAGCGAGGTCGTGCCCAATCTAATGATGGGCTTCGGCATCGACAAGATCCAGGCGGAATATGTTGCGGAAATCAAGCTGCGCAACATAAACAGGGAGTATATTCTCAAGCGCACCGCGGAAATTGACGAGCTTGAGCGGGCAATAGCCGAGCTTGAGGAGACTCTCAAGAGCCGCAGAAAAATTAAGAGCATAATAATCTCGGAGCTCAAGGCCATCATAAAAAAGTATCCCGCGCCGAGAAAAACAGGCATTGTCTACGCCGCCGAAATCGAGGAATACACCGAGGAGGACACCGTCGAGGATTATCCCGTGAGCGTTTTCCTGTCCAACGAGGGGTATTTAAAGAAGATAACGCCGCAGTCTCTGCGCATGAGCAGCGAGCAGAAGTTCAAGGACGGCGACGCGCTGAAAATGAGCTTTGAGGCGACAAACCGCACAGAGCTTCTGGTATTCACCGACCGTCAGCAGGTCTACAAAACGCGCCTTTCCGACTTTGACGACACCAAGGCGTCCGCTCTCGGAGCCTACCTGCCCACAAAGCTGAGCATGGACGACGGCGAGAGAGTGCTTGAGATCATCTGCCCGGGCAACTACCGAAAAAATCTGCTGCTGTTCTTCGAAAACGGCAAGGTCGCGCGTCTTGATCTTGAAAGCTACGAGACGAAGACCAACCGCAAGAAGCTTATAAACGCCTATTCCGACAAGAGCCCGCTTGCAGCCGTGTATATGATATCCGAGGAGATAGACATGGCGGTGTTTGCAAGCGACGGACGCGCGCTCGTGTTTAACACAACGCTTTTGCAGGTCAAAACGAGCCGCAGCACGCAGGGCGTGGGCGTCATGAGCCTCAAGAAAAACAGCCGCGTCACATCTGCTGCGCCGCTTGCCGACACGGTGATAAAAAACATTTCGCGCTATCGTGTCCGCAGCCTGCCTGCCGCCGGAGCGCTTCTTAAAGAGGACGACAGGGGAGAGACGCAGCTCTCGCTCATGGACGATTAAGGAGGGCAATATGAAAGCAATTGAAACAAAGGATTATGTTTGGCAATATGTGCTCATTATCATAGGCAGCGCACTGTTCGCCGCGGGATTTCAGTTTTTTCTGTACCCGAACTCGATAATCGTCGGCGGTGTCAGCGGTATTGCGATGATCATAAACTACCTCACGGACCTTCCCGTCGGCGTTATGAACATCGTTCTCAATATCCCGCTGTTCATCATCGCGTGGCGTCAGTTCGGAACGAAATTCGTCATCGGCTCGTTCGTGGGAATGATGCTTTCGTCCGTGTTTGTCGATCTGTTTGCACTCGTTAGCTACAGTCCGACCAATGATATGCTCCTTGCCTGTATCATAGGCGGCGCTATCAAGGGACTGGGCATGGGCATCATTTACTACGCGGGAGCCACGACCGGCGGCACGGATATCATAGCAAAGTTCGTGCGCCTTAAGTATCCGTACATTAACTTCGGCACTCTTATTCTGCTGACCGACGCGATCATAATCCTCGCGTTCGCCATCATCTTCCACAAGGTCGAGGGCGCAATGTACGCAGTCATCGCAATGTTCGTCGTTTCGAGAGTCATTGACCTCGTCCTGTACGGCGTTGACAACTCCAATGTCTGCTACATCATAAGCGAAAAGAGCGAGCAGCTCGTTAACGACATCACCGACAGCCTCCACCGCGGCGTCACCATTCTTGAGGGCGAGGGAGCATATTCTCATCAGAATAAGCAGGTGCTGCTGTGCGTCGTAAAGCGCACTCAGGTGTCCGATATCCGCAAGATAATCAAGAACGTTGACGAGAACGCGTTCTTCATCATAACCGACGCCAAGAACGTTTTCGGCAAGGGCTTTGGCGATATCAGCGATAATCAGTAAAAAACATAGGGAATAAGATTAATTGTGCTTGACAAATTCAAAATCTGTGGTATTATTTATCTTGTTCCGCACGCGGGCATAGCTCATCCGGTAGAGCGCCACCTTGCCAAGGTGGAGGTAGCGAGTTCGAGTCTCGTTGCCCGCTCCATAAGACCTGTCAGATCGTTCTGACAGGTCTTTTTTTATGCTCAGCAGCCGACAAAAAATCCCGTCCATAGGACGGGATTTTTGCTTATGGAATTTTATTTGCTGTGGTAGAGTGCGATGATCGTGGTGACCTCAGCGCGGGTCGCGTTCTTCTGAGGAAGGAAGGTGCCGTCGGGATAGCCGCTGACGACCTTGTTCTGGGATGCCCAGAGCACCGCGTCGACTGCCCAAGAGGAAATGTCGGCGCTGTCCTTGAACGAGAGCGTGCCGCTGGGCTTGTCGGCCTTGACGAAGCGATAGATCATCGAGACGATCTGCTCGCGGTTTATCGCAAGCTCGGGTTCAAAGGTCGTGTTGGAGGTGCCTGCTGTCACGCCTGCGTTATATGCCCATGTGATCGCGTCTGCTGCATAGTATCCGTCGCCCACGTCGGTGAACGGGTGGCTCATGCCCTTGACAGAGGGTGTGCCTGCCATGCGGTAGAGAACGACTGCGAGCATTGCGCGGGTCATGTTTGCGTTGGGCTCGAAGGTGGTGTCGGTGGTGCCGACCATGAGACCGTTATCCCATGCGTACTTAACGTAGTTATAGTACCATGCGCCGCTGTCAACGTCGGTAAACGGCATGGGCTTGCCTTCGGTGCATACGATGTCGGCTCTGTCGCGGATGCGGACGCGCGGCGCGACCTTGCTGCCGTCAAGTGCAAAGGAGTCGTCGTAGGAGGCGAGACCGACTGCGGTGACGGTGCAGCCGACGGAAAGACCGCTTATGGTCTTGTCCTTGGTGATGTAGCCGTCAATGAACAGGCGGCAGACATCGCCGTTTACGTCCTTGACCATGATGGTCTGGACAAGTCCTTCGGAATTTTCGATTCTGGTCACGGTGCCGCTTATCTTGATGAGCGAGCCGAGAACGCTGCCGTCATTGATCATTTTTGCGGTGACGTTCTTCGGCGCAACGGGAGTTGCCTCGCCGATCTTGTCGCAGGACTTGACGGCGATCTGTCTCTCGCCCTGATAGGAGCTCGTGGTGCCGGTGATGCGGACCTTGTCGCCGATCTTGAATTCTCCGGCAACGGGGAATGCGTTGATGCCGGCGGTCTCGTCCTGAACGTAGATGCAGTCGAAGAATGCGGTGTCCTTATCGTAACCGGAGGCGTTGGAGGTGACTACGCCCTCGATGGTGTAGCGAACGCCCTCTTCCTTTTCGGCCTGAACGTCAGCTATCGGGGTGACCTTGATGGGATTGATATAGGTTGCGAGATTTTCGCAGATGGTGTAGTTGGAGTAGTTCTTCTCAGCGCCGCTGTCGGTATCGCCGGCCTTTGCCTGAACCTCGAAGTTCGACATGAATGCTGCGCCGGAAACTACAACGAGACCCTTGCCCGGGAGCTGCTCGGTAGCGAGGAGCATGACCGCGCTATCGCCGTTTGCCATCGCGTATTTGTAGCTCGTGCCGCCGCGGCCGTCGTTATCCATGTCCTTGGAAACGGTGGTGCTGAACGAGTAGACGGCGGGGGAGACGGTGCCCGGAAGTGTTGCGGTCGGATTCTCGCTGCTGTCAACTGCATACACCGTAGCACCGCCGTACTGGCTGAACAGCTGGGTGTACTTATTGTCGTTCGGATGCTCGGCATCAAACTCAACGCCCTTGAGCAGCATGTTGTCCATGTTATAGTTGGACGGATACAGACGCCACTTGCCGTATTTTTCGTCGCTCGATGCACCGTTTACTTCGTCAAATGCGGTGTCGTCGCCTATTCTCAGGCTTGAGCCGAGTGCCTTGAGGAGCTTGTTCTGCTGGTCGGACATATGCTCGCCGTCGGGGAGCTTGCCGTACTGTTCGTACTGGTCGGACCAGCCGGAAACCACGACCGTGCCGCCGTTTGCGTTAAACTCCGCAATAGCCGCTATCTCGTTATCGGCATAGCAAGCATACGGATCCTTGAGAACGGTGCCGTTGCGGCGGGTGGGTGCGGTGAGGATGAGTGCCTTAAACTTGGGGTTGGAGCAGGCTGCAACGAGCTCGTCGGAGGTCTTGAGCATAACTGCGCGGACGCCGTACTGAGCGGCGAGGTTCGAGAAGTTGCCCATGCTGTCCTTGTAGTTGCCGTCAACATACTCGTTGTAGTGTGCGGCGTCTATGCCGATGTAAACGAGATTGTTTGCGTTGAGGACATCCAGCTCGATCTCCTTGCTGAAGTTGTAGTCCTTGCCGTTGTGCTCAAGATAAACGGTTACCTTGATGCTCGTGAGCTTTGCGACCTCGGGAGTGAACTTCCAGGTGACGGTCTTGTTCTGGGAAGCCTCGATAGTGCCGGCGTTTTCGTCGGTGTAGAGGACCTTGTCGCCGTTGGTGGAGTAGACTATGGACTTAATGGTTGCCGACGTTGACTCGCTGTTAAACAGCGTGGTGGTCAGAGTCAGCTCCTCGCCGGTAACGGGGGTAGCGGTGCCGGACTCGACGGAGGATATGCCGAGCTTGAGGCTGTCGCCGACCCAAACGGGAGCGGTGACCGCGAGATCGCCGTCTGCCTCGGTGACGCGGATGAAGTAGTAGGAGTAGTCGGGCTTGAGCTCAACCGACAGCTCGCCCTTAGCAAGCTCTGCTGCGTCGCTCCAGGTGTGGATGGTCTTGCCGGAGTTAACAACGACCTCGACCTTGCTGACGGTATCGGTCGCGTCGGGATCATGAACGCTGACGTTTAAGTTCAGCTTTTCGGGTACCTCGGCGATGGTGCTGCCGAGGGGGAGATCGTTAACGGTGTAGTTGATCTCGAGGTTCTTGTCCTCGGTGGAGTAAACGCGCATATCGCGCAGAGCCTGATAGATGCCCTCCTCGGTGAAGTTATCAGTTAGGATAACGTCGCGCGCATCGTTTGCGTTGCCCCACTTGCCCTTGTGGTTATCCTGGTTGTTGGTGGGAGCGACGTGCCAGCCTTTGTCGAGAGCCATGATGTACTGCTCATAGCTGGGGTAGTAGCCGCCTGCGCCTATCTGACCCTCGCCGTTGCCGACTTCAACGAGGAATATGCGGCTGTCAGCGACAGCATCCCAGTAGGAGAAGTCGGAGAAGTTGCCGAAGGTCTTGCCGGGGTGGTTAAACTGACTGACGGAGCCGTTGCCCTCGGCCTGAGAGAGCAGGGCGTAGTATGCCTTCATGCCGGCATCGGCAGTCTTGTTATTAAGGGTGGAGTTGTTTCTGGAAACGATACCGGGGGTGTTAAAGGTGTTAATATGTCCCGGACCGCCGGACCAGGTCATCTCGAAGCCCGCGAGAGCGACGAGCTTGCCGCTGTGAGTTGCGTTAAACTGCGCAACGGAGCCCTTGTAGGACTTCCACAGCTCCTGACTCTTGACGGTTGCCTTGCTCATGTCGTACAGAGCTTCCTCGGGGTTGGCGCTGCCCTTCTCGTCAAAATAGTTGGAGTGATCGGTAAAGGCCACAAAGTCAACGTTTGCGCTGTCGGGAAGACCCGCAACGTAGCTGAGTGCCGAGTCGAGCGTGCCCGCACCGTCGGAGTACTGACCGGTGTGGGAGTGGAGCTGACCGAAGTAGAGCTGATACTGCGATTCGCCCACGGTGAAGCTCCATGACTTTTCGCCGACCTTATTGTCGGCACGGGTGACCTTAACGTTAACTACGACCTTGCCGTCGTCCATTGCCGCGGCGGGAGTATAGCTGATCTTGCCGTTTTCGTACACGGCGTTGACCTTCTCGCCGTTCACGGTCATCTCAACAGTGGGCTTATCGCCTGCGTTTGCGATGTCGGCGCTTATGGTCGGGGTCTTGTTGTCAAGGGTCTCGCTGCCCTGTGCGGGAGTGAGGTTGGAAATAACGGGCTCGTCCTTTATCTGAACGGTCGCGGAGGCTCTTGCCTCGTTGCCCATGGGATCGTTGAATGCAAAGGTGATGGTGAAGGTATCGCCGACTGCGGCAGCGTCGCGGATATCCTCATCCCAAACGGTGATGTGAACAACAGCGTCGCCCTTTTCGTAATCTCCCGGACACTCAACATCCGTGTTGCCCTGCTTAACGGTCAGCTGCGGATTTGTCTGCACTTCGGGGATGTAGTTGCCCTTTGCGTCTTTGATACTGTACTCGGTCCAGGGAGACTCAATGCCGAGAATGGAGCTGATGTTAATGTCAAACATGTAGTCGTCGCCGAGGTATGCGGGAGGCATGGTCTCGGGGAACTCAATGACGGGCTTAATGACAACATCGCCGGTGAGCTTGACGTCAGGTGCAACGGGGTAGAAGTAGAACGAATAGATGGTGTAATCTTCTACCTTGTACATGCTGTAGGTCTGGTAGCAGTCGGAGTAATACTCGAGCCACTGGCTGTGACCGCTGAACTTGGCACTGCGGCTTTCCATTTCATAGCCGCCGACGCCGCCAGAGCAGGTGCGCACGAGCCAGTCGGCGTCCTCCGCCTTTAGCTCAACGTCATTTACCGTGCCGGTAAAGTCCTTGGAATAGAAGGCGTTTTTGCCGGTGCCGTTGGAGCAGAGATAGCCGTAGGTCTCGTTGTAGAAGCGGTAGTATTCGCCGTTTTTCTGCACCTCGAACACGACTGCACCGTTAGACGGAGTCGCAACGCCGTCCTTAACGGTCGTGGGAGCGTTCTTTGCGCAGTATGCGTCGTTCTGAATGGCAAGAGAGCCCTTAGCGTTCTGGTTGTAGATAACGACCTTGCTGCCGACCGCGGGCAGACCGTTATCCTCGGGCGCGTCGGAAACGCCCTCACGCACGAGCTTGTAGAAGGTCATGCCGAAGGCTTTTTCGGTGACCTTGTCTGTGCCTGCTCCGTAAACAGTGAAGCCGGAAACGTTATTCTTATTAGTATACCATTCAAGGTATACCTTTCCGTAAGAGCTTTCGGTTTTGGCGCTGTAGATAACGTTAAAGGTGCTGTCGCCCTTTGTAACGGTGTCAAGCAGCCAACCGGTATTTTTAGAAGCGTCGGTAGAGATGTTAGTGTATTTCTTACCGTTGCTCTCACTTTCATAGCTCGAAAGTACCTTGTCGCCCTGAGTGAAAGTGTAGCTGTTATCGGCATCAACACCGACGACCCACTGAATGGTCTGACTCTTGGAGGGGAGCACTGTCATGTAGCCGTTGCTGTTTATTTCGGCACTTGCTCCTGCAAGGTAAAAACCGGATGTTTCCGAAGCCATTGCTTTGCCGTTGCCTGCGTTATAAATAACAACGGTATCGCCTGCGGAAACGGAATCGACCTTCTCATAGACGGAATACTTCTTGTCTATGTCCGCATAGGGATCGGCTGCGAGAGTGTAGAGAGCAACCGGCTGCTGATTTGTATATTTTGCGCTATTATAGAAGCGGAAGCGCATTTGATTACTTGCGTTGTTAAAGCGCATATGCGCATTTTCGCAGACGATGTCAGTTGAACCGTCCTCAAGTACGGAGAGAGTAATGGGGTGCTTTGCGGCAGTGTCCTTGTTTGCTGAAGCAGAAAGCATGTTTTTGTCACTTGATGCATAGACATACATGCCGGACGCTGTCTTCATTACATATCCGCCCTCGACTTTTTCGAGAGTGACAGAAATGCCTGCCGGTGCAGTAGCCTTGCCGTTATCTAAAGTAACGGTCTTGTAGTCGTTTACTGCATCAGGATTTGCAAGACTGCCGTCGAAAGCAAATCCGCCGTCTTCGTAGACAAGCAGGTACTCGCCCGACCAATCTTGCGGTGCTGCGGTAACCTTGGTTGCGCTAACAGTGTCCGCGTCTGCTGCAAATGCTGCGGTCGGGAGCAGGGTCATTATCATGACCAGCACCAAAAGCAGTGACAGGGCTCTGTTGAGCTTTGTTGTTCTCATGTGTTCATTACCTCCTTAAAATGTCTGTTGGCTGGAGCTTGCTTACTTAATAGTAACATATACGGCAGGTCAATTCCAGCACAACGGAGTCTTTTTACCTCGATTTGACACGGTTTGTGCAATTTGGCTCTTTTGCCGCTTTATAATTTGTGTTTCTTGACAAATCGTATGATAGTTGTTATTCTGAAAAAAACGATTCGGAAGTGGTCTGATGAAGGATTTTTTCAGCAAAAATAAATGGTCTGTTATCATACTTGTTGCAGCCGCGCTAATCTTTGCGGCGCTGCGAATTTGGGCTGCTCCCGCCGATGAGGCTCAGCGGGCAGAGGAGTATGCCGAGTATGAAAAGGGCACGGTAGTGCAGGTGCTCACGGATAACACCGAGCCTGACGAAAACGCAGACGGCGCACTGCGCGGAGAACAGGCGCTGCTTGTCGAGGTGAAATCGGGGCAGTATAAGGGCGAAACGCTTCAGGTCTCCAATTACGCGGCTCCGCTTTTCGGCGGTGCGGTGCACGAGGGCGACAGCGTTGTTGTGATCATTTCGACCTATGCCGACGGCTCTCACCGCGCGACCGTTTTTGAGTATAACAGGATAGCCGCGCTCGTCGTCATCGTTTTGCTGTTCGTTGCGGCAACGGTGCTCGTCGGCGGCAAAACCGGAGCAAAATCGCTCGTAGGGCTTGCGATAACCGTCGTGTGCCTGTTCTGGCTGCTCATTCCCATGCTCATGAAGGGCGCACCCACACTGCCTACGGTGTTTTTGATGTGTGCCCTCGTTGCGATAGTTTCGTTCGTCATTCTCGGCGGCGTGAGCAAAAAGATAATCTGCGCCTGCATCGCAACGATCTGCGGCGTTGCCATTGCCATGCTCTTCGGCGTCGCGGCGCAGTCGCTTGCGAGGATAGACGGCCTGCGCGCCGCCGATGTCGAGCCGCTTTTGCAGCTTCGGCAGACGGGAACGCCGATAGGGCTTAAATATCTTCTCGTCGGCGGAATTATAATAAGCGCCTTGGGCGCCGTGATGGACGTTGCCATGAGTATCGCCTCGGCGCTGTCGGAGATACACGAGGTCGAGCCTAAGCTCGGCGCAAGGGAGCTGTTCCGCTCGGGAATGAACATCGGGCGCGACATGGTCGGCACGATGACGAACACGCTTATTCTCGCGTTTATAGGCAGCAGCTTTGTCGTCGTTATCTATCTGTATTCCATCGGGCTTCAGCCGTATCAGCTTTTTAGCTCCGCGTACATGGCGATCGAGGTCATAAGCGGAATTGCAAGCAGCATCGGCGTTATTCTTGCCGTGCCGATAACGGCGTTCGTGAGCTCGCAGATAATAGCGGACAAAAAGAGCAATAAAAAAAGCAAGTCCTGAGACTTGCATAAAGAAAAATCCTGCCGACGATAAGTCAGCAGGATTTTTTGTGGTCGGAGTGTAATTATAGGATTTCAGAAAACGCAGATATATCAACGGTTTGCTGGCAGTCGGCAAGAGGTATTTATTCTAAAAATTCAAAATGACAAGAACAACGCCGCCCAACAGGACAACGGGCGGCGTTTTCATATATAAAACCATGAAGGGAGGTCACTTCCACCCGGCCAGTCTGCGGACTGGCTTTTTTCATGCCACGAAAAGGAGGTTTGCAAATGGCAGATGCCTAGAAGATATCTGTTCCGGATATTATGCTTTGGATGAACACGCTCAACGGAATCCGTAATGCAACTAAGGTGACGATTTCCGTTTTCATCTTTGCTTATAATATAAAATGTATTTGCATCCAAGTCAGAATCCATCAACAGTGTATTGTGCGTAGTGATTATCAATTGGCCTGAGATTTCAGATCGCACGGACAATAGAATATCGCGTATACGTACGTCATGAATTCCAGCATCGAGTTCGTCAAGTACAACCACAGACCCTGTCGCAGCTGTCAAGAAGAAGGGTAGCAACTCAAGAATTGCTTGTGTGCCTGTAGATTCTAGATCAAACGGTACATCACACAATCTACCTGAAATCATTTGCTGAGTGAAAAGCTCATAAAAAATGGTGTTGTCCCGGCTTTCCTTTTTATAATATACACTTTTGATATCTTTACTAATTTTGGGCAAAAAGCAATTCAGCATTGCTTCTACTCGCATTAGTTCTGTACCCTGTTCAATGCGGATATCCCCTCTATCTAAATCACTCAGCATTGGATGAACAAGACCAATCACACCTCGTTCTGGAGTATTGGGGCATTTAACTTTGCACGAGAGGTTCATTAGATCCGCTAAACATATTTGAAATTGTTTTGATATTGCACTGTCAAAATAGCTACTAGTCTTGTCATTTGTCTCATGCTGTAAAATTGCTAGAAGAGAGTGTTTCCCCCAAAATTTTGTTAAGCTTGACTGGATATCCGTTAAAAACCCTTTATCTACAAATACTTTTTCATTGAGTTTTTTCGACGATGAAGTAATGTCAAAATATAACCCTTTATTTTTTTCAAGAGTATATTCCAATCGCTCGTGAACGATTTCCTTATCATCCATTTCGATAAGGTACCGCCCCTTTTTTCCTTTAATTACAAAAGAAAAATCAAGGACAAGATTTCCGGTGGCTCCTATAGCCCGAGCATCTTGTACAATTGCCTCCATATCGCGGAATCGTATGCGGAGCATCTTTAGTAAACTTTCGTTCTCTGCAATTTCCTTATTTTTTTACATAAAATCTTGAAG
>OQVZ01000632.1_pt1 | contig 13599 bp, 11 predicted proteins | sample 1691571 | NCBI WGS metagenome assembly OQVZ01 (sample SAMN03418261, study PRJEB22391) | human gut metagenome | biome: human-gut; feature: organic feature; material: feces | host: Homo sapiens | place: Tanzania | collected 2013-01
GGTTGCGGAGCTGGAAATGGATTCGCCAATAGCGGTGGTCATCGCCTCGGCTGTTGGAGCGTCGCCCATCTTCACTTCCACGATGTTGGTATAGCGCGCGTTGGTTCCGTAGAGGTTGAAACCGAGTTCATAGGAATAGCCACCCTTGAGCTGCATAGCTGGCAAAATCAACCAGTCGTCGGCAGCTTTTGAATAGCTGGCGCGGTATTTCATCGACTTCACAGAGTAGTACCAAGTGTTTTTGTCGGCGTTGGCATCAACTATCGTGTAGAGCGATGGTGAAGTGGCATCGGTGAAGTCCTCGCTATATGGTGGCTGGAGATATGAGCCGAGCACGAGCACATTGCTCTTTGCCTCCTCGCCCACATGCCCTGCATTCACAGGAGCCACGGTGTAATATACGGATTGGAGCAAGTCGTCGGTATAGTCCTCTTCGCTATTGGCGAATCCATTTCCAGCTCCGCAACCTCTGCCGCTCCTACCAAGGCTAAACTCAATGTGATGCCTAAGGCTGATGGCGTGAAGTATATCGGTATTCATATCATTAGTGCCAAATCGCAAGGTACTGCCACTATCGATAATATTTCGCTTGCCGCAGGTGTGAGCGCTTTGGCTCCCGACACCGTGACCGACCTCAAGGCTACTGCCGGCGCGAAGGGAGCACTCTCCGCACAACTGTCGTTCTGCAAGCCCGTCAAGGCATCAAACGGTCAACCGTTGTCGAGCGCTATTAGCAAGGTGGAAGTGTATCGCAACGATGCCTTGATTGCCACCCTCACCGATGCAGAAGCGCTGAGCGCATCGCCTATCGTGTATAACGATGTCCTTGAGACCGCTGGAAAATATGAATACGGTGTGAAGGCATACAACGCCGAGGGCGAAAGCGACATGGCGAAAGTGGCTGTGTATGTGGGCGAAGATGCTCCTGCCACACCACTCAATGTGGCATTTACCGACCGTGAAGACGGCACAGGCACCCTCACATGGAACCTGAATCCAGTAGGCTTGAACGGAGGCTATGTGAATGAGGCGAATGTTGTGTATCAGGTGCTCGCTTCCGATGGCACCGTGGTGGCAACCGATGTGAAAGCCACCAGTTGTGAAGTGCAACTCGATGCCAATGCAGAGCAGAAAGCCACCACTTACAAGGTGAAGGCTGCTTTGGCAGGTGGCAAGTATGGCACAGCCACCGAAAGTAATATGCAGCTGGTGGGCAAGCCTTACGCAGTGCCTTATCAGGAATCGTTCGCAGGTGCCGCAACCACCACCAACCCATGGACCAAGACCGTGCTTGTGGGCAAAAACAGCGATGTGTCATGGTCAGCTCGTGCCGACCAAAGCAGCGACGAAGATGGCGGCAGCGCAGATATGGGTGCTTACGCCAATGGTGCAATGGCGCGTTGGGAAAGTCCAAAAATCGACTTGAGCAATGTGAGCAACCCTGTGCTCTCGATGTATGTGCTGATGCCAACCGGCAATATGAAGTTCACCGCTCAGGTGCAGACTGGCTATGGCGAATGGACCGACTTGACCACCGTGGAAGAAGCCGCAGAATGGACTCGCGTCGAAATTCCACTCACAGGCTACGCCGCAAAGAATGTGCGCTTGGGCCTGCTTGGCGAATGTGTGAAGAGCTACAACTTCATATATGTGGACAATGTGGAAATCAAGTCGCAAGCCGCCACAGGCGTTACCGACATTGATGCCCCAGCCACTTCCGTTCGCTACTTCAACCTCCAAGGCGTGGAAGTGAAAAATCCAGAAAGTGGCTCGTTCGTTATCAAGGTGGAGCAAAAGAATGGCGCGTGCAAAGCCACCAAGATGTTTGTGAAATAATCGTTCCCGAAAATCAGTTGATTTAACCCGAATCGACCGATTTTGGTTTAATATAGCTCAGGGTGGGGTGGAAGCACGGCTTCCGCCTCACTCATTTTTTGTACCACACATATATAAATATAAATGGTGAAAAATTTGGAGTGAAAAAGGATGCTAAAAAGAATGATTTTTTGGTTAAAAACTTTGCGTTTTTCGGGAATGTTTACTAAATTAGTAGCCGAGAGCAGCATGGTGCTGCTGTCAAAAAATTTAGAGCTATGAAAATCAACCAGTTTTTGCAATATCTTCGCTACGAGCGAAACCTTTCGCCACTCACGGTGAAAGCCTACGGCGACGATTTGCATCAGCTTGCGGATTTTCTGACGCACGGCAAGGCTGAGTTTCACCACAGCAGCGTCACCCCCTCCGACCTTCGTGTCTGGATGGTGAGCCTTTCAGGGCAAGGCGACGGTGCTCGCACGGTGAGGCGAAAGATGCAAGCCGCAAGAGCCTTTTACAAATGGCTGCTGAAAATAGGGGAGGTGGCGCAGAACCCCGCCGCCGACATTGAACTGGCGAAACTGCCGCACCGGCTGCCCCAGTTTGTGCGAGAGGAAGGGCTCGACCGCTTGCTCGACGCTCCGCTCCCCGACGATGCCGACTTTGTGGAGGTGCGAAACCGGCTGATAGTGGCGATACTCTACGGCACAGGCATTCGCAGGGCAGAGCTCATCGGGCTTCTCGACCGCAATGTTGACACGGTGCAGTGCCAGATGAAGGTGCACGGCAAGCGCGACAAAGACCGCATCGTGCCGTTCGGTGGCGAACTGAAGCGGCTCATTGAGCGATACCGTGGGATCCGCGCCGAAGTGCAGAAGGCTGGGGTGGGAGAGTTGCTCCTTACCGAGAAAGGCAAGCCGATGTATCCCTCGCTGGTTTACAAGGTGGTGCACGACAGCCTCGACGAAGCCGGCGTGAAGGGGAAGAAAAGCCCCCATGTGCTTCGCCACAGTTTTGCGAGTGCGATGCTCAACCACGGCGCAGAGATCAACAGCGTGAAAGAGATACTCGGTCACGAATCGCTCGCCGCCACACAAATATATACGTATATCACATTCAGTGAACTGAAAACTAATTATAAACTCGCCCATCCAAGGGCCCTAAAAAAAGGAGGGTAATATGGAAATCAAAATTAAATCCATCCATTTCGATGCAACTGAAAAACTCGAACAATTCATCACTAAGAAAGTGGAAAAGCTCGTAAAGCACTACGAAGAAATTGCACTCGTAGAGGTGACTTTGAAAGTTGTGAAGCCCGAAACAGCTATGAATAAGGAAGCAGGTATCAAGCTTGTAGTGCCACAGCGTGGCGATTTGTTTGCAAGCAAAGTGGCCGACACTTTTGAAGAAGCAGTCGATCTCGTAGTTGATGCCCTGAAAAAGCAACTCGAAAAACTTGATAAGGGGAAATAAATCTTACGATTTCACCCACAATAAGTGATAAAACTGCCGCTGGTTCAGCCGTGACGTGCCGAGCCGGCGGCTTTTTTTTTGCGCCGTGTGGGGCTAATAAAGGAGCACTCGGAGCGGCTCGGAGCACTCGGATAGCTATGACTTCGTGCTTCGGATTTTCTGATTTTTGGTCTCGAACCTCTAATTTCTAACTTCTAATTTCTAACTTCTAATTTCTAACTTCTGACATTGAGCTTCTAATTTCTAACTTCTAATTTCTAATTTCTGAAAATGGTGTTTTTTTGTGGGGAATGGGGTGAATGGGGTGTGAAATGAATTTTTTTTGAAAAAAAACGGCAAAAAAGCTGGAAATTATTTGGTGTTTAAAAAAAAGTTCGTACCTTTGCACTCGCTTGAAACAAGCAACTGCTGCTTCGACAAGCAAACGCCTCTTTAGCTCAGTTGGCCAGAGCACGTGATTTGTAATCTCGGGGTCGTTGGTTCGAATCCGACAAGAGGCTCAAAATGATGACGAGACAAGACTTTAAGTTTTGTCTCGTTTTTTTGTATTTGCATGTTTGAGGTGCATGCTGTGCCTTGAATGCTGCAAGGTTGTATAAACTTAGAGCGGCGGAGCTTCACCTCAGTCGCCATTATTAAAATTTAGAAGACTATGGAAAAGATAGACGTTACGACACTCCACGATAATGTGTTCACAACTATTGGTAAGGAGTGGATGCTTGTTGCTGCAGGCAACGAGGAGAAGTTCAACATGATGACAGCATCTTGGGGATGCCTCGGCTGGTTGTGGAACCGCCCAGTGGCTATTGTGTACATCCGTCCGGAGCGTTACACCCACGAGTTCATAGAGGCGAACGACACAATGAACCTTGTTTTCCTCGGTAACTCGGAAGAGGCACGCAAGGCGTATGCCTTCTGTGGCGCTAAGTCGGGCAGAGACTTCGACAAGGCGAAGGAGGCTCATCTCACACCGGTTGCTACCGAGAACGGCTGCGTAACATTCGATGAAGCACGCCTCACACTCACCTGCCGCAAGCTGTACAAGACGCAGATTCGTCCGGAGGAGATGCTCGACAAGTCGATCGAGCAGTGGTACGGTGCGAAGGGCGGCTTGCACGACGTGTATGTAGTGGAGATTCTCGACGCTTACAAGAAGTAATGCTCTAATAAGCAAAACCATTCTATATACATAATATTATATAGTACAGGTCAATTAATATTCAAACAGAACTTTGATGACAGAGAAAATAGACAAGTATAAAGTTCAGGCGGCTTTGGTGCGCTCGTTCTTTGATGCCTTCTCGCATGGCGTTATAGATAGTCAGGTGGAAGACCCGAAGGAGAAAACGACACCGCAGTCGGTGAAGAAGCTGATGCTGGAGCACTACGAGCACATCGCGCCCGCTTTCTTCGACACCATGTTCTTCCCGTTGGCAGCCATGAATTACAAGTATGAAGACATTGCGGCACTGGCTCGCGAAGCGCAGCAGCGTGGCGACGACATGATGGCACTTGTGCGCACGGCGTGTGGCGACGAGGCGTACTACAACGCTATGGTGGAGGAATACAAGCGCAACTTCTCTATGCTGCTTGCAGGCAGATACCTCTCCAACGCCGACCATCTTGAGGGTTATGTGCGTAAGGCGGAGGATGAGACGGAAGCGTTGGTAGACTCCGACCGCGCTATCGAGCTGACTGTGCGTGTCGTGATGTTCGCATACGTTCGTGGTCTGCGCCAGACGGGGGAGGATGCACGTTCTGATCGGTCGGTGCACTTGAGACAAGTGCACCCCCTACGTGGGGCTACGCTCTTTCGTCTGATGCTCGACGCGATGAACATCTTGCTGCTCGACGAAGCTGTCGACTTTGCTGACGCAGAGGCAGCAGACCTTGCTTCGCTGTTCTTGAAGGTCTGCCAGACGCAGCATAACTTCACGGTTATGACCGACGAGATGGACCGTACATATTCTGAATTAATGAAGGAATAATAACAAAATACTATGACACATATTCCGGTATTGCTGCTCACAGGTTATCTGGGCAGCGGCAAGACAACATTGTTAAATCGTATCCTTTCCAACGAGAAAGGAATTAAGTTTGCCGTTATCGTGAACGATATCGGCGAGGTGAACATTGACGCCGACCTCATCCAGCAGGGTGGAGTGGTGAACAAGCAGGACGACAGTCTGGTGGCTCTGCAGAACGGCTGCATCTGCTGCACGCTGAAGATGGACCTTATAGACCAGTTGCGCGACATTGTGAATATGAAGCGCTTCGACTATATCGTCATCGAGGCGAGCGGCATCTGCGAACCGGCACCGATTGCGCAGACTATCAGTTCGATGGTGACACTCGGTCCGCAGTATATCACCAACGGCATTCCGCGTCTTGACAGCATCGTGACCGTGGTGGACGCGCTGCGCATGAGAGACGAGTTCAACAACGGCGACGCTCTGACACGCGACGGACTTGAAGACGAAGACCTCGAAAACCTCGTAATACAGCAGATAGAGTTCTGCAACACTATACTTCTGAACAAGGCTGCAGAGGTGAGCGCTGATGATCTGCGCAAACTCACCGAGATAATCCGCGCCATTCAGCCTAAAGCAGAAATCATACCATGCAACTACGGCGACGTAGACTTGGAGCGTCTGCTCAACACCGGTCGTTTCAACTTCAACGAGGTGGCTACATCGGCTGCATGGATCAACGAGATTGAGAATCATCACGGCGATGAGGAGGATGACGATGAGGAGGAGGAACACGAGCACCATCATCACGACCACGATCACGATGATGAAGAACACGAACATCATCATCACGACCATGAAGATGAAGAGCATGAACACCATCATCACGACCATGACTGCCATGGCGGTTGCGGACATCATCATCACCACGACCATGAAGTCGGTGAAGTGGAGGAGTACGGCATTGGCACGTTCGTATATTATCGCAGAAAGCCGTTCGACATGAACTTCTTCGACAACTTCGTGGCGCGTCTGTTCCCGAAGAACGTGATTCGCTGCAAGGGATTGTGCTGGTTCAAGGAAGAGCCCGACATGTGCTATCTTTTTGAGCAGGCAGGCAAGCAGATGGAGCTGAAAAACGCCGGACAGTGGTACGCCACAATGCCGAAGGACGAACTGCAGCAGATGCTCGAACGTGAAGAAGGACTGCGCAGAGACTGGGACGAGAAGTATGGCGACCGTATGCAGAAGCTCGTGTTCATCGGTCAGAAACTCGACAAAAAGGCAATAAAAGAACAGCTCGACATGTGTCTTACGGATGTAGAACTGTAAAAGGACTTACGGAATTATAACATAAAGCAAGAGGGTATGGCGGAATAGCCATACCCTCTTTATTTTTTTAGTCTGCGTGGGTATGACACGGATGCCATACCCTTCTATATTAGAGATGCTTCATGATGTCGAGCAGGTGATCCCAAACCATCTGAACAGTCGGGATGTGCAGACGCTCGTCAGGAGTATGCACGTCGCGTAGCGTAGGACCGAACGAAACCATGTCGAGGTTCGGGTAGCGCTCCGAGAACAGACCGCACTCCAAGCCAGCATGGATGCCCTTAACGATAGGATCCTTGCCGAAGAGCTTCTTGTACGACTCGACAGCCACCTTCGTGAGCTTGCTGTCCGGGTTCATCTTCCAAGCCGGATAGCCGTCGCTCATCTTCACCTCAGCGCCAGCCAGTTCGAAGGCTGCCTTCACGGTGTTAGTCTCGTTCTCGAGGTTGCTCATCACGTTAGAACGTTGCGAAGCCACTACGTTAATCTCGTTCTCGGCGGTCTGCACGCTTGCCACGTTGTTAGAAGTCTCGACCATGTATGCAAGAGCCTCGTCCTGGCACATAGCGAACACGCCGTTGTCGACAGCCTGCATGCAGAGGATGAAGCGGCGGCTTGCGTCCTTCGGCAGTACACTCTCAGCGTCGGTGCTACCGAGGTTGAACTCCATGACTGGATCGGTTACGTGGAACTCCTCCTCGACGTTAGCTGTGAACACGTTCCAGTCGGCACGTACAGTCTCCTTCTCGCTTGCCGGAACAGCGAATACGATGCTACCGTCGCGTGGGATAGCGTTGTGCAGCTTGCCCGAGTTGAACTTAGCGAGGCGAAGATCCATCTTCTCCTGCTCCTTATAGAGGAAGCGAGCGAGAAGCTTTATGGCGTTGGCGCGCTTCTTGTTGATATCGTCGCCAGAGTGTCCGCCCTTCAAGCCCTTTACCGAAGCTGTGAGGAAGAACATGCCCTCGGGAGCAGCCTCACGCTCGAATGTGAAGCGAGCCGAAGTAGTCTTTCCGCCGGCGCAAGAGATGAAGATCTGTCCTTCGTCCTCAGAGTCGAGGTTGATGAGCATATCGCCCTTCATGAAACCTGCCTTCATGCCCATAGCACCAGTGAGACTTGTCTCCTCGTCGCGTGTGAACACACACTCCAGCGGTCCGTGCTCGATGTCGTCGCTGTCGAGAATAGCCAGTTCGATGGCGCATCCGATGCCGTCGTCAGCACCGAGAGTTGTGCCCTTAGCGTTGAGCCATTCGCCGTCGACATAAGTCTGAATAGCGTCGGTGTGGAAGTTGAAGTCTACGTCTACGAGTTTGTCGCAGACCATGTCCATGTGGCTCTGCAGGATGAGTGTAGGAGCGTTCTCGTGACCCTTTGTAGCCGGCTTGCGGATTACTACGTTGCCCGTCTCGTCGGTCTCGGTCTCTAAGCCGTGGCTCTTGCCGAACTCCTGAAGATACTCAATCATGCGCTCCTCATGCTTTGAAGGGCGCGGAATCTCATTGATTTTAGCAAACTGCTCGAACACGCGAGCAGGTTTCAATTCGCAATTGCTCATTTTCCTTAATTTTTTTATGTTGATGTTATAATAATCTGAATTTTCGGTAAATTATTTTGCCATACCGCCGATTTGCCGTACCTTTGTACCGATATGGGCGGTGCAGCCTATCTTCTGCAAAGATAATGTAAAAGGTAGACACCACAAAATAAAAATATATAATATGATTAAATTAATGCTTATAAGCCTCGCTGTAGTGGCAGTAGCCTTCGCTTTATTGTCGATAAAAGTGCTGCTGAAGCGCAATGGCAAGTTCTCTTCACAGCACGTACACGACAATCCGGGCTTGCGCAAGCAGGGCATCCACTGCGTGATGGATCAGGACCGCGAAGCCCGTGAGCGTAACGGCGCCTATTAAAGTAGCCAACAAATACGAACGGCGTCAGTATTTCCGTCTGAGCATAGCGGCGCGGATATCTCCGTACATACTATATAATGTATACAGGCAGACGCACAGAACGATAAAAAATTAAAAAACAGAATAAAGATGAACAAGAAAAACATTTTCGGCGCACTTGCACTCGCAACTGTAGCCGCTTTCGCAATGACCTCTTGCGACAAGTCGAAGAGTCAGGTTGACGAGAAGAAGGTAGAGAGCAAGCAGGCTGTGCCTTCAGACGCAAAGATTGCGTATGTAGAGGTAGACAGCATCATGTCGCAGTACAAGTTCTGCAAGGACTACTCGCTCATTCTCCAGAAGAAGGGTCGGAACATCCAGAACACACTCGCACAGAAGCAGCACGCTCTTGAGCAGGCTTACGGCAACTTCCAGCAGAAGGTTCAGCAGAACGCCTACACACGCGAGCAGGCAGAGCAGATCCAGATGTCGCTGCAGAAGCAGAACAGCGACCTTCAGGTGCTCAACCAGCGTCTGAGCGGCGAGTTCCAGGCAGAGACAGAGAAGTATAACAACGCTCTGCGCGACTCTATCCAGCACTTCCTCGCTGTATACAACAAAGACAAGAAGTACGGCTTGATTCTGAGCAAGGCTGGCGACAACATCCTCTACGCCGACAAGGCTTACGACATCACCAACGAGGTGATTGCAGGCTTGAACAAGGCTTACAAGCCTGCAGCTCCTGCAAAGGAAGAGAAGGCTGCTAAGAAGAAGTAAACCATCCTTTACAGATATAAAGACACAGAACCGGAGACAATGCTAACAATAGCGTTGCCTCCGGTTTTTTTGTGTACGTACACTTTCCGTAGAGCGATGCAAAATCACGCCGAAAATAAAGAATTTTAAACAGAATGATAATTTTATTGCAAAAATATCTATCAAATGTTTCTTTGTATTAAAATATTTATTACTTTTGCAATCGTATAGTATGCCTTTAGCATAAATTTGCTACAATTAATAATTAGATAGAATAACATTAGAGAACTAACTAAGTAAGATACATTAACTTTTAAACTTTATAGTTATGAGAAAGACGTTACTTAACACAATGGGGCTCGTTCTTGCGTTGTTTGGCGCAACGAATGCTTCTGCCCAGGAGACTTTCCCGTATTCTGTCGATTTTTTGACGGCGAGCGATCTCTCCGGATGGACAGCTATAGACAAAAGTGAGACGCCGGGCGTGACGTGGGAGTTCGGTATGGGTACATACAGTGCTGAGAAGGGCGCTTATGTCACAGCAGCCCGCATGCCGGAAGACAATAGTTCGGTTCATAACGACTATCTCGTATCGCCTGCCTTCACACTCACCAAGGGCTATACGTACACAATCAACGTTACTGGACAATTCAAGGGATCTGCTCTCTGCGGTTTCCAGGTAGGCAAGAGCGCAACGGATATGTCTGCCAACACCGTTGTCAGCGACGATATCTCAAGCGGATTCGGTATTTATTATTACGGATATTTTGATTACAATGGTAACGTAATGCCGAAGACCACAAGCGTTACCTTTGTTCCGACAGAAGACGGAACATATTACTTCTCGTTATACGCACATTCCAACTACACTACCGACGACAGCGGCGACTTCTTCTATATTTATGATGTGTCGGTAAGCGAGCAGGCGCCCGAACCGAGCGAGCCTGGCAACGGTGGTACAGCCATGCCTTACTCTATCACTTTCGATTCTACCAACGACGTTTGGACCGTGCTTGACGCCAGCCCGACACCGGGCACCTCGTGGGAGTTCAACAACGATTGGGGCAGCGACGGTTTCTGCATCGGCAACGCGTGGACAGCCACACCGAGCTACTGCATCAAGACCGACTCGGGCGAACCTAACGACTACTACGTTTCTCCGTCATTCAGCTTGAAGGCAGGCAAGACGTACACCGTGAAGACAAGCTCGGGCACAATGTACAGCACACCGGCAACACTCTCTGTAGAGTACACGACGACTCCTACCGACGCTGCTTCGTTCACAAAGCTGAGCGACATAGATATGCCTTCTTCAAACGTGCAGTACGACAATTCGTACGACCTCACCGTTCCTGAGGACGGACTCTACAGTTTTGCGTTCCACGCCACAAACACTTCTACCGGCGACAAGACCAACTGGGTATATCTCTACGCTATCGGCTTCAGCATTGAGGAGAAAGTAGGCGGCGAAACTCCTGACCCGGGTACAGATCCCGACAAACCAGACCCACCAGTAACAGAAGACCAGGAGGGCACATTGCCTTACGATATGACATTCGATTCGGCAGAGAAGTTCGCCACATGGACCACGATGGACAACAGCGAGACGCCGGGCGTGACATGGGCTTACACCGCTTCTGACTTCGCCGGCAAACCGGCTGCACACATGGGCGTAGACGCTACGTCTGAAACATGCGACTGGCTCGTTTCGCCGAAGTTCGAGCTGAAGGAAGGCAAGTCGTACACGATTACTGTAGACGCTGCTTCGGGTCCGGACAACGAGCTGAACCTCATTCTCGACTACTTCGTTGGCAGCAAGTCGGCAGACAACCAGAAGACCATCGAATGGATTGGCTCTAAGCTCCCGGCAACAGTAGGCGAGAGCGGCGAGGTGAAGAACCAGTGGACACTCGACGCCAACAAGGACGGCGTATACCTCTTCGCGTTCCGCGCACTCAACTGGGGCGCTAACAACGCTAACGACGCTATCAGCATCTACTCTGTGAAGATTGAGGAGAAGGCAGACGGCGAGCCAGAGGCTCCGGTAGCACTTCCGTACGAGGTTTCGTTCGAGCAGGAAGAGAATGCGGCTGCATGGACAGCGATGGACCGCAGCGGCAACACAGGTTCTACATGGAGCTGGAATTCATGGGGCTATCAGGAGTACGATTCCGACTGGAATCCGGTAGGCGACCAGCATCCTTGCGTAGGCTTCAGCAGCGACTGGAACACCGACGCCAACGACTATTGGGTATCTCCGGCATTCGCTCTCGAGGCTGGAAAGACATACGTAGCGAAGGCTCACACAGCCAACAACCGCAGCTGTCTTGAGTCTGGCACAACATCGTTCACGATGAAACTCGGTACAAACAAGAAGGTGCAGGGTTCGTTCGACCAGACTCTTGGCTCTATCGAACTTAACACAGTATACGACCGCGACCCGAGCGCATTCGAGTTCAGCGTTCAGGAGTCGGGCAACTACTATGTAGCGTTCCACATCTCTGACTCGGAGGGCTCGAACGCTTACGGCTACATCTTCGACTTCAGTCTGGCTGAGAAGGGAGCCGCTGCAGAAGAGCCGGTGGCTACAACTCCGGTTGCCGACCTCACGGCTACTGAGGTTATCACACGCTCGGCTGTAGAGCTTGCTTGGACCAACCCGACTAAGGATGTCGACGGAAAGGATCTGCCGGCTGACGCAGCGCTCACCGTTAAGGTATACGAGGGCGAGGAGCTTCTCGCTACACTCGACGCTCAGGCTCCGGGCAGCGAAGGCACATTCACTCAGGAATACACAGCCGACACTTACGCCGGCGAACACAACTACAAGGTGGTTGTAGTTTACAAGGAGAAGGAGTCGGAGGCGGCTACAGCAACGCTCACAGTAGTGGTTGACGCTATCAACGGCGTGGTTGTTCCGGCTGACGCAAAGGTTTCGGTTCACACACTCGGTGGAGCAGCGGTTGGCAACAACCTCTCTACACTCGGCAAGGGCACATACATCGTGACCATGAAGAGAGCCGACGGCACTATGAAGACCGTGAAGGTTACTAAGTAACTGAATTCTCATAATTAATTAATTGGACCGCTCTGCATACCAGTATGGGATGTGGAGCGGTTTTTTATTGCTGTTGGTTGATGAATAATCGGCGTAAGTTGACAAATAGTAAGTAACGATTGATATTTCTTTGCAAAAAGATTTGCTATATGTGAAAAATACTGTATATTTGCAAATGTTATACCACTTAAAAACAATAACCTAAAAAAATTATAGCTATGGAAGAAAAACTTCAGTTCGTGCCTTCTTTGAAGGACGCATTCGCCATCGGCGTTAAAAATCTTGTGCCGATTGTTCTCTCTGTGTTGCTTTGGCTCGTAACCGTATGGATTCCGTACGTTAATGTGGGCACTACGATAGCCTTGGCTACGCTCCCCGTGAAGCTCAGCAAGGGCGAGATGATCAGTCCGATGTTCATTTTCGACTCCGAGTACCGTCATTGCATGGGCGAATACTTCATTCTGCAGGCGCTCATCACCTCCGCCGTGTCGGTAGCCTGTCTGTTCATGTTAATACCGGCTGTTGTACTCTCGTTCAGTTGGATGCTCGCTGTTTATCTTCTTGTGGGCAAGAAGATGAATTGGGCGCTGTGCCTCTCCGAGAGCAACCGTCTGATGATGGGCTATAAGTTTAAGGCGTTCTGCTTGAAGTTTGCCGTAAACATCGCTCTGCTCGTTGTTTCCTACGTTCTCTTCAGCATGTTCGACGCCATCGCAGGTTCGTTGGGCGTACTTGTTGTGCTTCTGTGCGTTCTTGCCGGCGTTTGCGTAATGCTTTCTGTCGATGCCGTAATCTATCGTGAGCTGGTGCTTGATAGAGAGACTGTAGAAGAGCCGGTTGCCGACGTAGAGTAAAGCCTCAGTTACGGCAATTGTCATCGTATTGCGTCCGGTGTCCGATCGGGTTGCGTCCGGTGTCCAATCGGATTGCGTTCGGTGTCTGATTGGATTGCGTTCGGAATCTAATCGGGTTGCGTTCGGAATCTGATCGGGTCGCGTTCGGTGTCCGATCAGATTGCGTACGGAGAACGATGACTTTGGGCTACATCTTTAAGGCGTACATTAGAATAACAATGATAGTCATAATAAACAAAAGCAGCAAGTTTGTTCTCGTTGATTTAAAACCATCCTGCTTCCATGTGATTATTGTGTCATAAATTTTATTAGCGAATGCGATTACTATAATAATAATCCCAAACAAGTTGTGGATAAAGAATTCTTTCATAAAGCACGTTTTTTAGCCTGCGAAAGTACGTATTTTTTATAAGTGATTGAGAATGAGATAAGTTTTTATCTCATAA
>OQVZ01000633.1_pt1 | contig 13539 bp, 17 predicted proteins | sample 1691571 | NCBI WGS metagenome assembly OQVZ01 (sample SAMN03418261, study PRJEB22391) | human gut metagenome | biome: human-gut; feature: organic feature; material: feces | host: Homo sapiens | place: Tanzania | collected 2013-01
TTTTTTTAAGGAGGGAGTTGAAGTAATGCAAACAAAAGAAGCAAGTCAAGAAAGTAGTTGAATTGGATGATGCTCGCCAAGAACTTGCGGTTAAATTGGAATATATCCGTGAAACTCGTGCAGCGAATGCCCTTGGAATTAGTACTGCTGATGATGTAGTTGAAATTGCAGCACTGACTAAGGTTGATATTGAAGACACTCTCGCTCGAGTTGAAACCTTTAATGGTAATATTTCTGGGGTTGAAACTACCTCTGCCGATGTTCAGGAATACATTAATTCTCTGAAATAATGATAAGGGGCTTCGGCCCCTATTACTTGGAGTAAATAGGAATGAAAATGCATTTAGTTATTATATTTATGCCAGAAAATTTCCAAACGGAATAACCGCAGAGGATATAAAATCAATTTCAAAATTTGAAGGTTCGGAGTTTATGATACAGGCTTATGAACTTTTAACTAAGAAATTAGGACTATCGACAGATATTCGACCACCATTTTCAGGAGTGCCTCAAATTAAAGGTGATGCACTTGGCGCTTACATGCCAACAACAAATATGATTGTTGTTGATATGCAAAAAATGCAAAACCTAAAAATTTCAAAAGGGAATATTTTTGGATTTATTCGCCACGAACTCCAACACTTTCTACAAAATACTGCGGTTCTTCGCCATGAAACAATCGGCGAACAAGCAATTGAAAAAATGAAAACAAATTACATCAATGCAGAAAAAGCAACTGCAATAAATGCTGTTAAAATGTTGCCAATGGAACAATTAGAACAAATGCTTGCAAATAACACTGAAGCCCTAACCCACATTAGAATGGTAAAAGATTGTCTAGAAAAGGGAACTCTTGAAGACTTGGAGCCGTATTATGAAAAAATGGGAAAAGAATATACACAAAATCTCATAAATCTAAGACAAAAATTAATCGATAAATTAGGATTGATTAAAAAAGACAGCAATCAAACAAAAAAGATTCAAGGATATTTCAATGAATTTGATAAGATTGGCTACTATAACTCTGATGGTCAGGTTAATTTGGCAAAATACCTAAAATCAAAAATAGAACAAGAGGCAATATTATCTCAATTGCAAGCACAATTTGAATATTCGCAAGAACAATGTTTTATGCACTACGCAAAAACTGGATTTTTGAAAAGTCTTGAAAATCCTGAATCTTTAAAAGACATTGAAAGAATTCACGAAGCATCAAAAAAGGCAACAAATGGGGTGTAAGATAATGTTTAAACAATTGTTGCTAAGCATCACCCTGAAAGGATTAAAAATCTTGCCAACTTGCTTTTAAATTTTATCCTATGCAGAATGACACAAATGACGTACAGTCATTCCGAACTGCGGATTTTGGCAAGTGCGCCGTGTGAACGGAGTGAACCCAGCACGTCCCAGTGAGGACTGCGTTGAGCCGTCCGAACTGCCAATAATCCAAGACTGTTTCGGAATCTCAAATAGAGCACTGGGGGGCAAAAGACTTAATCGCCCAATTTGAAACCCTGAAATAAATTCAGGGTGACATAGTCTATATTGTTTAATAGAATTTCAGAATGACAGTTACAACTTTGTCCAGTCGATTTCTGTTTGGTTATGAGATTTTAAAAATTTATTACACTTATTAAAATGGTCACACTCAATAAATTTTTCATCACCTTTATTAAAGCTAAAACTGGATGGGTGCGATGCTGTCAAAACTAAAACATTTTCACCACAATTTTCAAATACAGGCTTATATTTTTGAGCTTTTTCTCCCCACAACATCACAACTAGTGGCTTGTCGCGATTTATTATTGCGTCAAAAATTCTATCGATAAAGTCTTTCCATATTTTAATTCTATTTGAAAGGGTTGACTCCTTGTCAAAAGTTAGGGAAATGTTTAATAATAAAACACCCTGTTTAGCCCAGCCAATGAGAGTATTTGTCGGAAATTCATGATTTGGTGCAGCAACTTCAAAAATATGTTTAAGTGAAGGTGGTCTGCGTTTGTATTTACTTGAAAAAGACAAGCCATGCGCAGCATTAGGGTCTGGATATGGGTCTTGTCCAAGAATCAAAACCTTTACATCATCTAGCGGAGTAAATTTGAAAGCATTAAAAATATCTTCCCTATTTGGTGTAAAGAAAGTTTTATCCTTTAACGCCTTTTCCAAAGCAATTTTAGCACAATTTATACCATCCTCACCTAATACCTTATCCCAACTTTCACTAATAAAATTTTCCATAGAATCCTCACTATTTTTATTATGGAAATTGTGACATGGAAAAATTTTCTAATCAAGAGGAATAACAAAATAGGCTCTATTTGATATGTAAAAGAAGTTCAAAATACCATAATTCGACATTCCCAATAATGCAAAATTTGCATTTACATTGTTTTCTTATTACCATTCACGTTATGGAAAACATTTTAAAACCTCAGCTGGAATACTTGTTGCTATTGCAACACTTTAGAGAATATACCCATGGCATTTTTGACTGGTTATTTTACTATATAACATATTTTGGAGACTTTATCATTGCATTTTTGATAATTGCACTTGCCTATTGGGTAATCGATAAAAAATGCGGCTTTTTGATGTTTTTGAACCTGTCATTTGGGTTACTTGTCAATCAGCTTATCAAATGTAGTGCATGCATCTATCGTCCTTGGATTTTGGATGACAGAATTAAACCTTTGGCATCCGCAATGAAAACAGCCGGAGGATATTCGTTTCCGAGCGGACACACTGCAATTGCAACTAGCACACTCGGCTCAATTGCAATTACCCTATGGAAAAATAAAATAATAAGATACTCCATGTTTTTATTGATTTTGCTAGTCGCATTTTCAAGGAACTATTTAGGAGTACACACCCCACAAGATGTTGCCATTTCGTTTATATTAGGAATAACTTTATTATTTCTCTCACCTAAAATGCAAAAATGGGTCGATGATGGCAAAAACAGAGATTTAATTCTTTATTTGGGAATAATCGTAATATGCGTACTTTTAACAATTTATACAGCTTTAAAAAGCTACCCTATTGATATTTTAGATGGCAAAATCCTCGTTGACCCACAAAAAATGAAAATAGATTCATACCCTAAAACAGCCTTAACTATTGGATTTTTCTCAGGTTGGTTACTTGACAGAAAAATCATTAAATATGATGAAAAATCAGGAACAATTATTTCCAAAATCATCACTTTTTTAATCGGAGCAATATTGATATGCGCAATGATGAGGGAATCTACACCTTTTATTAGCTCTCATATACCTGTAGCTCTGGATGTTTTTGCAAGATTTATTACAATAGGATTTTTCATAACAGGCCTTTATCCTGCAATAATCAAACTTTACAGACTCATTATCAAAAAATTTATAAAAAACTCAAATTAAAAGAAAAAGTCTAAAATGGCATCAAGCAAAGATTTTTGCTCATCTCTTATCCTTAACAAAACATCACGCATTTGATGTTCAGGATGAAGAAGTTTATATTGCTTATTATACTTTGCTTCTTCTCTTTCAAAGGTTTTTATCAATTCGTCACACTTGAACTGTCTCAAATTAGCTAATGTTTGTTTTTTATTTGCCATTGGAGTAATTTCTTGATTTACACCCATAATTTTAAATTTTCTGGCAAAAGTACCCATAATGGAAAAAAGAGTTTCATTAGCGACTTTATTTGGTATAAAATCTTCCATTATGGTTAATTCTAAAACTGAATGTTTCTTTTCCAAATAGTTTTCAAACTTTTTAATTTCTTTATTCTCACAAACCGCATCAAGAATATCCTTATCCCAATGATCTTTACTGATTATCCTTAAATGTTGAAAACTCGGTGCTGTAGCATTATTACGATTATTATTAACATTATAAAAATTATTATTTACACCAATCGGCTGAATATTCATTTTGAATTTAACTCCTTAGTAATGATTTTATTTTTTCCTAATTATAAAACCGAGCAAAAATATTTTTTACAGAACGGTTGTGTTTTTTACAATTATTAATAAAATAATCCACTCAAACAGTGCTAATCCTCCATATTGAAATAGAAAAAAGTTTTTGATAAAATCAGAGCATAGGGATTACAGAAAATAAAGAGGTAAAAATGTCAGGACACTCAAAATGGGCAAATATCAAGAATAAAAAAGCCAAAACAGATTCACAAAAAGCCGTAGTATTTCAAAAATACTCAAGAGAATTAATCGTAGCAGCAAGACTTGGCGGAGCAGACCCTGCAGGAAACTTCCGTTTGAGAACAGCTATTGAAAAAGCAAAAGCGGCAGGTCTTCCAAACGATAATATAAAAAGAGCAATCGAAAAAGGTGCAGGTGCAGGTGCATCTGAAAACTACGAAGAATTGACTTATGAAGGATACGCTGCAGGCGGTGTTGCTGTTGTATTAGAAGCAATGACTGACAACCGTAACAGAACAGCAGGCGATGTTAGAAGTATCTTCACAAAATTCAACGGAAACCTTGGTGAAACAAACTGTGTAAGCTGGATGTTTGATAAAAAAGGTAGCATTGAATTTGATTCAGATGTAGATTTTGACAAACTTTTTGAAGCTGCAATTAACTTAGATGCTGAAGATGTTATTGAAGATGATGATTGTTACAAAGTTATTACATCAGTTGAAAACTTTCAATCTGTTGTTGAAGGTTTGGAAGCTGAAGGTTTTAAAAGCACAAATGCTGAATTAACAAGAATTCCTCAAAATAACATCGAAGTTACAGATTTAAAAACAGCGACATCAGTAATGAGACTAATCGAAAGATTGGAAGAACTTGATGATGTTCAAAATGTATACGCAAACTGCGATATTCCGGATGAAATCGCAGAACAAGTAGAGGTTTAGATTTGCTTGAAAAAATAGAAAAACTTTCAAAAGTTCTTAACGAAAGCTACAGTGAAAAGTCACTGCTGAATTCGCTAGGGACTTTTTTTTCCGAAAACTTTGGAGTAAAAGATTTTTCTATTGATATTTATAATGCCACAAATAAAAATACACAAAACATAGAAACTTCTATGCTTAAATATCCGATTTTTAAGCACAAAAAAAGTATCGGCTGCCTATTTTTTTCAAATGAATCAGAACACTTAAAAACATTTTTAAAATACACAGCGCCATTTATTTCGTTAAAAGTGCAAAACATTATTCTTAATGAAAAAATGCAGAAAAATATTAGTTTTCACGATACGATGAAAAATATTGCTAAAATCATTGAAACCCAATATGAATTGAACTACGTAATTCCAATTGTTGGAGAAATGATTGATAAATTTTTTGAAGACTATTTATTATACATTTTTTTAAGAGACGATATTTCAGACTCTATTTCACTAGCTTGGCCAGCAGCTTGCAAAGACCCTAAAATTCTAAAAATTATTGAAAACTTCACAGAAAAAACACTTACAGACGATAAAAAAACTATAGTTTTACCTTTAAAAAGTGAAGGAAAAGATGTCGGAATTTTAGCCGCAAAAAGTACAAATGAGCAAATAACAGAAAAAGATGCAGATTATTTGACTCAATTGGCATCTCAAATTGCAACTACGATAAATAGAGCAAATGTATACGCAGAAATTTTAAAACACGCAACACTTGATGCTTTGACAGGTTTTTATAACAGAAGGCAACTAGAAGAACGTATCAAGCAAGAAGTTTCCAATGCAAAACGTCAAAATGCACCATTATGCGGAATTATGACCGACATTGACTTTTTCAAGAGCGTAAATGATACGTATGGACACGCAGTTGGTGACTTGGTTCTAAAAACAATTGCAAAAGTAATCAGGGGACAGCTAAGAGAATACGATATTGCTGGAAGATACGGAGGTGAAGAGTTTTCAATACTCTTACCGTTTACAAAAATTGAAGAAGCAAAAATGGTTGCAGAACGTTTGAGAAAAACAATTGAAAGCAGAGTTATCGATATTTCAAAAGTAAATCCGGATAGCGAGAAAAAAGAAATTTCAGTTACTTTAAGTCTTGGAATTTACGAAATGAAATCTGATGACAATGACGAAGATTTATTAAAGAAAGCTGATAAAGCTCTATATGAAGCGAAGAATACTGGAAGAAATAAGGTAGTAATTCATTATGATTGAAATAATTTGTAAAAATTTGGATGATACAAAAAAACTTGCTCAAAAATTTGCTAAACTGGTTGAAGCTAACGGCTGTTTTGTAAACTTGTACGGAGAAATCGGAGCAGGAAAAACCGCATTTGTAAAAGAGGTTGCAAAAGCTATCGGAATAGAAGAAAAAGTGACGAGTCCGACTTTTGTAATTCTTAATGAATACCATGGCGGTAAACTTCCAATGTATCATTTTGACTTATATAGATTGGAAAATGAAGGTGTCAAAACTATCACTGATGAACTTCGCGAATACTCAGAAGGAAGACAGTTGACATTTGTTGAATGGGCGGAGTTTTCTCAAAACGAATTTCCATTTGACCACATAAAAATTAACGTAACCTACGAAGATAATGACTATAGAAAATATTCTTTTGAAGGCTTTGGAAAAATTTGTACAGAAATTGTAAAGGGACTAAGATAAGTGAAAATATTAGCATTTGATACATGTTTAGATAAAATGTATGTTACATTGGCACAAGATGATAAGATTTTAGAATCAAAAATAGTTACAAACCAAGATAACAAATATCATTCAGCATTTTTAATTTCAACAATAAGAGATATTTTGCACGAAAATAACATTGAGCCAAAAGACTTAGATGCAATCGGCACAAATGTAGGACCTGGAAGTTTTACAGGAATAAGGGCATGCACAACGGTAGCTAGAATGATGGCTCAACAACTTGATATAAAAGCTTGTGGTATTTCATCTTTAGAAATTCTTGAACAAATTAATCCAACACAAAAACCAACAATGGTTGCACTTGATGCTAGAAAAAATAGTGCATACCTACTTTATAATGGCAAAATTCACGGAGCTGTTCAACTTGAAGAAATAAAGAATTTATTGACCGAAAAAGATTATTATTTAATTACAGATGATAAATTACAAAAAGAACTTGGCGGAATATCATATCAACAAGAAGAATACCAACTGGGCGAAATTCTTGCAAAGCTTGCGTTTGAAAAATTAAAAATGCAAGAATGCAAATGGCAAGAACTTAAACCTTTATATATTCAACCACCTCCAATGGGATAATACTAGCAAAAAATATTTTTATGAGTTTTATTAGTGACATGGAAATTTCTAGAATCACAAACTTCTATCAACCCAAAACTTATGCAAACAAAACAGTAACATATCCTAACGAAAAGCGCATAAGCATTAACCTTGAGGAGCAACAAGATACATTTGTAAAATCAGCAAATGTAAACTTTACAGGCAATGTTGCAAAAGTCGAAAAAAGATTTGAAGAAGTATTCAATCACAATTTCTTTTTAAAACTTTTACGGGAAAAAGTGCCTGATGCATACACCGGACTTGATTTAGTTTCGATAAAAGATATTATCTCAATAAAATATAACGGAGATATGTATAAACGTGGACCTTTAGCAATTGAGGTATTAAAAAAATATCGTAGTTGCATGTTTCCGACCGAAAAAAGCATTTTTACAATATTAGAGAATCAATCAAAAAAACACTCTAATCTAAAATTACAAGATTTATTAAAACTTCAATATGCTAAAGCTGAAAAAGTGCTTATTACACAACAATCAGGTATTTTAAACAAAATAAATTTGATGATTAGAGAACTACCTAAGGATGAATTTGAGGCAGCCAGAAAAGTTATTCAGGAATCTTTTGACAAAATTTTTGCCCAAAACCCTCCACCAGAAAACAGATTTTCAAGAAAAACATTCCTCAATAAATTAAGTAAAATTGATATCAAAGATAAGCATAGAAAAGCCAAAATAATGGCTGTTGCAGAGAATTTACCACAATCCGCAAATTCTGTTGAAGCTTTCATTGTAAAATATTCTCAGCCATATAAAGTTCGCTATGATTACAAAAATAAAGAGTATGTAAAAATTACAAGAGACTCTGAAGAAGTCGGACTTCGCTTGCTTGAACCGTCTGTCGGAACAGATGAACATATCCATCCGCAATCTGCTTACCGCAAAGAAAAAATAGCAAGAGAAAACGGAGATAAAGCAGCTCAAGATTTAAGCTCATTTAGAGTAACAATTTTAACAAGCAAAAAAATTAACGAAATAAAAACTGATACTCCGCTTGATGATTTTATAATGCAACAAAAGGCTAATGATCTAAATATCCCTGAAAATATTCAAAAACACATTCAACGACTGATTGAAATTGACAATAAATGGTTTAAATGTGGTAAATATCAAGATGCAGCAACACTTGCAGATTACATCAAAGTTTTAAAAGATGAATTTGACTTAAGATCAAATATCGTCAAAGTTGACCTTGGAGATTTTGAAGAAACAATACCTACTATAAAAGATAAGGCTATTTTGCAAAGAGAAAAACTTGATGCAAAAAGAGCAAGACGAATATCAAGAGAAAATGCTGATTTTATAAATGGTGTTCAAGAAATTCAACTGGAGAACCGCAAAACTCAAAAACACTCAGCTAGATTCAACCACTAATTTGTAAAATAGACTTGCAAAAATCCGAAAATAGTGTACAATAAAGTGATAAACAGATTGGTTTACAAAAACCAAAGTACACAACCAGGAGAAGAAAAATGTACGAAGACGAAAAATTAGTATGTGAAGATTGCGGAAAAGAATTTATCTTCACTGCAGGCGAACAAGAATTCTACGCTGAAAAGGGACTTGTAAACAAACCAAAAAGATGCCCTGAATGCAGAACCGCACGCAGAAAAAACAACAGAAAGAAAAGAAGAATGTATGATGCTGTATGCTCAAAATGCGGTGCTCAAACTCAGGTTCCTTTCAAACCGGTTCCTGGTAGAGAAGTATTCTGCAAAGAATGTTTCCAAAAACCTGAAGAATAATCAATTATTCATATACAAAATTCTAAAGGGAAGAGTATTGACTCTTCCCTTTTTTGCTATCATATAGTTATACAATTATTCAAATACTCAATCGTAGAAACCTTTTCATCATAAAGATACTTGATAAAGTTCAAATAGGAACACTCACGTGATGAGATTACAAGATTTATCTCAAAACCTTCCGTACAAAACGGTTCGTAATCATAGACAACATAGCTGTTATACTTGCTTTTCCACTCTTTTCGTTCTATACGGCTATAGTTTTCTTCAATAATATCTTCTAACCATGGTAACAAATTTTGGTCAATATTTTTCATTTCCAAACGATTGTATCTATTGCAATCATTGCAACTATTTCCAATAAACATAATATTCACTCCACTAAGTCTTTATACATGAATTTTACAAACCGAATGAGAGAAAATAATCCCCAGAATGTATAAAAAATTATTATCGGATTTACCAATCTTAAAAAATTTATATTTACATATCTTTACAAAAACGCAAAATTTGGCAATTATTTTATTAGTATATACTTTTTATATATAAGAGTACAAAAAAGAGGATTATTATGGGTTTTGCTGATAATATGAGAACGTTGAGTAACATCAATGCAACACTAGCATCGCTTGTTACATACGGTCAACAAAGACAGAGCGGAGTACCTGCCCAAACAGCAGCAATGAATTTGTTTGGCAACATGGCAAACGGCTATATCAGAAACGATATAGCTTATGGTATGCAAAAAATGGGTAATCCTGTCGGAAATACAATAAACCTATACGCAGGTTATGGAAATCCAGCCTCAAACTATATCGGTACAACCGCATTATTTACTGCAAATATTAACCCTTGGATGATGTTTAATTGCTACAGTTACATGCCACCTATGCCAATGATGGGAGGATTTTACTCCAATATGGGTATGGGATTTGGAATGATGCCAGGAATGTACAGTCACGGATTTTTATGCTAATTCACTAGTATCTTTTGTCGTCAAAGCTGAAATCACAGCTACATAAGTCCAAAACATAAATTGCAACTGCGGTCTGAAAAAGATTGTATCAACCAATCCATGAAACATCACTGCCCAAATTGAAATAACTGACGCGCTTACTAATATTATTTTTTCATTGTCTGTTGAGCTTAAGATAAAGCTAACTGCATCTTTTGACAATGTAAATAAAAACCCTAAAAACGCAATCAAAGCAAAAATACCGCTTTCTACTGCTGTTTCAAGGTAAATATTATAAGCACTCAAGGCATCAAAACCTGTTTTCATATATAAACCGTAAATTTCGCGAAAATTCTTATTGCCGACACCAATACCGAGTAACCAGTTATCTTTGAACATTTGAACCGCTGAATGGTAAACATTAAATCTGAATGAATTTGAAGAATCGTTACGCATAGCAAAAATTGATAAAAATCTCAACCTCAATGCACTAACAAAAGTCATTGCCATCACAAATAACGCTACAACTCCGCCAATAAACGAAATATATAATTTTTTGTAAGTTTTCCAAAAGAATTTTGCCGAAAGTAAAAATACACATCCGATAATTAACATCAATGCCAAATATGCACCTCTACATCCTGTTTGGAAAATTGTATAAATACTTACCAACGTACAAATCGCAGATACAATTGCAAGTTTAAAAGATTTTTTATTAAGAAAATAAAATACTGAACCTAAAATTGCTGGGAATCCGCAAACCAAATATCCACCGAACAAGTTTGGATTAAGAGGTTTTAATGTTCCATAAACTCGAGATAATACATCTTCAGGATTTAATCTCGAAGTATCTTGCCAAGTAGAAATTTCATCTAAATGCAAGAAACTTTGCATAAAACCAATAACAGATTCAGCCATTGTGCACAAAGCTATTGTAGCAAGTAACCACACTGCCTGATTTTTGTGAGTTTTTAAATATTGTGCAGTAGAAAAATAAAAACCAACATACACAAAAGTTTTAAAAAAGCCCTTTAGACTCAGCTCAAAAAGAGTAGAGCCAAATAAACTAATCACAACAATCATGAAATATGCAACCAACCAAATTTCGAAATGGCTGAAATCTATTTTTTCTTTAGGTTTAGTCAACATTTTGACAATCGTCAAAGACATAACAATTAGAGCAAAGAACCCTATTGAATCTGAACTCATAAATGTTGAACCTATAAAAGTCAGCAAAATAAACGGCAAAATTATGCCGTCTATATTTTGCAAAAATAAACTGTTTTCGTATAAATAACTTAATTTATCTTGAGAAAATTTAAAAATCTTATTGAACATCATCTGTAGTATTCATATCTTTATTCAAAGCTTCATCTTCAACTGCATCAATTACTTTGATATCTGACACAGAACCGGTAAATTTGTAATCAGGACCTTCCAATGTTATAGGTAAACCTAATTTGATTTTGTTACCGCCAACAACTGCACCATCTTTTGTAATTTTAGCTTTGTCAGTCAAAGTAACAACTACATCGTACAAGTCAGGTTGAGAAACATCTTCAACCACGATTACTACTTTTTTAGAGTTTAAAGTAGGTAAAACAATTTTTCTTCTGTCTGCCTTAACATCAACAATATCCAAATCTGAATAAGGAACATTTCTGATACTAATAAATGTTTTTTCGCCCTTTTTAATTGGAATTTCACTACCAGAGAAGGTTACCCCTCTCATATAAACTTTAAACACAATGTTTGAAGTAGCTTCAATTTGCTTATCGGCTGTTTGTCTAAAACCTTTATAAGTTATAAACCCTACACCCAAGGCTATTACCACACAAGCCAAAATAATAAAATCTACAATTCGGAATTTTTTAAAAAATTCTTTTAAATTATTCATAAAAAAGTCTCCTTCTTATATTTTTATACTCTGAACGGCATCTAGAAGTTCTTCTACAGTTGTTGTCGCACAACCAAATTGACGAACAACAAGACTAGCTGCTACATTACCAATCAACGCTGAATACACAGAATCTAAACCTGCAGCCAAAGCCAAAGAATAAACTGCCGTAACTGTATCACCAGCACCTGTAACATCAAAGACTTCTGATTTGTTAAAGACAGGAATTTTTGTATAATTATTGTTTGGTTTTGCAACAAACATACCATCAGCACCACAGGTAATTAAAACAGATTTTGCGTTAGTATCTTTTAATAAAATTTCACCTGCTTTTTTCAAATCTTCTTCTGTTTCAATTTTGAAACCAACTGATTTTTCAGTATCAGGCAAATTCGGAGTCATCGAAGTTACATTTTTATAACTGCCCAAATCTCTTTGAGCATCAACAACAACAACTTTTCCCAACTTATTTGCATAATCTGTTGTAAATTTAATAATTCTATCTGTCAAAGTTCCAATATGATAATTTGATAAGATAACAGCATCATAATCTGGCAGAACTTTTTCTATATTTTTAATAACTTTTTCTTCTGTTTCAGGTGAAATAGGACCTTTTGATTGCCTATCAACACGCACTATTTGTTGAGTGATAGATGTCGTAATCGCACCTGAAATTCTTGTTTTTACAATTGTTTTACGAGATTTATCTTTAACAATTTTTGAACAATCAATATTTGCTTTTTCAAACGTATCAAATAACAATTCAGAATAATAATCATCACCTGCAACACCAATAACACCAACCTTGCCGTCATTCAATGTTGCAACGTTATGAGCTGCGTTTGACGCACCTCCTAAAATCAATTTTGTTTTTGTGTGCTGCAAAATCAAAACAGGAGCTTCACGTGAAATACGTTCGGCATCACCATAAATCATTTCATCCAAAGCTAAATCGCCAACAACCAAAACTCTGGGTGTTACGAGCTGTTTAATACCATCAATAACTTTTTGTTTATCTATATTCATAAAAACCAACTTTTTATTTTATTACATTGAAATTCTAGCACAAACAAAATTTTAGACAAAATTTAATGGAAAGTGCCCTTCCCTATAAATAAAAAGCCCTCTTCTAATCAAAAGGGCTTTTTAATAATAGTTAATTTAAACATTATCCATTTACTTGTTTCAATACATTCAAGATAGCAGTCAATGAATCTTTTAATCGTTCTTTAATAGGAGTTTCAAGAGTAAATTCAGAATTTACTATTGTAGGTCGTTCAAAACTTCCAACGACTTCACCATTTTTTTTATTACAACCAATAGAATAAATTTCTTTTCCCTTGTGAAAATATTGATACTTTTTACTACCATTTGTTAGTGTTGTAATTTGAGCTTGATGAATTCCTGCCTTATACAACGGTGTCCTTTTCCCATAAGAAATCAATCTTGTAATACCTGCACTCGCATCACAAAAAGAATCACCTCCAGCAGAAGTAAGTAGATTGTCAACGCAATTTAACCCAGTTTCTACTTTTGTCCCAGTTTTTGGATTAACCGTTTTTGAAATAACTTGTTGTAATTTAACACGAGAACTTGGAACAATACTTAAAAATGTCATAATAAAATACCTTTCTTTTCTTTACCTACGTATTTATAAAAACAAGAAAATAAAAATTTTTACCTGTTCTGTTCTGTTCTGTTCTGTTCTGTTCTGTCAGG